>Ga0105237_10001038_pt1 | contig 37371 bp, 38 predicted proteins | sample KBSC24metaG_FD_81520 | JGI IMG/M metagenome (GOLD analysis project Ga0105237, IMG submission 81520) | Corn rhizosphere microbial communities from Kellogg Biological Station, Michigan, USA - KBS C2-4 metaG | ecosystem: Host-associated > Plants > Roots > Rhizosphere > Soil | place: Michigan, USA...
CGCCCCATCTCCTGACCTCCTTCTGGACTCCAGAAGGAGACCGCAACAGGTCGAGACATCGACGGATACGCCGCGCGCGGCAACACGCGGCTCACCGGACGCTTACGGCGTACGGGCGGGAGTGACGATCCGTTACACCGCATGGAGCGTGGGCGAAGGTTTTGCCCGGTGATCGGTGATCGGTGATCGGCGCGATTGTAACGGTCGACCGGAGTTCCGCGTATCGCTGAAATGACAGGCAATCGACAGTGGGAGACCTTCGTTGCGTAACGTCGACCTTCAGCCCTCGATGCCGTCGCTCGCCGGACGCGCTGGCGCAGTCTGCTATGCCGTTTGGGGTGCCTTCCACTGTAAGGTCGCCTGGGACATCGCCGCGCTCGCCGAGAGGCAGAGCGGTTTGGCGCAGGGTCGCCTGTTCCAACTGGCCGCCTACATGCTGACCATTGCGCTCTTCGTTCTGATCGTCGGGCTTTGGCGAAACTGGAAGGGAGACCGGCTCGGCTATTGGCTCAATCTCTGCGTGGCCGGTTGGGCGGACAGTATCTGGGTTCTGGTTGTCGTCCTGCCCGGCTACGTTGACCCGGTGCGGGGCTTCGTTCCACCAGCAATTTTCCTTCTGGCCGCGCTCCTCACCACGATTGCTTATCGAAAGAGATGATTTCAGCGACGACGACGCTAGCGCGCCGCGACCATCGACAAGAGGCTTCCTAGGCACACGATCAGCAGCACGCCGATCGACATTGCCGCGAGAAACGAGCGTCCGCGGCGTAGGTACAGGGCCGACATCGTTAAGACGACAATCACTGGGAGCAAGATGAAAAGCCCGACACCGATCAGCGAGAGGTCCAGACCCAGCCGGTACGCGTGCAACATGACTTGGCAGCTTATTCCGGCGACGATTGCAGTCGTAGCGACCCGCGTCCCCAGCGCAAAAATTCGGGCGACGATGCCATCGATCGCTCTATCCTCGGCCTCGGTCATGACGAAGCAAGCAGCGTTGGAGCGCCGCCGAAAGCGATCGCCAGCATCGCGGCAGCCAGCAGCAGCAGGACCAGCACGAAAAATCCGCGCAGACGCCCGGGATGTACCGCGCGAAGCGCGGCCGCGCCGGCGACCGAACCGGCGACCGACCCCAGACAGATCGGTCCTGCCCGGGCTAAGTCGATCATACCGGAGAGGAAATAGCCGGTAGCACCTGCCGCCGCCGTCACGCCGATCATGAAATTCGATGTGGCCGACGAAACCTTGATAGGTAAGCGTAAAGCCTTGTCCATGGCGGGGATCTTCAACACGCCGCTCCCGATCCCCAACAACGCGGATAGCAATCCAGCTCCGAACATCATCGACAAGCCGAGTGGCAGGCGCGCGATTTGATAAGATTGTTGTCGGCCGGCTTCGTCGCGATAGCTTCCGTCGAGAGTTGAGGCCAGCCGACCGCGCGCGCGCGCCATCGTAGGAGCAATTGTCCGCTTCCCGGCCATCTGCAAGGCCGACAGCAACAGAACCATGGCAAACAAAAGATACAGAACGCGTGTCGGCAGAAGGCCCGAGCATAGCACACCGGCGACCGCTCCGGCCGTGGTCGCCGTCTCCAGCACCACCGCCAATCTGATATTCGTGAGCCCTGCCTTGAGATAGAGCGGAGCACTGGCGCAGGAGCAACATATGACGGAGATCAAGCTCAGCCCGATGGCTGCGTGGATCGGCTGGCCGGCTGCGATCGTCAGCAACGGAACGAGAAAGATCCCGCTTGCCATGCCAAGCACGCCGCCAACGCCGCTGGCGATGAACGCCATGGCCATCAGCCATATCATGACCGGCGGGCTCATGATGCGGCAGCCGTGCGATCCACCTTCGGGCGTCTTTGCAACCGGGTCACGAAACGCACCTGATCACCGCGATAATGGAGCCGCTCGTAGTCGACCGGCCTGCCATCAGTCGCGTAGCTGGTGCGTTCGATCAGAAAGATCGGACTGCCCACCGCAATGGCAAGGGCGCGCGCGGTATCATGGTCCGCGACTGTCGCCTCCAGCTCGTAGCGCGCCTCAAGCAAAGGCGTATCGTACTTTTCTTCAAGGAGAGTGAAGATCGGCAGGACCTCCAGATCGTCGGTTACGACCCGAGCGCCAAGGTCGGCAGGGAGATAGGTATCGTCGTAGGAAACCGGCCGCTTTTCGGAAAGACGTATCCGTCGAATCCGCACGACGAGCGCCCCTAAGGGCAGGTCGAGGTGCCGTGCGACGGTGGCATCGGCCTGAACCTCCTGCCAGTCCAGGAGACGAGCAGACGCGGTCCGGCCGATTGCTTCCATGTCCTCGACGAAGCCAGTCAGGCTGGTCAACTCCTGGATTATTCGCGGGTGCGCGACATAGGTTCCTATCCCGCGGCGGATTTCGACAATCCCGCGTCTGACAAGGCTCTGGATCGCGGACCGCACCGTTGTGCGACTGACCGAAAAGTCGCGCACCAGTTCGTCTTCCGAGGGAAGTTGATCACCTGGTTGCAAACCACCCTTGGCGACCTTTGCTTCCAGGCTCGCCTCGACCTGGGCGTAAAGCGGCATGCGATCCATCGACTCAGCACTCATGTGGACCTTATGTCATAGGGACATCATTATGTCTGTAACGGATTTGCCTTCGGCACCGTATGTCGAGCGAACGGTTCAAAAAGGAGGGTTCGACATGGAGATGTTTTTACGCCGCTTGGGAGTTTCCGCGATGGGCTTCGGTCCGGATTGGGTGGCAATCCCTCTCCGGCTGATCGTGGGTTACGGGTTCATGGAGCATGGCTTCGCGAAGCTTCTGCGCGGTACGGATGGGTTCGCCCACATCCTTGCAGCGATCGGAATGCCGTTTCCGTCGCTCTTGGCTTGGGCGACGGTCGTCGTGGAAATCGGCGGAGGACTGGCGGTGTTGCTGGGCGCCTTTGTAGCGCTCGCCAGCATTCCGATGGCGTTCGTTCTTCTGGTCGCCATCTTCACCGTTCACCTCCCTTACGGGTTCAGTTCGATCAAGCTGCAATCTTTCGGGCCTGATGGCGCTCATTTCGGGCAGCCTGGATATGAAACCGATCTGCTCTATCTGGCCGGTCTCGTCGGTCTCGTCCTGTCCGGCGCCGGGCCGTTCTCGTTGGATCGACTGATGGCCCGACTGGGTCAAAGGCAATAGCTCGGCCACGGAGCCGCGTTGGCGAGATCGTCCATCCCATCGGCTCGACAGATGCCGCTCCGTGCAAATCCAGCCAGGAATGAGCCGCAATGGCCGCCGCGCGTATCGTGCGGCGGCCATTGCGGAGACCGTCAGTCGCAGCCTCAAAAAGAGACTTGCAGCGAACGCCCCGTGGGCTTGGCTCCCGACAGGCTATCAGATCTGGATACCGTGACGGTGGCGACGAAGATCGACTGGCCGCCACCGTTTCGAGATCCAAAACCGCCCTTCCCTGGACGCACGCCTTTGGTCGGGTCGCGGCCGTAGCACCCGTTGCGCCGCGGACCGAAACATCATTGGTCCAGCGCCGGACGGCCTCTATCATTCTGACCGCGAGCACTCACCTACGCTTGAGCCGATCATCGAGCATTCGTAGGCTTTCCAGTTTTGAGGGGTTCGTAGCTCCCTCATGATGCCGAGGTTCCCATCACCCGGCGATTTCCCAAGCGCCGCTTGGCGTGCGAAGCCCTCATCGAACCATAGCCGCCGACCAGCCCCTGCCCGGCCTGGACTGCCTACCCGAAAGTACGGGGCCAGATCTCGCGCGCCGGGCGGCCGACCGTCCTTTTTCATGGCGAGCACGATAGGAATGACGCCTAAAACATCATTGGTTTGAGCGTTAGCCCAAGCGCAAGAAGATAAGCGGCAAGACCTGTAATAATTATTATAAACGAGGCCATCATTCTATTCGATTGCAACTACATGAATGCACGGGTGCGCAGTCTAAAGTTTTATAAAGAATTTCGCCATCAGGGGCGACAATGAAAAAGAGCAAAAAAGTATAATGTGCCGCCTTGACCGGCACAGGATGAGGGGAGGATCACTTGCCTAAACTGCCCAACTCTTTTCTTGCCCTCGCGACGTCGCTGGCCGGCGCCTCCATGGCGCAGGCCCAATCGGCGCAGGACGCAGGACAGACACCAAGCGCTTCGGTCCAAAACGCGAGTCCGCTCGTTTCGTCAGACAGCGCCGCGGTCGGCGACATCGTCGTCACGGCCCAAAAGCGCTCGGAAACCCTGACGAAGGTGCCCATGTCGATCAGCGCGGTCAGCGGCGACAAACTCAAGGAGCAGGGCATTACCAGCGTCGCCGATTTGACGAAGGTGGTTCCGGGCTTCGCCTTCCAGCCGAGTGACTATGGGTCTCCGATCCTTACGCTGCGTGGCGTCGGTCTCCGCAGCGTCGCGATTGCGGTGTCCCCGACCGTCAGCGTCTACACCGACCAGGTTCCACTGCCCTTCTCCGAGATGACCCGCGGTGCGACACTGGACCTGCAGCGCGTCGAGGTACTGAAGGGGCCGCAAGGAACGCTGTTTGGCCAGAATTCGACGGGCGGCGCGATCAACTACATCGCGAACAAGCCGACCGACCGGTTCGAGGGCAACGCGTCATTGACCTACGGTCGCTTCAACGAGGTTGATGGCGAGATCGAGTTGAGCGGCCCGCTTTCCGACACGCTGAAAGCTCGCCTCGCCGTCAGGACTGAGCAGCGGGGCGACTGGCAGCAGAGCACAACCCGCGACGACACCCTGGGCCGCCGGAACTTCACCACGGCCCGACTGCTGACCGAATGGACGCCGTCGGACAATTTCAAGATCTCGATCAACGCCAACGGCTGGCTCGACAGGAGCGACACACCAGCGTCGCAGTTTGTCGCGTTTGCCCCGCAAACGCCCGGCCCCGCCGGGCGGCAGACCCTCGTACCCTATCTGCAATCGCTGTCGCCCACACCGAACGAAGCTCGTCTCGCAGACTGGGACCCCGGCGTCAGCTTCCGACGCAACGATCACCTCCTCCAGGGTTCGGTACGAGCGGACTGGACCGTCGCACCCGAAGTGACGATCACCTCGATCACTGCTTACTCTTCGTTCCGGGAGCGTGCCCCGATCGACAACGACGGCACAGCTGTCAATGACATCCGCTTCCTGATCCACGGCGACATCGATTCCGTTTCCCAGGAATTGCGGGCGTCGGGAACTGCGTTGGACAACAAGCTGAAATGGGTGGTCGGCGGAAATTACGAGTCCGATATCACGAAAGATCACCAGGCGGGCACCTTCCTTGGCACCAACACGACCCTTGCGGGTCTCGATTTTGATGGATTCGTCAATACCAACAACCAGAATATCAAGTCCTATGCCGTGTTCGGAAGCGTCGATTACAATTTGACGTCGACACTGCTTCTTCAGGCATCGATCCGCTACACGCGGCAGACGATCGACTTCAATGGCTGCCTTGCCGACAACGGCGATGGCACGATCGCAGCAGCCTTCAGCCGAGTGGCATCGGCACCGATCGCCCCCGGCCAGTGTGTGACGCTCGATCCCGTGACCTTCGCGGGCGTGCCGACCGTGACGAGTTCGCTCAAGGAGAACAACGTCCCCTGGCGTGTCGGTATCAGCTACCAGCCGACCAGCGGGTCCAATTATTATTTCAACGTGACCCGCGGCTATAAAGCCGGCAGCTTCCCGACGATCCCGGGCTTCTTCCCGAGCCAGTTTGATCCGGTCAAGCAGGAATCCGTTCTCGCGTACGAGGTGGGCTTCAAGCAGAGCCTGCTCCATGGCCTCGCGCGCCTCTCCGGCGCCGCCTTCTACTACGACTATTCCAACAAGCAGACGCAAGGCTACGTCACGACCGCGTTCGGCAATCTGCCTGCCCTGATCGCGATCCCGAAGGGCGACATCAAGGGCGGCGAGCTCCAACTCGATGCGCGTCCGATCCGAGGCTGGACGATCACGTTGGGCGGCACGTACATCGAGTCCAGGGTACGATCGCATCTTGTGGCCAACGACCCGATAGGAAATCTGGTCGACTTCAAAGGCGAGGCCTTCCCGAACACGCCGAAATGGCAGGTCTCGGCCGACACGCAATACGACTTCGCACTCAGCGGGAGGCTGAAAGCGTTTGTCGGGGGCTCCCTCTCATATCGCAGTTCCGCACAGGCCTCGTTCGGCAACCTGCCGGTCTATCAGGTCAAGGGATATGCTTTGCTCGATCTGCGGGCCGGTCTCTCCGAGGGGCCCTGGCGGCTGGAGGCCTTCGGCCACAATGTCACGAACAAATTCTACGTGCTCAACCTCTCGCACACGAATGACACGGTTTCCCGCGTCGTCGGTATGCCCGTCACCTACGGCATGACGCTCTCGCGGAAATTCTGACCTCGACAGCCCTGCGCGACCACTGCTGTCGAACGATGAAAGTGGTGGTCACGCCTCTATGAGGAAGAGAAATATGAGCCTTCGCGAGAAACTCGCCGCCTTCAGGGCGAACTTCGAGTCCGGGGGCCCGCCCTACAATGCCCCCGCCTTCATCCACGATATCATGCATCGGGCGACCAACGAGTTGATCGCATCCGGTGCGGCCGATCGCGCCAAGCAGGTCGGCGACACCGCCCCTGCCTTCAAACTCGACGACGCCGACGGCAACACCGTTTCGTCGGATGACCTTCTCGCGCAAGGGCCCTTGATCGTCACATTCTACCGGGGTGTGTGGTGCCCTTATTGCAATCTCGACCTTCAGGCTTTGCAAGAGGCGCTACCGTCTTTCAGAGACCTTGGGGCGAACCTCGTCGCGATCTCACCACAAAGCCCGCCGAACAGCCGCCGCTCGATGCGCGAGAACAATGTCGAGTTCCCGATACTGTCCGACCCGCGCAACGAGATCGCAGCCGGTTTCGGGCTGCAGTTCACCGTGCCGGACTATCTGCAGGACCTCTACAAGAATAGGTTCAACACCGACCTGGCCACGATCAACGGGGATGCTAGCTGGACCCTCCCGATGCCCGCCCGCTTCCTGATCGGGCAGGACGGGGTCATTGCCTATGCCGAAGTCAATCCCGACTATACGAACCGGCCAAACCCCGAGGAACTTCTGCCGGCGCTAGGCACGATCGGGCGCCATTCCGCCATAGCTACGCAGGCGCGATGAGGTCCATTGCGAGCGAGCCGCCGCGCGGGGACCTCCGGGATCCTAGCGCAAGCGGGAAGCAATCGGCCGACCGGATGGGAGAGCCGATCGGGGAGGCATTCCGCGCGATGGTCGAACAGGTCAAGCAACATTTCGGGAAAAACGACCTTGCTTTCTCTCAGTGGCTCACTTTGAAGCTGATCGGGTCCGGACGGATCGCTCGCATCAGCGACGTCAATCGTGAACTTGGCCTCCAAGGTGCGGCAGCGACCCGTCTGATTGATCGGCTCGAACGACGCGGCTTTCTCATTCGTAAAAGAAGCCGATCCGACCGGCGCGTGGTGAACATCATCGCCACCGAAGCCGGCGAAGCCATGGTCGAGGCCATGCAGCCTCGGCTATGGGCTTTTCTGGAAGACCCAGGCATCGATCATCCCACGGGCCGACCGTGAGCAACTCTCCGCACTTCTCTCCCGCTTGCACACGGCGCGTCCGGTTCGCAAGCGGAGCGAGGATTGATTAGCCGGACGCAGCGACTGCCCCGCGCGAGGCTTAATCCTAGCGACTTTGCGCATAGGGCAGGAGGCCGTCCGGCTGCGCGTATCCCCACGATGCGTACATGCGCAGGATGATCCGCGCCATGAGGGCGATATCCGGCGATGTATCCGCCACCCTATGGCTCATGATGATCGGAGAGGTGGCGGCTTCGCTCAGCGGCTTATAGCAGACGTCATCGATGCGCGACTTCTGTACCGTTTCCGGAACGATGCAGATCCCCTCCTCCGCCGCGACGAGACCAATGGCGATCTGAAGCTCGCGAGCTTCCTGGGCGATGCGCGGTTCGAGCCCCCGATCGTGGAAGATCGCAATGACTTGGTCGGCGTAGCTCGGCCTGGGCGTGCGCGGATAGACGATGAGCGGCTCGCGCGCGATCTGGGCGAGCGAGAGCGGGCCGTCGTGGCGCGCCAGGTGGTGGGAGGCCGGGACAGCTGCGACAAGAGGCTCCTCGCGCAGGATTGTCCGACGCACGGCGTCATCCTCGAAGCGGACCCGTCCGAACCCGATGTCGATACGGCCTTCCTTGAGGGCCGCGATCTGTTCGAGGCTCACCAGTTCGACCAGGGTAAGGTCCACATCCGGCGCTGCTGCCCGAAACTCTCGGATCAGCGGCGGAAGCCGGGCATAGATCGTTGAGGACACAAATCCGATGACGAAGCGTCGCCGCTCGAGCATGATCGCCTGCCCGACCATCTGCTTTATCTCGTCGATGCGGCCGAGCACCTGAACCGCCTGTTCGTGGAGCAGCCGCCCCGCAGCGGTCAGGGCGAGCGGCCGTGCACCGCGATCGATCAGCTCGGCACCGAATTCGGCCTCCAACTGCTGGATCTGACGGCTCAGCGGAGGCTGCGCGATATGCAGCCTCTCCGCAGCGCGGGTGAAGTTCCGCTCATTGGCTACGGCCACAAAGTAGCGGAGTTGGCGCAAATCCATATCATACCCCAAAGGTATCGGGCCAAGACCTCATCGGTCTTTGGCTTCCATCTCACAATAACCTAGCAATGTGGGAACGAAAAGCGGATCGAGGATACGGCCAATGACTTCAGGCGCCGCGAGCATCGATACCCTGATTGTCGATATCCCCACGATCCGGCCACATGTGCTGGCGATGGCGACGATGTATCGGCAATCGATCGTCCTAGTACGCCTGCGCGGACCAGACGGCATCGAAGGGATCGGCGAAGGCACCACGATCGGCGGCTTGAGCTATGGCGACGAGAGCCCGGAGGGCATCAAGCTCGCCATCGACACCTACATCGCTCCGGTCCTCGCGACCTGCGACGTCACCCGGGTGGGCGAGACAATGGCTCGGATCGGGCGGTACGTCATCGGCAACCACATCGCGAAATGCGCCGTGGAGACAGCCTTGCTCGACGCCGCTGGAAAGCGGCTCGGCGTTCCCGTCTCGGAGTTGATCGGCGGGGGCCGCGTTCGCGACCGGCTGCCGGTCGCCTGGACCCTCGCCAGCGGAGACACATCTCGCGATATCGAGGAGGCCGAGGCGATGATCGAGGCCCGCCGCCACTCGATCTTCAAGCTCAAGATCGGAAAGCGCAGCGTCGCCGAAGACGTCGCCCATGTCGGCACGATCAAGAAGGCGCTCGGTGACCGCGGGAGTGTCCGTGTCGATGTCAATCAGGGCTGGGACGAAGCCCAGGCGCACATCGGGATGGCGATGCTCGCCGAGGTCGGCTGCGACCTTGTCGAGCAGCCGGTCTCGCGAGAGGCCCTTCCCGCTATGGCTCGCTTGTCGGCCCGCCATTCGATACCGCTGATGGCCGACGAAGCGCTGCACGGGCCTCGCGACGCCTTCGCGGCCGCCTCGCAGGCGGCCGCCCGCGTCTTCGCGGTGAAGATCGCCCAGTCGGGTGGCCTCCATCCTGCGCACGATGTCGCGCGGATTGCGTCTGCGGCCGGGATAGGACTCTATGGCGGAACGATGCTGGAAGCGGGTGTCGGCACCGCCGCCTCGGCCCATCTTTGCGCCACCGTCCCGACGCTCGCATGGGGTACGGAACTCTTCGGCCCCCTGCTGCTGACCGAGGAGATTCTCGCCGAGCCGCTCGATTACGCCGACTTCTCGTTTGGCGTACCTGTAGGCCCGGGCCTCGGGATCACACTCGACGAGGATAAGATTGCGCACTTCCGGCGAGACCGGACCGCGCCCACCCTCCACGTCGTCGCGTCAGCGGGAGTCTGAGCCATGCTGATCATGGTCGAAATGGATGTCCGCTTTCCCCTCGATTTCGACAAGGCCGAGGCGGAGCGTCTGAAGGCGGCAGAGAAGGCCCGCTTCCAGGAACTTCAGCATGCGGGGATCTGGCGTCACATCTGGCGGGTCGTCGGACGCTACGCCAACGTCAGCATCTTCGACGTCGAGAGCAACGCTGCCCTCCACGAGATTCTGACAGGGCTGCCGCTGTTCCCCTTCATGGAGATGAAGGTCACGCCGCTCTGCCGGCACCCCTCCTCGCTGCACGACGACGATCGATGACGACCGGCAATGCGGCGCCATCGAGCGTGGCGCGCCAATAAAGACATGGAGAGTGAGATGGACGTGAAATTCGTCAGGACCCCGGAAATCCAGGCGCTTTTCGACAAGGCCGCCGGCATCGGGTCGGAAGGGGGCAGCGAGCGCCTGAAGGTGATCCTCCGCGACATTATCGAGGCCAGCGCGGAGATTATCGTGCGGCACGACGTGGACGAAAGCGAATTCTGGAACGCCGTCGGCTTCCTGCAAAACGGCGCGCCGGAATTTGGCCTGCTTGTTCCGGGAGTCGGTCTCGAGCACTTCCTCGACCTCTACATGGACGCGAAGGACGCAGAGGCCGGGCTGACCGGCGGCACGCCGCGAACCATCGAAGGGCCCCTCTATGTAGAGGGTGCTCCGCTCGTCGAGGGCGACGTGGGCCTCTCCAAGGACGATGACGAAACAGGTCATCTCTACATGACCGGGCACGTCAGGGGGCCGGATGGAGAAACTGTGCGGAACGCGATCGTGCACGTCTGGCACGCCAACTCCCAAGGCTGGTATTCGCATTTCGATCCGACGCGCGAGCAGACGCCCTTCAACAACCGGGCCCGGATCAAGCTGGGCGACGACGGCAAATACTCGTTCCATTCCAAGATGCCGAGCGGCTACAGCGTGCCGCCGCAGGGTGCGACGGACACCTTGATGAAGGCGGTCGGCCGGCACGGCAATCGCCCGGCACACGTGCATTTCTTCATCGAGGCGCCGGGCTATCGGCAACTAACCACTCAGATCAATTTCGGCGACGACGTCTTCGCCGCAGACGACTTTGCATTCGGAACCCGTGAGGGTCTGCTCCCGGTCCCGCAACGTCAGGGCGACAGCGCGTATATCGCCTTCGACTTCGAACTGCAGCGCGCCGCAGGCGTGACCGACGAGCAACTCTCGAGCCGCCAGCGGGCAACCGGCCCGGCCATGGAACCGGCCGAGTGACGCTGATTGGAGGAGAGAGGGCCATGACCGCCAGCCTGCGTCATCGCATCGAGACGGCCGTCGTAGACGATCCCGAGGCCGGAGCCTTTCGCTGTCGCCGGCACATCTTCACCGACACGAACCTGTTCGAGCTCGAGATGAAGCACATCTTCGAGAGTAATTGGGTTTATCTGGCGCATGAGAGTCAGATCCCCAAGGCCAACGACTATTTTACGACGTGGATCGGCCGCGTGCCCATCGTCATCACACGGGGCAAGGACGGTTCGCTTAGTGCTCTCGTCAATTCCTGCTCCCATCGCGGCGCGAAGCTCTGCCGAAAGAAGCGGGGCAACCAGCCCATGCTGGTATGTCCCTTCCATGGCTGGAGTTTCAGGAACGACGGCACCTTGTTCAAGGCCAAGGACGCGAACAACGGCGCTTATCCGGCAAGTTTCGACCATGACGGGTCGCACGACCTCGCCCGCATCGCCCGCTTCGAAAGCTATCGGGGCTTCCTGTTCGGCAGCATGGCCCCCAACGTCCTGTCTCTCGAGGATCATCTCGGCGAGACCCGCGTGATCATCGATCAGATCGTTGATTCCGCGCCGGAAGGGCTCGAGGTTCTGACCGGCAACTCCACCTACATATTCGACGGCAATTGGAAGCTGCAGATGGAGAATGGCTGCGACGGCTATCATGTGAGTTCCGTCCACGCCAACTACGCCTCGACCATGGCACGCCGTGCGGTCGGAGGCACCCAGGCCGTCGACGCGAACGGCTGGTCGAAAGCGGTGAGCGGCGTCTATGGCTTCGAGCATGGCCATATTCTGCTGTGGACGCGCGCCCTGAATCCGGAAGTGCGGCCGATCTGGTCGCAACGCGATGCGCTCGAAGCGCGCCTGGGCAAGGACCGGACAGCCTTCATCGTCGAGCAGACGCGGAACCTGGCGCTCTACCCGAACGTCTTCCTGATGGACCAGTTTTCAACTCAAATTCGGGTCGTGCGCCCCATCAATGTCCAACAAACCGAGGTCACGATCTATTGCTTCGCCCCGAAAGGCGAGAGTCAGGAGCACCGCGCCACGCGCATCCGGCAATATGAGGACTTCTTCAATGTCTCGGGCATGGGCACCCCCGATGACCTCGAGGAATTCCGAGCCTGCCAGACCGCGTACGAGGGGGCCGGCGGTCTCTGGAACGACCTCAGCCGCGGTGCTCGCCGCTGGATTGCCGGTCCGGACGAGAATGCCAGGGCGATGGGAATGAAGCCGCTCCTATCGAGCGAGCGATCAGAGGATGAAGGCCTTTTCGTGCGCCAGCACGAATATTGGGCTCAGGTCATGCTGAGCGCGATCGAAGCCGACGCCAACCCGCCGCTGATGGAGGCGGCAGAATGACAATGCACGCCAAACGCAGCCGATCGCGGCTCGACTATCTCGATCTGTGCGCCTTCCTGTACCGCGAGGCTCGTTTCCTGGATGATCGCGAATGGGATCGTTGGCTCGAATGCTACTCGCCTGACGTCGAGTTCTGGATGCCCGCGTGGACCGACGACGACGAATTAACGGTCGATCCGCAAACCGAGATCTCGCTGATCTACTATCCCAACCGCAAGGGACTGGAAGATCGCGTCTATCGGCAGAATACCGGCCGCTCCGCGGCGAGTTCTCCGGAGCCTCGAACCGCGCACGCGATCAACAACGTCGAGATCGTCGAAGAGCGAGATAGCGAGATCGACGTGCGCTACAACTGGCATACGCTGAGCCATCGCATGCAGCAGACCGCGCAATTCTTCGGCACGACCTATTGCACGATCGACCTGACCGACGCCGATCCCCGGATCAGTCGGAAAAAGGTGGTCCTCAAGGACGACTATATTCACCAGGTCATCGACTTCTATCACATCTGATGGACGCGCCGCGCATCTTCCCCGGCCGCTTCGATGGCAAAACCCTCATCGTCACGGGGGCCGCCCAGGGCATCGGGCGCGCAGTGGCGCTCCGCGCCGCCGCAGAGGGGGGCCGCGTCCTCCTCGTCGATCGTGCCGAGTTCGTTCACGATATCGCCGCGGAAGCCGGTCCGCACGCGCGCGCCTTCGTCTGCGATTTGGAAACCCATTCCGGCGCGACTTCCATGGCGGCCGAGGCGTCAACTTGCTTCGGCCGGGTCGATGTCCTCATCAACAATGTCGGCGGGGCCATTCGGATGCGGCCCTTCGCCGAATTCGAACCCGCTCAGATCGACGCGGAGATCCGCCGATCGCTGATGCCTACGCTCTACTGTTGCCACGCCATTCTTCCGCTCATGGTTGCGCAGGGAGCCGGCACGATCGTGAACGTCTCTTCCAACGCCACGCGCGGTATCCATCGGATCCCCTATTCGGCGGCCAAAGGCGGGATCAACGCCCTGACGCAGAGCCTTGCCATGGAATATGCCCAGTCCGGGCTCCGCGTCGTCGCGACCGCGCCGGGCGGTACGATCGCGCCGCCGCGCCGGATCGCGCGCAATGCGGACGGCGACAGTGAGGCTGAGCGGGAATGGATGGCGGATGTCGTCGAGCAGGTGACCACCTCCAGCTTCGTCAAACGCTACGGCACGATCGAGGAGCAGGTTGCTCCGATCCTTTTCCTCGCATCCGATGAAGCAAGCTACGTCACGGGCACGGTGCTGCCAGTGGCCGGCGGCGACCTCGGATAGAGATTTTCGTGCCAGCATACTCATTCGGGAGGCACGGCCGCATGGTCCAATCGAGCCCATATCGCTCACGGCCGGCGCTGCCCCAGCCTGCCTCTCCCCAAGAGGCGAGAGCGCCGCGATCAGACGTCGGGCGGTCGCTTGCGCTTCAGTCAGCAAATGGGGCGGTTGCCTTGGCCGATCAGCGCGCGGCCGCTGTCCGACAGCCGGCGAAATCCACCCTGCCGACCTTCTTCGGCCTCGCCTTGCAGCCGACATACGCGATCCGCTGAGCAGGAGACCTGGGCATGCCTTTCACATCTCGCGCCGGGGTTCGCTTGCACTGGAAGCTTGACGGCATTCCGGATGGCATCCGCCTCGTTCTTCTCAACTCGATCGGCACCGACATCGGACTGTGGGACGCGACACTGCCCGAGTTGAGGCAGACGTTTCGCACATTGAGCATCGATACTCGCGGTCACGGCGCTTCCGACGCGCCAGATGGGGACTACGATCTCGCAGGGCTCGCCAAGGACGTGGCTGCGATCATGGACGATACGCAGTTCGAAGACGCCTTCGTGGCCGGCGTATCCCTGGGAGGCATGATCGCGATGCAACTCGCTCTGGATCATCCGGGCCGCGTTTCGGCGTTGGGTCTCATCTGCACATCGGCCGCGATGGATCGCGATAGCTGGTCGCAACGAGTTGATACGGTCCGCGCGCAAGGCACCGACGCAATTGCCGAAATGGCGGTGGGGCGCTTCCTTTCGTCCGGATTCGCGGCCGAAAACCCTGAGGTCGCCGAACGCCTCCGCGATGCGATCAGGGCCCAGCCCGATGCTGGCTACGCCGGAGCGGGCGCGGCGATCCGCGACATGGAACTCCTTGATCGACTCGGCGAGATCATCGCGCCCACGCTCGTCGTCGTAGGTAGGCGCGATATCTCGACGCCGTTTGAAGGCCATGGTGACCTCCTGGCCCGCCGCATCCCCAAGGTTCGGACGGTGCATCTTGATGCCGCACACCTGCCTCCTCTCGAGGCGCCGGTTGCGCTTGCCCTGGCGATGGTCGAGTTCACACAAGAAATCAGGAAATCTGAATGATCGACAAGGCGGCGGCCAGTCCGCAGGCTGCGGTGGCGGATATCTTCGACGGTGCGGCCGTGATGATCGGCGGGTTCGGCACGGCCGGGATGCCTGACGAACTAATCGACGCGCTGATCGCCAAGGGCGTCGGCAACCTCACCATCATCAACAACAATGCCGGCAACGGCGAGAGCGGCGTCGCGGCGCTGATCCGCGAGGGCCGGGTGAGGAAGATAGTCTGCTCCTTCCCCCGCCAGTCGGATTCGCACCATTTCGATGCCGCCTACCGCGCCGGCCGGATCGAGCTGGAGTTGGTGCCGCAGGGCAACCTTGCCGCGCGCATCCAGGCGGCGGGCGCCGGGCTCGGCGCGATCTTCACGCCGACCGGCTACGGCACATTGCTCGCCGAGGGCAAGGAAACCCGCGAGATCGACGGCAGGCATTACGTCCTCGAATATCCGATCCACGCCGATTTCGCGCTCATCAAGGCGCAGCGGGCGGATCGCTGGGGCAACCTCGTCTATCGCAAGACCGCGCGCAATTTCGGGCCGATCATGGCGATGGCCGCGAAGACCGCGATCGCGCAGGTCGCCGATATCGTGCCGCTGGGGGAAATCGATCCGGAGGTGGTGGTGACGCCCGGCATCTTCGTCCAGCGCGTCGTCCAGATCGATCCTCTCGCGTCCAAGCTTGAGCAAGCCGCATGAACCGCATGAACCGAGATCAGATGGCCGAGCGCGTCGCCCGCGACATTCCCGAGGGCGCCTACGTGAACCTCGGCATCGGGCTTCCCACCAAGGTCGCCAACTATCTGCCGCAGGAACGGGAAATCTTCCTGCAGAGCGAGAATGGCCTTCTCGGCATGGGCCCCGCCCCCGCGCCCGGCGAGGAGGACTGGGAACTCATCAATGCCGGCAAGCAGGCGGTGACGCTGCTGACCGGTGGCTGCTTCTTCCACCATGCCGACAGCTTCGCGATGATGCGCGCCGGCCACATCGACATCTGCGTGCTCGGCGCCTTCCAGGTTTCCGTGAAGGGCGATCTCGCCAACTGGCACACCGGCGAGCGGCAAGCGATCCCGGCGGTGGGCGGCGCGATGGACCTCGCCATCGGCGCCAAGCAGACCTTCGTGATGATGGAACTGCTGACCAAGCAGGACGAGAGCAAGCTGGTGGAGGCCTGCACTTATCCGCTCACCGGGCTCGGCTGCGTCAGCCGCGTCTATACCGACCTCGCCGTGTTCGACGTCGGCGCGGACGGCGCCCGCGTCGTCGAGATGGTGGACGGGCTTTCCATCGAGGAGCTTCGCAGGCTGACCGGCGTGCCGCTCGCCGCCGCCGAAATGCAGCCCGTCTGACCTGAAGCATATCGAGAGTATATCCCATGACCGAAGCCTTCCTCTGCGACGCCATCCGCACGCCGGTCGGCCGCTACGGCGGCATCCTCGCCAAAGTCCGCGCCGACGATCTCGGTGCGGTGCCGATGAAGGCGCTGCTCGCGCGCAATCCGGGGCTCGATCCGAGGAGAGTCGAGGAGGTGTTCTACGGCTGCGCGAACCAGTCCGGCGAGGACAATCGCAACGTCGCGCGGATGAGCCTGCTGCTCGCCGGCCTGCCGCACACCGTGCCGGGGGTGACGCTCAACCGGCTGTGCGCTTCGGGCCTCGAAGCGGTGGGATCGGCGGCGCGCGCGATCCGTGGCGACGAGATGACGCTGGCCATCGTCGGCGGCGTCGAGAGCATGACGCGCGCGCCGTTCGTGATGGGCAAGGCGGACGGCGCCTTCGGCCGGGCGCAGAAGCTCGAGGACACGACGATGGGCTGGCGCTTCGTCAACCCGGCGCTCGATGCTCTCTACGGCACCGAGACGATGCCGCGCACCGGCGAGAACGTCGCGGAGGATTACGGCATCAGCCGCGCCGATCAGGATGCCTTCGCGCTCCGCAGCCAGCAGCGCGCGGTCGCCGCGCAGGCGAGCGGCTTTCACGCTGACGAGATCGTGCCCGTCACTGTGCCGGGCCGCAAGAAGGGCGAGACGATCGAGGCCGCGGTCGACGAACACCCCCGCGCCGACACCACGATCGAGGCGCTGCAGAAGCTGAAGCCGCTGTTCGGCCCGGACGGCACCGTCACCGCCGGCAACTCATCCGGCATCAACGACGGCGCGGCGGCGATGATCGTGGCCAGCGAGGCGGCGGCGAAGGCCCATGGCCTGATGCCCCGGGCCCGCATACTCGGCATGGCGTCCGCGGGCGTGGAGCCGAGCGTGATGGGGATCGGCCCGGTGCCGGCCACCCAGAAGCTGATGACGCGCCTCGGCCTCACCATCGGCGATTTCGACGCGATCGAACTGAACGAGGCCTTCGCCAGCCAGAGCCTCGCCGTGCTGCGGACGCTTTTGCTCCCCGACGATGCCCCTCACGTCAATGCCAATGGCGGCGCCATCGCGCTCGGTCACCCGCTCGGCATGTCCGGCGCACGCCTCGCCATGACGCTCGTCCACCAGCTCGAGAAGACCGGCGGCAGGCGTGGTCTCGCCACGCTCTGCATCGGCGTCGGCATGGGCCTCGCGCTGGCGGTCGAACGAGTCTGAGCCACAACAGGAGACCCATCATTCCCGAACTCATCCTAACGCGCCTGGACGGCACGACACTCAGCATCGAAGGGAAACCGGGCCTTTCCGTCATGGAGATCATCCGCGAGGCCGGTATTGACGAGCTTCTTGCCCTCTGTGGAGGCTGCTGCTCATGCGCGACCTGCCACGTCTACGTGGAATCGGGCCCGTTCCTGGACCTTCCAGCGATGGGCGAGGACGAGAACGACCTGCTCGACAGCTCCGAACACCGACGCCCAACCTCGCGTCTATCGTGCCAGCTTCGCTTCGACGCGCGTCTCGACGGACTGACGGTCGCAATCGCACCAGAGGACTAGATCCTGATGACAGACCATTTCGATATTCTCATCGTGGGCGCGGGGCATGGCGGGGCGCAGGCGGCGGTCGCGCTCCGGCAGCGCAAGTTCGAAGGCTCGATCGCGATCATCGGCGAGGAGCCGGAAATCCCCTATGAGCGCCCGCCGCTCTCCAAGGATTATCTCTCGGGCGAGAAGAGGTTCGAGCGCATCCTGATCCGCCCGGCCAATTTCTGGGAAGAGCGCCACGTCGCGATGCTCATCGGCAAGCGCGTGGTGAAGGTCGATCCGGCGGTGCACACCGTCTCCACCGAGGATGGCGAGACGATCGGCTATGGCGAGTTGATCTGGGCGGCGGGCGGCTATGCCCGCAAGCTCACCTGCGCCGGCCACGACCTGATCGGTGTCCATTCGGTACGTACCCGCGCCGACGTCGACAAGGTGATGGGCGAACTGGAGACCACCACCCGCGTCGCCGTGATCGGCGGCGGCTATATCGGGCTGGAGGCGGCGGCCGTGCTCGCCAAGTTCGGCAAGCAGGTGACCGTGCTGGAGGCGCAGGATCGTGTGCTCGCCCGCGTTGCCGGCAAGCCGCTGTCGCGCTTCTACGAGGCCGAGCATCGCGCCCACGGCGTAGACGTGCGGCTAGGCGTGATGGTCGAGTGCATCGAGGAGAAAGACGGCCGCGTGGCCGGCGTGCGGCTGGCCGGTGGCGAGCTCGTCGAGGCCGAGATGGTGATCGTCGGCATCGGCATCGTGCCGGCCGTCGAGCCGCTGATGGCGGCCGGCGCGCGCGGCGGCAACGGCGTCGCGGTGGACGAGCATGGCCGCACCTCGCTGCCCCACATTTTTGCGATCGGCGACTGCGCGATGCACGCCAATGCCTATGCCGAGGGGCTGCCGATCCGGCTGGAATCGGTGCAGAACGCCAACGACCTCGCCACCACCGTCGCCCGCGCGATCACCGGCGACGAGGAACCGTACAACAGCGTGCCGTGGTTCTGGTCCAACCAGTATGACCTGCGGCTGCAGACCGTCGGGCTTTCGTCGGGCCATGATTCGACTGTGACGCGGGGCGACATCGCCAGCCGCAGCTTCTCGATCATCTACCTCAAGCAAGGCCATGTCGTGGCGCTCGATTGCGTCAACGCCACGAAGGATTATGTGCAGGGCAAGGCGCTCGTCGTCGGCCGCGTGGCGGTGAGCCCCGCGAGGCTGGCAGATGTTTCGATACCGCTCAAACAGATGGCGCTCGACTGACCTCTCATCGCTGCCCGTTCAGTTCATCACGACAAGTTCGGGCATAGAGACGCCCAGCGGTATCCGGTGTCACGCCTGACGGATTGTCTGATCCAACTTGCCGAAAGGCAAGTCCCGTCCCTCAGGCGTCACGGCCTCCATTCGAATCCGATCGCCGAAGCTCAAAAAGGGCGTCCGGGGCTCACCCCCGTCAATAATCTCGATGGCGCGGCGCTCCGCGATACAACAGGAGCCGACACTGCGCGCATCCGCCGTCGACACCGTCCCCGACCCTATAATCGTCCCAGCGCACAGATTGCGGGAATACGCGGCATGGGCGATCAACTCGCCGAAATGGTACTCCATCGCTTCAGTGGGCACCGCGCCGAAGGGCTTATCGTTCCAGAACACGCGAAGCGTCGCTGAGAGACGGCCGCCTGACCATCCGCCCGCGAATTCATCAGGCGTAAGCGCAATCGGCGCCATCGAGCAGGCTGGCTTCGCCCTCACCCAGCCGAACCCCGTTTTGAACTCGGCTGCCGCCATCGCGCGCAGCGACCAGTCATTGAGAAGCACGATTAGCCGTACGTGGGACAGCGCCGCTTCCGGCGTGACCCCCATCGGTACAGCGTCGGTGATCACCCCGAACTCACCCTCAAAGTCGATGCCGTCCGCCGTGCTGGGAAACGGCACGTCCTCATGGCCATCGTAGAACAGGCTTGAAATCCCTTGATACATTAGCGGGTTTTCGGTCTCGAGCGGAGGAAGGTTGAGCGCCTTCTCCATCAACCGACCGTGGGACGGGAAGGCCGAGGCGTCGAGCCATTGCCAGCTCCGGGGCAGCGGCGCCATGAGATCACCACGACCAATCGCCTCCCCAACCTCGCCGGAATCGAGCTTCGCAGCCAAATCCGCGAGCGGCGCCTCGATCTGATCCCAATGCTCGATCGCGGACTGGAGCGTGTCCGCGATCCCGCCCGCCTCCACCGCGCAGGTGATATCGCTATTTACCAGGACGAGGGCGCCGTCAGGCGAGCCGTTCCGCTTGGTTGCCAATCTCATCTCTCGCTCCTTGGCCAAAGCTTGATCGTCGGCACGCTCGTCTGCGAATTCATGCGCGATCCGGATTGAGGACGAGGTTCACCTCTTTCGGGAAAGCGAGATGGTTGGCGTCCACACGACGGTAAGAAAGCCGCCACTGACCGTCCCGGCGCTCCAGCCTGTCGTCATAGGTCGCGGCTCCGATCGAATAGCTACCGTCGGTACCGACAAACATCGCAGCGCACCGGCCGACGGCCGTCGCCGTATCAGTCCCCGTGAAATGAATCTGCGTATTGGTGCCGAAGTGATTGGTGATCTGGAAGTCACGGCCGACCGCATCGAGCCAGATGAGAAGCTCTGCGTGTCCTGTGCACGTCTGGCGAGGACATACCACATCATAGATCGCATTCTCATGCCAGACCTGCAGCCACAATTCGCGGTCACGCCGGTCAATGGCATAGCCGTAGCTGGTGAGAAGTTGCTCGATTTCGAACCGGTCATGCAAGCGATGCCGGTCAGCGCTTGGCAGATCCATCTCTTCCATCAATCCTTCCTTCGCCGTCTGTCGAATGCGACACACCCGTTCCGGGCCCGATGCACCGAGAAAACCGCCGCAAAATCGCCGCGCCATCGCTCGAAATCTGTCGGTCAAACTTTGCAGATGGCCATTGGATCGCCCACCCCTCCAAAGGAGGGGCGCAGAGCCGCGCCATCGACTATCCCCGCCCCCGCCTTAATGGCGGTGCGCCGGGGCGCCTTGTCCCTGTAGGAATTCGGAATGACGCGCCCCGGTACGACGGGGGACGCGGCGCCGAAATTGCGAGAAAGTCGTTCAATCGGAGAGAGGCGAATGACCCTGCTTCTGGATTCATGGTATTGCGCAGGCTGGTCAGACGAACTGACTGACACGCCTCAGCGCATCAAGATTGCCAATCAGGATCTGGTTCTTTTCCGCGACACCTCGGGCGCGGCCATCGCACTCTCCAATCGATGTCCGCATCGGTTCGCATCGCTCGCCGAGGGCAAGGTCGTCGGCGACACGATCGAGTGCCCATATCATGGCCTTCGCTTTGATCGCACCGGCGCGTGCGTCCTCAATCCACACGGTCGAGGCGTCATTCCCCCGAACGCCAAGGTCGATACGACCATCCTTGTCGAGAAGCATGGTGCTCTATGGGTCTGGCTCGGGAACCCCGAACTCGCGGACCCGAGCACCATCGTCAACGTGTCGTTCGTGAACGATCCGCGTTATGTCGCTGTCAAGGGTGTGATCCACGTCAAGGGCAACTACCAGCTCCTCAACGACAACCTTCTCGACCTGACTCACGCCGCCTACATTCATCCGACCACCGTAGGCCTGTCACGTGACGATTCCGTTGGACCGGATCAGATGGACTATGACTTCAAGACGGAAGGCAACATCGTCCACTCGAACTACGGGTTTTATGACGTACCCCCGACCGCGCAATTCAAGCGCTTTTTCAAGAAGGAGCGGGGGGATCTTTACGTTCACGTGACCTGGGTGCCCGCGTCGTCGATCCTCCTCGATCTCAGCATGTCGGAGCTTGGAGTTCCGAAGGGCGAGATCGACGAGCCTCACGACCGCGTTTGTATGATCCCAGCGGCACATCTCATCGTCCCCGAAACGGACGAGACCAGCCACTATTTCTATGCGATGTGCCGTCACGTCGACATCGAGGATGCGGAGGGCTGCGCGGAGACGCGAGCACTAGGCCTCAAGACCTTCTCGCAGGAGGACGCGCCGATGGTTGAGCGCGTTCAGGAACTGATGGCTACCGACGACCTGTTCGCTCTCAGGCCGGCAATCCTGGAAACCGACATCGCAGGTGTGCAGGCGCGACGGATCCTCGCGCGCCTCGTCGCCCAACAATCGGAGTCGAAGGCCGCCTGAGCGCGAAGGACGGCTCAGCATCCGGCGTGGATGGCGACGGCCCGCCCCCCGGGTGGCACCAGGAAACTGTCAGGCGGTCACGCACCGCCGGCAATGGAGGTGGCGCGAGCAACGCAGTCGCCACCTGCTCGTCAGCGTCAGGCACGTGGTTCGTGCCCAGCATATGGGATTGTCTCGATGATCGAACTTTACCACTCGCCAATCTCGACCTGCAGCCAGAAGGTCCGCCTTGCGCTCGCCGAGAAGGGGCTCACCTATGACGATCGCACGGTCAATCTGAGCAAGCTCGGCCATCTCGACCCCGAATATCTCAAGATCAATCCGAACGGCGTCGTGCCCTCGATCGTCCATGACGGTCAGCCGATCATCGATTCCTCGGTGATCTGCGAGTATCTCGACGAGGTTTTTCCGGAACCCGCGCTCAGCCCGGCGGGCCCCGTCGGGCGCGCGCAAATGCGCGCCTGGTTGCGCTTCCTCGAGGAGGTGCCAACCGCGGCGATCCGCGCGCCGTCGTTCAACGCCTTCTTCGCGAAGGCCCTCTGGTCGCGCGGCGAAGAGGCGTTCGAGCAAATGCGGGCCAAGATGCCGCTCCGCAAGCAATGGTATTCCAAGATGAGCGCTTCAGGCTTCGATCAAGCCGAGGTTGACAGTTCAAAGGAACGCCTGCGCTCGGCGCTCGAACGTGCGGAGAAATCCCTTTCATCAGGCCGCTGGCTCGTCGGGGATCAGTTCACCCTGGCCGATATCTGCTACATACCGACCGTCGTCCGGATGGATGACCTCGGATATTCCGAGATGTGGCAGGACCTTCCAGGAGTGAGCGACTGGTTCGCACGGGTGCAAGCTCGGCCGTCCTTCGCCAAGGCCTATTTCCCAGGATCCCGGATCGACCGGTCAACCTACAGCTTCAAGCTCACCGTCGACGCCGCCTGATTTTTCTTCGCCCGAAAAGGAGGGCAGTATGGCCCGCATCGTCGACCTCTCCATATTCCTTGAGAACGACGTCGTCACTGACCCGCCGTTCATGCGTCCCAAGATCACCTACATGACGCATCGGGAAACGATGGCGGAGGCCTCGCACTTCTTTCCCGATGTTACCCCGGAGCAGTTCCCCGGCGGAGAGGGTTTTGCCGCCGCCGAGATGGTGACGCTCTCCACCCACAACGGCACGCACCTCGATGCGCCGTGGCATTTCCATCCAACTATGGATGGCGGCGACCGCGCGATCACGATCGATGAGGTACCGTTGGACTGGTGCTTCCGGCCTGGCGTCAAGCTGGACTTCCGGCACCTTCCCGATGGCCACGTTGTCACGGCGAAGGAGGTCCAGAACGAACTCGCACGTATCGGTCACGATCTTCAGCCGTTCGACATCGTCCTCGTGAACACGGCGGCGGGTAAGGCGGTCGGCCGTCCGGACTTCATCAATGTCGGGTGCGGTATGGGCTACGAGGCCACCATGTATCTGACGGAGCGCGGTGTCCGCGTCACGGGAACCGACGCCTGGTCGTGGGACGCGCCTTTTAGTTACACCGCCAAGCGTGTGGCCGAGACCGGCGACACGTCCCTGATCTGGGAAGGTCACAAAGCGGGTCGCGACATCGGCTACTGCCATCTCGAGAAGTTGCACAACCTCGAGGTCCTGCCGCCCAACGGCTACAGGGTCGCCTGCTTCCCTCACAAGGTGAAGGGCGCCTCGGCTGGTTGGACCCGCGCAGTCGCGATCTTCGAACAATGAAGACGGTCCGTACCGCGTCCCATTGAGATCGCATCCGGGCCGCATGGAGCTTGCGCGATCTTCGAGGCTGACCGAGATTGATCACAGGAGAATCGGTGGGGCCGAAGAAGCCCTCCAAAGGACATAACGAGGCAGCCATCGGACAAGAGCGCACAGCGCCCGCGCGCCAGATATCGAGGGCGGTCACGGCCTCCGCCGTTCCCGGCCTCGCCGCGCCATCCGACGCGACATCGGGGATGGGACAGCCTGAGCGCGCCATCGACGATGCGCTGTTTCGCGTAAAGCTCTCGCCTCCCCGGGCGCACCACCAAGCGGTACAGCGCCTCAGGTTGCGGGAGGTGCTCGTCGGGAAAAGCGCCAAGCTCACGATCGTCAGAGCGCCGGCCGGGTTTGGCAAGACCACTCTCCTCCAGCAGTGGCGCGAGTGGCTCGCCAGCGAACGGATCGCCTGCGCCTGGCTGACGCTCGATGCAGCCGACAACGATCCCGAGCGCCTGATCGCGGCGCTGGATGCAGCGGTAAAAAGCCAAGCCGTTCAGCCCACCGCGAGAGCGACGGACCTGCTCCCCTCCATGCCCGGACTGATCGAGCGATTGGAGCGGAACTCGTCGAGGCTGATCCTCATTCTCGACGACGTTGACAAGATCGATGCACCGGAAGCGCGCAGCGTCCTGCAGATGCTCCTGCGGAACACGCCGCCTTCGGTCCAGATGGTGCTGGCGGGCCGGTCGATCCCCAGCGTGGGTCAGGCACGCCTTCGTCTTGCCGAGGACGTGACCGATCTCGACATCGACGACCTGCGCTTCCGTCTCGACGAGGTATCGGCATTCTTCAGCCGCCGCCTCGCGCAACCACTCACATCGACCCAAATCCAAGACCTCTATCGCCACACGGAGGGCTGGCCCGCCGCACTGCAACTCGCGAGCCTCTCGATCCGCGACGAACCGGCAGGCGTCCGAAGCTTCAGCCCGCTGGTCGCGATGAGCAGCAGCATCGCCGAATATCTTCAAGAAGACGTGCTCGACCGGCAACCGACCGACGTGAGAGACTTCCTCCTCAAAATCAGTGTTCTACGCCTCATCACCGGATCGCTCTGTGATGCGATCACTGGTCGGCGCGACGGCGAAGCCATGCTCGCACGGCTCGAAGCCGATGGCCTGTTCCTGACCCGAGCGACGGCTGATCACGGGCTCGTCTGGTATCGCTTCCATTCCCTGTTCGGAGAGTTTCTCCAGCGCCAACTCCAATTCGTCGGAGCAGCGCAGGTCGCAGCGCTCCACGAGGCTGCGTCGGACTGGTTTTCAGCGCACGAAATGCCGGCTGAAGCAGCCGAGCACGCACGGCTTGGCGGTCACGACGAACGAGCGCTGTCGATTCTCAACATGATCGCGATGGAACACGTCTGGCAGGGGCGCCTCAGGACGGTCCTTGACTGGAGCGTCGGCCTGACAGTCGACCATGCGGCGCGATACGAGCAGCTATTCGGCGCCTATCTGTGGGCGGAAGGTTTCATCGGGGACGGTGGAAGGGCCCTCCGGCGATTGGCGGATCTCACTGAGCGCGCCCACACCCTTCCGTCCAGATCGAACTATCTCAGCGATACCCTGATTTGCCTGCCCATCCTGATCGCCGGCGCCCAGCACGATCTTGAGACGCTGACGAGGGAGGGCCCCGAGGCGCTTGCGAAGCTGACCAACGCCGAAACCTTTGAATATGGCACTGTCGCGAACTGCGTCGCCTTTGGCTATATGTCGGTCGGCAAGCTGGACGAAGCGCGGCGGACCCTCGGGCTTGCCCAAGCGGCGTGTCGGACACCCAGCCGCCTCTATAATTTCGTGCACACCCAACTCGAACTCGGCCTGCTCCATATGTGCGAGCTCGACATCGAGCGTGCGCTCGCCGCCACCCGGCACGGATATGAGCGCGCGGCAGCCGCCGTGTCGGAGCTTTCCCACGCTACCGCGATCGCTGCCACGTTCTATGCAGACATCCTTTGCGAGATTGGCGAGTTTGACCAGGCGCGGACATTGCTGGAACGCCACCTTCCTCTTATCGCCGACACAATCCCCGATTGTTTCGTCACGGGCTATTCCGCCGCGGTCAAACTCGCCCTCTATGACGGGGATATGGACCGCGCCCGCGAAATCATATTCGACGCGCAGGCCCACGGCCTCAGGCGAGCATCTCGTCCGATCCAGCATTTCGCGAAGCTCGCCGGCGCCTGGGTCTGCGCGCTGGACGACAACCTCAACGAGGCGCGACAGCACCTTGAGGAGTGCCTCTCTTTCGACGCCCCACTTACCGAGCGCCTCCTGTCACCGGTCGATGCGCTCGTCCAAGACCTCTATCCGCTTCGAGTCCGCTTATACTGTGGTGATCCTGTGGACATGGCCGAATTGGAAGGCCTCATCGCGGACGCGATGGTCAAGCGGTCGGGTAGGCGGCTGTTGCAGCTTTCTATTCTTCGCGCTATCGCACTGTCCAGAAACGGCGACGCGTCTGGGGCCGTCGAGGCCATGGTCACCGCGCTGAAGCACGGTCTGACGCGTGGTTCCGTTCTGGCTTTTCTCGCCGAAGGTCCGCTCGGCATCGATCTCGTCCGAGAGGCACGCACCCATATCACGGGTCATTGTTCGGTCGCCCGATTGGCCCGGCTCGACGAGATGTTGTCCGCATGCCCCTACAGCGCCTCCAGCGCAGTTCCGCCCAAGCTGCCCGTTCCGGCTTCCCTTCGCGAGGCGCTGACCGGTCGCGAGATCGACATTCTTGGCATCGTCGAAAAGGGCCTGACCAACCGCGAGATCGCCGAGTGCTTCGGTCTCTCCGAGAGCACCGTGAAATGGCATTTGCGCAATATCTTCGACAAGTTGGGCGTCGGCAACCGGACGGAAGCTGTATTCCTGCTTCGGACCGAGGACTGAATCGCCTGATCGCGGATTCACGTCTCGCCGCCCAGACGTCTAGAAACCAGCGCTTCGACCACCGCCACCTCCGCATCCTGCACACCGCATTCGCAGGGAAACTGGCAAACAGCCCGTCGGATCGCCGAAACGTCGGGCGCGGCAGTCCGCTGTAAGAGGGTGACCAATCCCAGCATCGTGCCTGGGCGGCAGACCGGACATGTCGCCACGCCACTCTGGGCGAACGCCTGCTGGAGTAAGGCGAATTCGCGCACGCCTGCCAGCCCCTCGATCGTGGTGATCGAGGCATGCAGGACATCCGCGACGGCAACTTGGCAGGACCGCGTGAGCATGTGGTTCAAATGCACTACGCAAGAGCCGCAGTCGCCGTGCTTGCACGCGCCGGGCGCCTCTCTGAGACCAAGATGTTCGCGAAGGAAGTCGGACAGTCGTTGACGCGGATCGACCAGTGCGTGATGCCCTTGACCATTCACCTCGATCCACAGCGCGACCTTCTCGGTTCCCCCCTCACGCATCGTCGCCGCTATCTGTCTTCGCGACACCGAAACGCCGACTGAAAATCGAGGCTCGCCATCCGTTCATCTCCGCTCCGAACAAGGCCACCAGGTTCACGACTGGCCTCGCACCACCAGGATCGAAATCTACCGGGTCGATGGGGGCTGCTCGCCGTAAGAAAGGACAGTTCGCCTTCATTCGCTCTCGACCGCCTCCCGTCCTTTCGAACGGTCAGGGTGGGCGAGTAAGCCGCTACCAAGACCGCGAGGGTCGCGGTGCTCCGAAACAATGTCTCCGTAGTGGCAATGCGATCGCGATGACGCGGAACGACGAAAGTTGATGCAACAACCCATGGAGGTTCGATGACTCCCGAAGAGACTGGAGCGCTTGCCCGCCGATGCGTCGAGCTTCTCGGCAGTCGCCAATTGACCGCGCTGTTCGATCTTCTGCATGAGGACGCCAGTTGGTCGATCCCCTTTGACAAGGACAGCTTTCCCTTCGCCGGAACCTGGGGGAAGGAGGACATGCGCGCTGTTCTGACCAGCTTTCAGGCCCACTTCGACACATTCGAGATCGCGGTCACTAAGGTTGTCGCCCAGCCGGGCAGCGCCGCCGTCGAGGCTGTTGGGCGGGGGAAAGGCCCTGGCAAGGCGCGCTACAAGAATGTGTTTCACTTCGCCATCGAATGCGACAATGGCCGAATTCACCGCATTCGCGAGTATTTCAATCCTATCGAGGTGAGTGCCTACGTCCAGCAACTGGGCGCCGCCTCTGATGCGCTCGAGCAGGCAACCGCCGGCAACTAGGCCAATCTTAGGCCGGAAAATAGAGCCTTGGCGGCATGACGAACGACACGATCCGCCATGCGATCTTTCTATTCAATTTTGACAGCGGGACACCTATTCAGAACAGCAAGCGTTCGAACCTACGGTTGTCTACTCTCTGATTAAGCGCGAAACCGCGTCTTTTAGGACATCCGGCGTATCGAGCTCGTTCAGACGCCCATTGCTCATAAAAGCCCCGTCGAACAGCAACCCAATTTGATTGGCGCGCAGTTCCGCGGTTGCGATATCCAATTCGCGACACAGCGTGGCAAGTTTTTCCACCATGTCCGCCTTATGGCGATGCGCAACCTTGCGGGCGGGATGTCCGACATCTGCAAATTCAGCGGCCACATTGATTTGCGGGCAGCCTCGGTAGCCGTCTCGCGACACCCTGCCACCAACCCAATCGCATAGTGCCGACAGCGCCCGTCGCGGCTCTCCAGTATGAGGCGCAACGACCTCGTGCCACTGCTGCCAGAACTCGCAATCTTCACGCTCCAGGAATGCTTCGATCAGCGCGTCCTTCGTCGGGAAGTGCCGGTAAATCGTCGTTTTGGCGACGCCGGACCTGTCGACGATCATATCCATGCCGACCGCCCGGACGCCCTCGCGGTAAAACAGGTCAGAAGCCGTCCTCAGCACAGTCTCTCGTGCGCGGGTGCCGATGGCGGAAACGGGGTCGCTCATGAGTCTCCGATGCAACGATGTGACAGGAGCATTCATAGCACACAGCGGTTGACAACGCTACCGATCGGTATCATCAAGACGATACCGATCGGTAGCGTCTGGGGTTGGTATGGTTGAGCGGCGTATTGGGGTTTTCGGAGCTAATGGTCATACGGGCAGATTCGTCGCCGCCGAACTCGCACGCCGCGGTCTTGCGGCACGATGGATCGGCCGTGATCAATCCGCTCTGTCGACACTTCAGGCGAGCGTGGATCATGGCGAGGTTCGTCACGCATGTGTCAGCGATCAACCATCGCTCGTCGCCGCATTCAGTGACCTGGACGCGGTCATAAACTGTGCGGGCCCCTTCTTTGATACGGGCCGACCCGTGATCAATGCGGCCCTTCAGGCTGGCTGCCATGTTCTGGACGTGACGGCTGAGCAGGTCACCGTGCTCGACGCGATCACGACATTTGACGACGAAGCAAAAGCCTTCGGCCGGGTCGTCCTGCCGGCGATGGCATTTTTCGGCGGGCTCGCCGACCTCCTCGTGAGCAGCGTCGTCGACGATTGGCCCTATATCGATGAGATAGACATAGCCGTCGCCTTGAATTCCTGGCATCCGACGCCGGGAACGCGTCGTACTGGCGAACGAAATACAGCCACGCGGGTCATCGTCCGCGACGGAACCCTGGTTCCGGTTCCGTCCCCTTCGCCTGCCGCAATCTGGTCTTTCCCCGAACCTTTCGGATCGCAGCCCGTCACGTGCGTCCCGTTGTCCGAAATCATTAGCCTGTCGCGCCATGTGAAGGCGGGCGCGATCACAAGCTATATGAACATGAAGCCGCTCGCCGACTTGGCGGATGGGGCAACGCCCCCACCCCGCGCTAGCGACTCCCTCGGTCGATCAAACCAGATGTTCGCCGTATCTGTTCGCGCCAGGCGTAAAAGCGATTGGCGCGGAGCCACCGTGACGGGGCGGGACATTTACGCAGTGACAGCACCGCTCGTGGTCGAAGCCTGCGTTCGCCTGCTCAACGATGCCACCCCGTCGTGGGCCGGCGTGCGAGCCCCGGGCGAAATCTTCGACGCGCGCGCATTCCTCGCCGCACTAAGTAACGTGCTGCCGCAGTCGAGTTTCTGATCCACCCTCCTTCGGAGCAACACATGGCCAACAATGACCTTCGTACCGCCTTTCGTGGATTTCACCGACGCGGGTCGCCTCTGATCCTGCCGAATATCTGGGACGCCGGGAGCGCAAAGGCTGTCGCCGATGCCGGCGCGAAAGCGCTAGCAACGTCGAGTTGGGCTGTGGCCGCAGCCCATGGTTTCGGTGACGGCGAAGAGATCCCGCTTGCGCTCGTCATAGCTAATCTCGATCGCATCGATAAGGTCAGCGGCCTTCCCGTGACCATTGATTTTGAGGATGGCTATGGCGACACTTTGGAAAAGTTGGAATCTTCATTCGGCCGCCTGCTCGCGACATCGGCAGCAGGATGTAACCTCGAGGACGGATTATCTGAGGCGGCTATACGTCCGCTCGAAGACCAGGCAGGTCGAATTGCGGTCGTCCGGAAAATAATGGACGCGGCAGCGCCCGGCTTTTTCATAAACGCGCGCACCGACTTGTTTCTTTGCACGCCCCCGGAGAGGCATCACGCCGAGGAGATCGTGAGCCAAGCGATCGAACGCGCGAACGCTTACAAAAACGCCGGTGCGGATGGATATTTTGTGCCTGGGCTCAGCGATCTGTCCGTCCTGCGCACGCTTGCCGATGTCGTCAAACTACCGATCAATGTCATGGCGGGAGACGAGGCCCTTGGCGGCTATATCCAAGCGGGCGTTGCGAGAGTGAGCTTCGGCCCAATGACATATCTGAAAGCGATCGGCGCTGCGAGCGGCTTCGCCACGGAACGACTTTAACGCGCGGTGTGATGGTTTGGACTTGTAGCCGCGAACATCAATCCTCGCTCATGTCGGCAAGGGGCCACCGTCATCTGGAAATTACGGCCTCGGGGCAACCCGAAGCGCATACCCGCCTGACACGCCTGACGCGGCGTCATCCGTTCAACCATCGACGCGTCCGGGTCGATAGCCGGGCTTCGCCGTCGGTCGGGGAGTTTGCTCCATGCGCCATCTCATCGCGATCCTGACCACCGGCTCGGCTCTCGTCGGCGCCGCCCTGCTGGTCACCGCCTGCGGGCACCACGGCACGCCCGCCAACAGCGCTGACACCAACATGACCGACATGACCACGATGGACAGCAGCGCTGGCACGACCAACCATATGAGCGGTAGATATCGCTCGCACTGGCGTCACCGCCTGATAATCTATTCCGGTATTTTGTAGAACGATCTCAAAATCATCGACCGGACATCAATCGAGCATCAGATGAAGGTCGTGACGGGCGTTTCGACGATAGAGGCTTCGCAAACGACTTGGAGCGATGACGCCGGCCGTCAAATTTGCTTTCCTGTAACGATCCCTCAGGATCATGCGAAACGGAAGGATGATAAGATCGGGAGGTGTGCATGCTGACGAGACCTGAAGGATCGCAGCCGGAAGATTTTCATCTCACGCGCCGAGCCATGGCCGGGTTGTTCTTTTCCGGGTATGCGCTCGCCGCAGTCGCCGCAGACGCGGAACCGATCATCACATCGCCGTCTGGCCTGCGCGTGGGCGCCGCTTTCATCGAGAATGGAGCGCCGCATCCACTGCCCGCTTATGTCGCCCGCCCCCGGGGCTCCGGGAGGCACGCTGCGATCATCGTCGTGAACGAGATTTTTGGCATCCACGACTATATCAAGGACATTTGTCGGCGGCTCGGCCATCTCGGCTATGTCGCGAATCGCGCCCGACTTCTTCTATCGCTCAGGCGTGAACCTTCCGAGCCTGACCGATATCAAGGCCATCATTCCGGTCGTTCAGCAGGCGACGCCAGACCAGGTCGATCATGATGTGCTGGCGGCATCGCAATGGCTGAAAAAGCAGCCTTTCGTAGCAGCGGACCGGATCGGCATCACCGGCTTTTGCTGGGGCGGTGCCGTGGTCTGGCGAGCCGCCATGGAAGATCAGGACATCCGGGCTGGTGTCGCTTGGTACGGCCAACTCAAGCCGTTGATCGGCCGGGCAAATGATTTGAAGGCGCCGGTGCTCGGCCTCTACGGAGGGCTCGATCAGGGGATCTCACAATCGGACGTGAAGGCAATGCAGGCGGCGTTGCAGGCAGCCGGCAGGACCGGATCCGACATCCATCTTTATCCGGACGCGCAGCACGGTTTCCACGCGGACTATCGGTCCAGTTACAATGAGGCGGATGCCCGGGACGGTTGGGCGCGTATGCTCACCCATTTCCGAACGAATGGCGTCATCTGATACGGCCCGGTGAGGCGTCTGCGCCGTCGATAGCTAATTCCCGCCACTCCGCTGATCTTCGCGGGGCCGGCGCAATCCAAGCAGCAACTGCGACCTTAAGCCTTCCAGGCTTGAGGAAATATCCGCCTCAAAGCTTCGACTTTGGGTCGATCGTTGATCACGATGTACGGATAGTTAGGATTACGGGCCATGAAATCCTGATGATAGCCTTCTGCCGGATAAAACCCCTGCTGGGCTTCGATCTTGGTGGCGATCGGCTTACCGTAAACATGCGCTGCGCCAAGTTGATTGATATAAGACCGTGCGGCGTCAGCCTGCGCAGAGCTCAACGGAAAAAGCGCTGTCCGATATTGCGGACCTTCATCCGGGCCCTGCCGGTTTACTTCGGTCGGATCTGTGATAACCGAGAAGTAGATACGCAGCAGGTCAACGTAATTAACTTGTGCTGGATCGAATACGACCCTCACGGACTCGGCATGGCCCGTCGTGCCCGTCGATACAGCCTCGTATTCAGCCGTTGAGGCTCTGCCGCGCGTATAGCCAGAAGTTGCGCTGATCACACCTTTGACGTAGCTGAACACCCCTTGGACACCCCAGAAGCAGCCGCCCGCAAAAATAGCCGTTTCCCGATGACCCACAACCGGCTCCCGCTTCGCGGCGGCCGGTACCTTGATCGGCGCCTCGGCCAGGCCCGGCTGAGAGATAAAAGCAGATAGGCCACCGACGGCAGCAACGGTGGCAAGGGCAGCTCTGCGGAACATAAACGGACTCCGTACGATCACGATCGCCATACGCGCCACTTTGTCACGAAGTTACATCGCGTGCCTGTAACCCAGTACTCCGCATCGGCGAAAATAAGACATGTCCTCGCGTCACCTCCCCCTCTCCCGCCGGCGTTTACTCGGTCTTGGCGCCACGTCGACCCTGCTGGTGCTGGCATCCCAGAGCCGTCTGCTCGTCGGAGCAGCGGCTGCCGGAACGCCCAGCACGCTGGCGCTGAGTGACGCCGAATGGCGGAAGCGACTTTCACCCGAGGCCTTCGCCGTTCTTCGTCAGGCTTCGACGGAATATCCCTTCGCGAGCCCGCTCAACAACGAACACCGTAAAGGCACATTCCTCTGCGCGGGCTGCGCACTGCCGCTTTATTCGTCTGCAACCAAATTCGACAGCCATACCGGCTGGCCGAGTTTCTACGATCATTTGCCCCGCGCCGTTGCAGAGCGGGCGGATCGAAGCCTAGCGGAAGAACGCACAGAGGTGCGTTGCGCCCGATGCGCCGGTCATCTTGGCCACGTCTTCGAGGATGGGCCCAGGCCAACCGGGCTGCGCTACTGCATGAACGGCGTCGCGATGCGTTTCGTACCAGCGTGAAGAGCTTGATCAGGCACGCCACGAAAGGTCCTCGCAAAATGAACGGGCATAAGGGGCGGGTGTAACCAGGGCGCAATCGGAAGCGTAGGCGATGACGATCGGCTTCCCGACAAGCCGCGCTAGCCACGGAGATCATCGATGATCCGCTTCTATTTCCATCCGACCCCGAACCCTGCGAAAATTGCCCTTTTCCTGGAAGAAGCCGGCCTTCCCTACGAGGTAGTGCCGGTCGATACGTCCAAAGGCGAACAGCACGGGGCGGAGTTCCGCGCGATCAACCCAAATGGCAAGGTGCCTGCGATCGTCGACACAGATGGGCCTGGCGGCAGGGCGGTACGGGTTTTCGATTCGACCGCGATCCTGCTTTATCTGGCGGATAAAACGGGCCTCTTCCTTGGGAAGGCTGAGGATCGCGCCGAGCTGCTGTCATGGCTCATGTTCGTGGCGTCAGGGCTGGGCCCCTTCTCCGGGCAGGCCGTCCATTTCCAGCGCATGGCGCCCGAGAAGCCACCTTATGCCGTCAACCGCTATCGTCGTGAAATCGACCGCCATTATGAGGTTCTGGAATCGCACCTCGAAGGCCGCGAGTTCCTTGTAGGCGATTCGTACACGATCGCGGACATATCGGCGTGGGGCTGGATCGCGCGCGCCGCATTTGTACTACCCGGTTCCGACGATCCGCTCGCGGCGTATCCCAATGTGAAGCGCTGGTTCGACGCGATCAATGCTCGTCCCGCCGTGGAACGGGCCAACGCCGTAGGAAGCGACATCACGTTCAAGCGCGACCTTGATGAGCAGACGTTGCGCGCCCTCTTCCCCTCCAACTATCCGATAACCGCCTGAGGCGTTCGTTTCGGTTTGGATCAGCCCTCGGCTGGACCTCACCGGCCGTGCCCAACCGGCGACTTCGCCGGACGGGCACCGGATGAGGTTCCTTCGCGACCGCAGCGAGGGGCGGACCCACACAGGTCCGTCCCTTCGCCGCTGCCAAGCACGTCCAAGATATCGGCTTGTTGGCCAAATTGAGGGACGCGGAACCGCAGCGTCCGCTTACCACCCGACGCGGCGGAACGGGAAAGCCTCCCTCAGGACGAACTTGAACGTTGGGCTTTCGCCCGGACGAAAGCACGATCGCCGCCAAGGAAAGCGGCGAGCATCGACGGCACGAGGTCGGCGATGCTTTCCTCCGTCCCGTAGGTGTCGCGATACAGGCCGGCATAGATCTGAAGATCGGCATGCAATTGCGGGGTTACTGCGATCGCGAGCTTGATCGGCGTCCGGTCCTCCAACCGGGGAAGTTTAAGCGCGGGCATCTCAGCGCTCCACCCAGGGTTTCAGCACCAGGTCCTGATCGACGAGCAGCCGGACCGCGGCGCCCGGCTTCACCGTGATCGTCGGCTGAACGTTGAGATTGCGCGAGGTAAGCTGATCGCCGGCCCGCGACACGTCCTGTTCGGCCGATTGGCGCAGCGCATCGACGAGACCGCCCTGCCCACTGAACTGGAGTTCCGCCCCGACCCCGAGCATGGTCGAGATCACAACGCCCTTGAGGAGGGCCCAGGTGTGAAAATCGACCTTGTCGGCGAGACCGGCATAGCCGGACGGATCGCTCGCCGGGGCATTGTCGATCCTGATCGAACTGCCGTCGGGAAAGACGATACGTTGCCAGATGACGAGCGCCCGGCTCTGCCCGAATGCCACCACGCTGTCATATTTTCCGATCAGCCTCGCGCCCTGTGGCACGAGGAGGACCGTGCCGGTCGCGCTGTCGAAAACCCGCTGCGTCACCTGCGCGGTCACCATGCCAGGCAGGTCCGAGCGCAGACCGGTGATGAGGCTGGCCGTGATCACGCTGCCAGCCGACACCGTAAATGGCGATGGCGCCGCCGCGATGCGGTTCGGGTTCACGTCGCCGTCCTTCGTGGCGCTTGCCGCGAAGTCGAGCTTACGCTGCTGGTCGTTCGGGTCGGAAGTCGGATCGAGCGCGAGCTTCGCCGGCGCACCTGGCGACGGCATTGCGACCACCCCTGGCGCACTTGCTGTTGGCGCGGCCGGCCGGCCGGCGGTCTGCACCAGAAGGCCCGAGGAGCGCGCGGTCGCCAGTTCCTGCAACCGGCGTTGACGCACTTCGGCCGCGACCTGGGCCCTATCGACACCCGCGGGCGGCATGGTGGCGAACTGACGCTGCCGATCAAGGATCGGCTGGCCGAGATCGCCGGGCAGCGGCGGTCCCAATTTGGGAGCATCGCCATAGCTCGTCGGCAAGGCACTCAGCGTATCCGACGGCGCCTTGACGCCCGCCTGCTGCTCGTCGGGATTGGCGGCGAGTTGAGGCGCGCGCGGTTCGAAAGCGAACCACGATGTCACCACGACACCACCCGCCGCGACGGCTGCGAGCGAGACGATCACACCGCGCTTGAAGCGGATCGCGCGCGCTGGCCGTGCGCGCAGCACGAGGGTCTCAGGGTCGAGCTTGGGCTCGACGGCCGGCGTTTCCTCGACTGCGTGCGTCTCGCTCATGCGGCCCTCCCCCGACGCGGGGTGCTACGGGTGATCCGCACCACCTGCTGGTGTTTGGTACCGAGGCGCATTTCGGCAATGTCGAAGAGGCGGTCGACCACATAATAGCGACCGCGCAACCGGAAATTGACCAGCTCAGCGGCGCCCTTGTCGCCAATCACAAACAAAGGCGGCGCATCCGTTGCGCCGAGCCCTGGGGGCAGTTCGATATAGGTCTGCTTGCCGTCGTCGAACGCGCGGAGCGGCTTCCACGCCACTTTGTCGCCGCTGATCGCATAGTCGAAGTCCAGCTGGTCGACATCGAGGGCAGACGCCACCGGTTCCGCGACGGCGGCCGCATCGGCGGCTCGCTTGAACGCCAGCATCGTGTCCTGCGGGTAGGTCCAGGAGAGTGCCGACAAAGCGGGCCCGGCGGCGCTCGTTAGGGTCACGTGATAGGTCCGACGGTCGGTCGTGATGACCGGATCGACCAGGATGTCGGCGACATTCTGGACGTCGCGGACTTCGTCCGCGCCACGGCGCACCTCCAGCAGAGGATTGTAGCGGGCCGAGCGCATGTCGGTCGGATTGAACAGCAGGCAATGCGAGAAGCGCGAGCGCCATCCCGCAGTCAGCGTCCAGTTCTCGCCCTTGATGTCATGGACGATCGTGGAGCCAGTCCAGCTGAGCAAGGTTGGCACCACCAAGCCAACACCCTTGCCCGAGCGTGTCGGCGCGAAAGCCATGACATGCTCCGGCCCGGAGTGCCGCAGATAACGCCCGGAAAGCTGACCAAGCAGGATGCCGGCATCGGCATAGAGCCCGGCATTTTCGATCTCGCGCGCCGACGCCCAGCGGGCCGAACCGTAGGTGGTGACATTGCTGCTCTGGCGAGCGCGCCATAGAGATCCTGATACTGCAGCGCCGCAGCCGGCAAAGCCCGATGCCCCGGCGACCATGCCAGCCTTGTCGAAGATACGCGGGGCATAAGCAGCGTAGCTGTACCACCAGCCGAACAAGCTCCAGGGACGATAGATGGGCAGGTGGCCGAGGATGAACCAGGGCGGCCCGAGCTCTGGCTGGTAGGCGAGCATGGCAGCCGCCCATTGGGTCGCGCCCCATACGCCCGCGAGCACGATCGCGAACACGATCAAGATCTGACCGATCAGCAATTTGGTGGGTGTCACGGGGCTGCTCCCGCCAGGATCATCCGGCGGCGGAAAGTTCTTCGAAGTAACGCACAATTGGCATGGTGCCACGGGGTGCGTTGCGGCGATGGTCGTAGCTATCCGGACGTTACCAGCTTGGAGCCGCCAGCGGAGTGATTGGAAACATCATCACCGTGCGGGCTTTGCGAACAGGAGAGCATTAGGTGTTTGATCCCACGGTTTGATGGTGTGATCCTTTCGCAGGAATGGAAGGAAGCACGGTAGTGCCCCATGGCGTGGTGTAAGAACGCCGATCCTCGGCAGGGCCAAGGATGTGATCAGGCTGTCAGTGCTGGCAG
>Ga0105237_10001039_pt1 | contig 37324 bp, 37 predicted proteins | sample KBSC24metaG_FD_81520 | JGI IMG/M metagenome (GOLD analysis project Ga0105237, IMG submission 81520) | Corn rhizosphere microbial communities from Kellogg Biological Station, Michigan, USA - KBS C2-4 metaG | ecosystem: Host-associated > Plants > Roots > Rhizosphere > Soil | place: Michigan, USA...
CGCTGAACCGCGACCACGGCAAGACAATCGTGATGGTCACGCACGATCCGAAGGCAGCGGAGTACGCGCGCCACACGTTGCATCTGGACAAGGGCACGCTGGTGGAGCAGGCGGCGCACGCGTAGAGAGTCGCTCGTCGATTTCGCGGCGGCGGCGTCGCGTGCGTCGTGTCGATGACGTCGCCAAGGGAGTGACGTCGCTAAGGGAATGGCGTCGCCAAGGGAATGACGTCGCCAAAGGAATGATGCCCACGAGGGCATGACGTCGACGAAGGAACAACGGCAGCTAGGGAATGACGGCGACGCAAAAACGTCGCCGCAACACGAATCGCAGCCACTGCGAAGGTAGTCAGCCATGAAATATCTTCATCTGATCTGGGCCGCATTGTTCCGCCGCAAGACGCGCACGATCCTGACGCTGGTGTCGATCGTCGCGGCGTTCCTGCTGTTCGGACTGCTCGATGCCGTGCGCGTCTCGTTCGCCGAGGCCGGCCAGTCGGCGAACGGCGCCGAACGCCTGCAGACCGGTGCGCGCCTTTCGTTCATCCAGCCGCTGCCGCAGTCGCTCGGCAGCCAGATCGCCGCGATCGACGGCGTCAAGGACGTCGCCTACGCGAACTGGTTCGGTGGCGCCTACCAGGATCCGCACAACCAGGTCTTCACGTTCGCGGTCAGCCCGAACTACCTCGACGTCTATCCGGAAGTCGAAGTCTCGCAGGAGGAACGCAAGACCTTCGCGGACACTCTCAACGGCGTGCTCGTCGGTGAAATCCTCGCCAAGAAATACGGCTGGAAGATCGGCGACAAGATTCCGCTGCAGTCGCAGATCTTCCCGAACAAGGAAGGCAGCAAGAACTGGAACTTCGACGTCGTCGGCGTCATGAAGTCGAAGGATTCCAAGGCGTTCCAGAGCCAGATGATCCTGCTGCACTGGAAGAATTTCGACGAGACGACGCCGTACAACCGCGGCCAGGTCGGCTGGTACGTCAGCCGCGTCAACGACGTCAACCAGTCCGACCGCGTCGCCAAGGCGATCGATGCGCTGTCGGCCAACTCCGATCACGAGACCAAGACGCAGACCGAACAGGCCGCGACGAAGAACTGGATCAAGCAGATGGCCGACATCGGGCTGATCGTCACGTCGATCATGGGCGCGGTGTTCTTCACGCTGATCCTGTTGACCGGCAACACGATGATGCAGGCGGTGCGCGAGCGCACGTCCGAACTCGCCGTGCTGAAGACGATCGGCTTCTCGAGCCGGAGCGTGCTCGCGATGGTGCTGGCGGAGTCCATCCTGCTGCTGCTCCTCGGCGGACTGATAGGACTCGCGCTGGTCAGCCTCATCGGCCTGGTCCTGCCGGCGATGAGCGGCGGCATGATCACCAACACGAGCGTCGGCGCGAAGAGCTGGTCGCTCGGCATCGCGCTGGCGATCGCGATCGGCGTCGTCATCGGCGCGCTGCCCGCGCTGCGGGCGATGCGCCTCAACATCGTCGATGCACTGGCTGGACGCTGACGGAGAGCCCCATGAAATTCCTGATTGGTCTGTTGACGCTCGTCGTCGTCATCGTCGGCGTGTTCGTGTTCCTCAGCCTGCCGTGGCAAGCGCTGCCCGTGCTGCTCGTGCTGCTGGCGCTGTGGATGCTCTTCACCCGCCGCGGCCAGCAGGCCGCATCGGTCACCGGCGTCGGCATCAGCACGCTCGGCCAGCGGCTCGGCTCCTCGGCCGTCATCGTGGTCGGCATCGCCGGCGTCGTCGCCGTACTGGTTGCAATGCTCGCGATGGCGAACGGCTACGCCGAAACCCTGCGCCGCACCGGCAGCCTGGACACGGCGATCGTGCTGCGCGGCGCTTCGGCAGCCGAGGTGTCCTCGGTGCTGTCGCACGACAATGCGGTCGCGATCGCCGACGCGCCCGGCATCGCCAAGGACGACCAGGGCAAGCCGATCGCCTCGCCGGAACTCGTCGTAGCGGCGAACCTGCCGATGAAGGGCGGCAATCCCGAAGAGGATTTCGGCAGCGTGCAGCTGCGCGGCATCGGCGACGAAGCCTGGAAGCTGCGCACGAACGCGAAGATCGTTGCGGGCCGCAAGTTCCAGCCGGGCCTGCGCGAACTCGTCGCCGGCAAGGGCGCGCAGCGGCAGTTCGACGGACTCGAGGTCGACCACGAGATCAAGCTCGGCAACCAGTCGTGGAAGGTCGTCGGCATCTTCGAATCGAACGACGCGATGGAATCGGAGCTGTGGGGCGACGCCGACGTGGTCGGGCCGACCTATCGTCCGAGCGGCAGCAAGAGTTCGAGCTCGGTGTTCGTGCGCCTGACCGGGGCCGATGCGTTCGACACGTTCAAGAACGCGCTGACGTCCGATCCGCGCCTGCAGGTCGACGTCGATACGACGCTGAACTATTTCAGCAAGCAGTCGGAAGGCACGTCGAAGGCGATCACGGCGATCGGCATCGTCGTCGGCGCGATCATGGCGATCGGTGCGATCTTCGGCGCGCTCAACACGATGTTCGCGGCTGTCGCCACGCGTGCGCGCGAGATCGCGACGCTGCGCGCGATCGGTTTCCGCGGCCTGCCCGTGGTCGTCGCGATCATGCTCGAGACGATGCTGCTCGCCGTGCTCGGCGGCCTGCTCGGCGGCCTGCTCGCCTGGCTGATCTTCAACGGCTACACGGCATCGACGCTGGCGGCCGGATCGACCGGCCAGCTGACGTTCCAGTTCAACGTGGCGCCGTCGGTGCTGTGGACCGGTCTCAAGTGGGCGCTTGCGATCGGCTTCATCGGCGGTCTCTACCCGGCCCTGCGCGCGGCGCGGCTACCGGTTACGACGGCCTTGCGCGAGCAGTGACGCAGGCGCGCGGCGGCCGGCGCTACGGCGCCGGCTGCACCGGCGCGTGGTAGCTCAACGTGAGGCCGAGCGCCCACAGCAGGAACAGCACCAGCGGCAGATGCACCGCGAGCTGCACGAAGGTGAAGCCGACGATGTCGCGCGCCTTCAGCCCCAGCACGCCGAGCAGGGGCAGCATCCAGAACGGATTGATCAGGTTCGGCAGCGCCTCGGCAGCGTTGTAGATCTGCACGGCCCAGCCGAGATGGAACTTGAGGTCGTTCGCCGCCTGCATCACGTAAGGCGCTTCGATGACCCACTTGCCGCCGCCGGACGGCACGAAGAAGCCGAGCACGGCCGAATACGCGCCGATCACCAGCGCGAACGTGTCGTGCGAGGCGAGCGTGACGAACAAAGTCGAAAGATGATGCGCCAGCGTCTGGCCGTCGCCGCCTTTTGCCGTGGTCAGCATGCCGGCGATGCCGCCGTAGAGCGGAAACTGGATCAGCACGCCGGTCGTCGCCGGGACGGCGCGCGCGACCGAATCGAGGAAGCGCCGCGGTCGCCAGTGCAGCAGCAGGCCCGCCATCAGGAACAGGAAGTTGTACGTGTTGAGATTCGAGATCGCGCTGACCGCGCCCTTCGTGGCGAACTCGCGCCCGAGCCAGATCGCACCGAGCAGGACCAGCAGCAGGCTCAGCAGCGGGCTGTACTCGAGCCATTCGCCGGGGCGCTTGCGCGTGGTCGCCGCGGATTCGGCGACGCGCACGTCGACGTCGCACTCGGCGGCCCTGCGCGCATGGGCGCCGCGCGGCGCCGACCACCACGCGATCAGCATCGACACCGCGATGAGCACCGCGGTCAGCACGATCGATTGCCACAGGAAAATCGTTTCGCCGAACGGAATGACGCCGGTGATCTTGAGCAGCGCCGGCGGCAGGCTGGCGGGATTGGCCTGCAACTGCGCGGCCGACGAGGAAAGCCCCATCGCCCAGGAGGCACCGAGGCCGAGATATGCGGCGGCGCCGGCTGCGCGGTAGTCGAGGTCGAGGTTTTCGCGGCGTGCCAGCGCGCGCACCAGCAGGCCGCCGAAGATCAGGCTGAAGCCCCAGTTGAGCAGCGAGGCGAGCATGCTGACCAGGGCGACGAAGGCGATCGCGCCGGGGCCGCTGCGCGGGAGCGACGCGAGCCGTTCGATGAGGCGCGCGACCGGCGGCGCGCTGGCGACGACGTAGCCGCCGACGACCACGAAGACCATCTGCATCGTGAACGGGATCAGGCTCCAGAACCCCTCGCCGAACGCGCCGGCAGTGGCCGTCGGGCCGGCACCGATGCCGAGTGCCGCGATCGCGACGACGGCGACGCCGAGTGCGGCGAACACGAACGCGTCGGGGAACCAGCGCTCGGCCCACGCGGCGCAGCGCAATGCGGTGCGCGCCATCCAGGTTTCGTTCTCGGTGGTGGCCATCGTCACGCCTCGCAGGCAGGGCAAGGCACAAGCCTAGGGCGCGCCCGCGCGACGCCGCAAGCCGACCAAGGTCGCGCTGGCGGGAGTGCCGGAAACGTGACGGATCTAGCTGCGCCGTTCGCGCGCGAGGGCGATCAGCGCGACGCCGGCAAGGATCACCGCCATGGCGACGAGGTCGAACGCATGCACGGTTTCGCCGCCGAGCAGCGCACCGATCAGCACCGCCACCGGCGGATTGACGTAGGCATAGCTGGTCGCCAACGCCGGGCGCACGGTATGCAGCAGATACATGTAGGCGCTGAACGCGACGATCGAACCCATCACGCCGAGGTAGACCAGCGCGAGCGTGGCCGACATCGTCGGCGCGGTCGGAAAGCGTTCGCCGAGCGCGAGGGAGCCGACGAACAGGACCGCGCCGCCGGTGAGCATCTGCGCGGCGGTGTTCATCGCCGCGGGTGGCATGTCGCGATGCTTGCTCCAGACCGAGCCGAACGCCCAGGCGATCGCCGCGACAATCAGCGCGATCGCGCCGATCGGCGCGCCGGCCATGCCGCCGCCGAGGTTGAGCAGGATCACGCCGGCGAAGCCGACGCCGAGACCGAGCCATTCCATGCGCTGCGGCCACAGGCCGTAGAGACCGCCGAACACCGCGGCGAACAGCGGCATCGCGGCGACCGCGACGGCAGCGAGCCCCGATGCGACGTGCTGCTCGGCATAGCAGACCAGCCCGTTGCCGAAGCCGAGCAGCAAGGTGCCGGTCGCCGCCGCATTGATCCACTGCGCGCGCGTCGGCGCGGCCATGCCGCGCCAGCGCAGGAACGCGAACATGGCGGCGCCGGCGCACAGAAAGCGCACGCCGGCCATCAGGAACGGCGGGTAGCTCGCCAGCGCGAAACGGATCGCGAGGTAGGTGGAACCCCAGATCAGGTAGAGCGCGATCAGCGCCAGCGGCACCAACACGCGCGGACTGGCCAGCGCGTGCGGCGGCGGCAGGGCCACGTCGCCGCGAGAACCTTCAGTCATGGACGGCCTTGTCGGATGCGATCCGGCATTGTGGTGCGATGGGACCCCACAGGATAGTGGCGATCGTTGGTACCGCGCGAGTCCCGCTGTCCAAGCTCAAGACGGGGCCAATTTCGACTCCAGCGCGAGCAGACGGCGCTTGCGCGGCGGTCCCCAGCGCCAGCCGCCGGACTGGCCGTCGGCGCGCACGACGCGATGGCAGGGCACGACGAAGGCGAGCCGGTTCGTCGCGCAGGCGCGCGCGACCGCACGGGCTGCGCGCGGCGCGTCGATGCTTTCGGCGATTTCGGCATAGCTGCGCGTCTGCCCGCGCGGGATGCGCGTCAGCGCCTGCCAGACGCGCCATTGGAAAGCCGTGGCGCGCACGTCGAACGGCGGCAGCGGCATGTCGCAGGGGGCATCCTCGGTCAGCTCGCCGACGATGCGATCGACCACCGCGCTCAGCCACTCGTCGCGGCCGGCGTCGACGCGCTCGAACCGGGCCTTCGGGAATTCACGCTTCAGTTCGGCCAGCAGGCGCGTGTCGCTGTCGCCGATCGAAACGGCGCAGATGCCACGCGCGGTCGCGGCGACCAAGAGGCGGCCGAGCCGCGTCGCGAGCGTCGTGTAGCGCACGTCGGTGCCGGCACCGCCGCTGCGGTAGTCGCTCGGGGTCATTCCCAGCAGGGCATTGGTTCGTTCGTAGACGCGGCTGCCCGAGCCGAAACCGGCGTCGTAGACCGCATCGGTGACGCGGCTGCCGCGGCGCAGAGCGGATTTGAACGTGCCGAGCTTGAGCTGGCGCGCGTACTCGGCCGGCGACAGGCCGAAGCGCGCGCGGAAGCGGCGCTGCAGATACGTGGGACTGAGGCCGACGCGCCGGGCGAGATCGCCGAGGTTGGCCTGTTCGCCGCGCGCGCTTTCGATCAGCGCGCGGGCGTGTTCGATGGGATCTTGGCGGATGGGCTGCGTATTCATGCCGCACAGGTTAAGGCGCGTGCCGCATCCGTACCCTCCGGATCTTGCGCTCAGTGCGCCGAGTCGCGCTCGCGTGCAGGCACCGGTACGACCGTGAACTCGCCCTCGATCACACCGGGCGGCGGCGTGCGCTGGGCTGCCCCGGCCGGGGTGGTCGGGCGTTGCGGCGAACGCAACGCATTGATCAGCAGGAACAAACCGCCGCCGATCGCCAGCGCCGCAATGGCGAACATGCCGAGCGCGATCAACAGCAGCACCGCGATCGCGCCGAGCACGCCGGTCACGAAGCGGGCGACCGGGTGACGCGGGCGGAAGGCGCGGAACGGGCCGTAGAAGAACATGCCGAAACTCCGTATGTCAGAATCGCGCCCCGCCATCCGTTGCGGCAGCACGTTCCGACATTATGGGTCCGCGCGCCACGGCGACAAGTGCTGAAAGCCAGGTATGAACAAATCCCAGCCGCTGTGCCGGCTCGACGAGATTCCCGACGGCGACGCGGTTTTGGCGCATGTCGAGTCCGAAGCCGGCGGCTTCGAACTGATCGTGCTGCGCCAGGGCGCGCGCGCGTTCGCCTATCACAACGAATGCCCGCACGCGGGCCGCAACCTCGACTACGCGCCCGGCCGCTTCCTGGTGCGCGACGGCCGCCTGATCTGCGCCGCGCATGGCGCGACGTTCGCTGTCGACAGCGGCGCCTGCCTCGGTGGTCCGTGCCGCAGCGGCCTGGTCGCGATGCCGATCGAGATCGTCGACGGCGACGTGCGCCTCGCCGCGTTCAGCGGTTGAACACGAGGTTCACGGCGGCGAGCATCACGACCAGCATCAGCACGGTCAGCGGAATGCCCACGCGAAGGAAATCGCGCGCGCGATAGCCGCCCGGGCCGGCGACGATCGTGATGACGGGATTGGCGCTCGGGATGACGAACGAGTTCGACGTCGAAATCGCGACGACCAGCGCATACACCGCCGGATTGCCGCCCGAGGCGAGCGCGACGTTGATCGCCATCGGCACCATCATGACGGTCGCGCCGACGTTGGAAACGACCTGCGAGAACAGCAGCGCGAGGATCGCGACGACCGCCTGCAGGCCCCATTGCGGCCAGCGTCCGAGATAGACCAGCACTTCCTGCGCGATCCACGCCGCGGCGCCGGTCGAATCCATCGCCCAGCCGAGCGGCACCAGGCAGGCCAGCGTGAAGATCGTCTTCCAGTTGATCGCGCCGTAGGCCTCGTCCATGTTGAGGACGCCGGACAGCAGCATGCCGACCGCGCCTGCCAGCATCGCGACCGAGAGCTTGATGTCGGTGAACAGCCCGAGCCCCATGGCGAGCCCGAAGAACGCGACCGCGTACCAGATCTTCGCCGGCCGCTGCTCGTCCTTCGGATAGTCGGTGACGACGACGAAGTCGTGCGACTCGGCGGTCTGCGCCAGATCGCGCCAGAAGCTGTGCAGGACGAGCGTGTCGCCGGCGCGCAGCGCGACCTTGCGCACGTCCTCGCGGAACACCTGGTCGCCGCGATTGACCGCGAGAACCGAGATGCCGTGCGTCTTGCGCAGGCGCAGCTCGCCGACGGCCTTCTTGATCCAGCGCGAGTTCGGCGGGATCACCGCTTCGGAAATGCCGGCGCGGGTCGGATTGAACAGGTCGGCGAAATTGCGCAGGCGCGTCTGGACGTGGCACAGCTGGTTGTTGGCGAAATCGTTGACCGCCTCGCGCTTGCCGAGCACGCCGAGCACGCTGCCGACCCAGATCATCTGGTCGCCCGGCGGAGCCAGGCGCGCTTCGTTGCCGGTCTTCAACGCCAGGATCAGCGGCGCGCCGCGCAGCTGCTCGACCTCGCCGACGCTCATGCCGACCAGCGGGCTGTCGGTCGTCACGATCAGTTCGAGCACTTCGCCGTCGATGCCGTAGGTCTCGGCAAAGTAAGTCTCGGTACGGCCCGGCGTGACCTTCTGGCGATCTTCGTCGCTCGGCAGCAGGCGGCGCGTGAACAGCGCGAAATAGGCGAGGCCGGCGAGCAGCAGCGGAATGCCGATCGGCGCGATCGAGAACAGCGTGAAGGTCTGGATCGTCTGTGCGCCCGAGGGCAGGTTGCGGTTGGCGCTCGAGATCAGGTCGTTGAGCAGGATCAGCGGCGAGTTCGAGATCATCGTGATGTTCGTGCCGCACAGGATCATGCACGCCATCGGCAGCAGCAGCCGCTTGAGCGGCAGGCCGGTGCGCGCGCTGATGCGGCTCACCACCGGCAGGAAAAGCGCGCTGAGCGCCTGGCTCTGGATCACCGCCGAGAGGCTGCCGACCATCGCGTTGATCAGCAGCGAGACGCGCGACTCGACGCCGCCGGCCAGGCGCAGGATGAACGAAGCCGCTTTGCTCAGGACGCCGGTGCGGTCCAGGCCCGCGCCCATGATCATGACCGCGATCAGCGAGATGACGGCATTGCCGGCGAAGCCTTCGAACAGCTGCTCGACCGGCAGCAGGCGCGTGATGCCGATGACGACGATGACGAGCAGGGCGACGAGGTCGGCACGGATCCATTCCAGCACCAGCATCAGCACGGTGAACGCGAGCAGCGCGAACACGAGTGCCATGTTGGTGGTGAGGGTCAGGCCGGCATCCATTCGGGGCAGTGATTTCTTGTTGTGGCCGGGCGGCGGTCAGCGTGGCTCAGGCGCGTTCATGCACGAAGTCCCACACGCCGTGCCCGAGACGCAGGCCGCGGCGTTCGAAATGCGTTTCGATGCGCCATGGCGGCCGCTCCGAGGGCGAGGCGTGTTGCGGGTCCGGCCGCCACCCCGGTGCCGCGGCGAGTACGTCCCGCATCTGTTCGGCATAGTCGGCCCAGTCGGTCGCCAGATGCAAGCGCCCGCCGGCCGCGACGCGGGTCGCCAGCAGGGCCAGGAAATCGAGTTGGATCAGGCGGCGCTTGTTGTGCCGCTTCTTGTGCCACGGGTCGGGGAAGTAGATGCGCGCTTCGGCGAGCGCATCGGGCCCGATCTCGTGCTGCAGCACTTCGACCGCGTCGTGGTTGTACAGGCGCACGTTCGAGACGCCGGCCTCGGCGAGGCCGTTCATCAGGCGGCCGACGCCGGGGCGGTGCACCTCGATGCCGATGAAGTCGCGCGCGGGTTCCGCCATGGCCGAATGCAGCAACTGCTCGCCGTTGCCGAAGCCGATCTCCAGCACGAGCGGCGCGCGCCGTCCGAACACGTCGGCAAAATCGCGCGCGGCGCCGGCGACGTCGAGCCCGTAGCGCGACCAGTGCTGGTCGAATGCACGCTGCTGCGCCGGCGTGAAACGCCCCTGGCGCAGCACGAAGCTGCGGATGCGGCGATCGCGCGCGTCCTGGTCGCCCGGTTCGGCCACGCCGGTCAGCCGATCGTGCCGTCGAGCGGACTCGACGCCGAGGCATAGCGCTTGCGCGGAATGCGCCCCGCACGGAACGCTGCGCGGCCGGACTCGATGGCGAGCTTCATCGCATGCGCCATCAGCACGGGATCGCGGGCACCGGCGATCGCGGTGTTCATCAGCACACCGTCGCAGCCGAGCTCCATTGCGATGGCCGCGTCGGACGCCGTGCCGACGCCGGCGTCGACGATGATCGGCACCTTCGCATTCTCGATGATCTCGAGCAGGTTGTAGCGGTTCTGGATGCCGAGCCCGGAGCCGATCGGCGCTGCCAGCGGCATCACCGCGACGCAGCCGATGTCTTCCAGCCGCTTGGCCAGGATCGGATCGTCCGACGTGTAGACCATGACCTCGAAGCCGTCCTTGACCAGGATCTCCGCCGCGGCGAGCGTCTGCACGACGTCAGGGAACAGGGTCCTGGCATCGCCGAGCACTTCGAGCTTGACCAGGGTGTGCCCGTCGAGCAGTTCGCGCGCGAGCCGGCAGGTGCGCACCGCGTCATCGGCCGTGTAGCAGCCGGCGGTGTTCGGCAGGATCGTGTAGCGCGACGGCGGCAAGACGTCGAGCAGGTTCGGCTCGTTCGCGTCCTGGCCGATGTTCATGCGGCGGATCGCGACGGTGACGATCTCGGCGCCGGCCGCTGCGGTGGCGCGCTGCGTCTCGTCGAGATCCTTGAATTTGCCGGTCCCGGTCAGCAGGCGCGAACGATACGGCTTGCCGGCCACGATCAAGGGGTCGGGGTGAAGGTTGGGGACGAGCGTTTCGGCGTTCATTCGATCCACGGGGCGGATTCAAGGAAAGGGAGTCGAGTTCGTCGGTGCGTGCGCTCGGCTGCAGTCGGTGCGATCGGCGTGCGACCGGAAACCGCCGATCCGAACCTTCGCACCCGGCAGCGGGCGAGCGGCGTCGCGCACGGCGGACCTCGACGCGCCGCGCATGCGTTCAACCGCCGCCGATCGCGTGGACGATCTCCACGCGGTCGCCGGGACTGAGCGTGTGCGAGCCGTGGCGACTGCGCGGTACGATTTCACGGTTGATCTCGATCGCGACGCGGCGCTGCGCGTACCCGGCGAGTTCGAGCAACTGCTGCAGCGACGTGGCAGGGGCGATCTCGCGATCCTCCCCGTTGAGGACGATTTTCATCGTTTCATTGTAAACGCAAGGTTGCGGGCTGGCTCATTGCGCCCGGCAGAAAAAAAGACGCCGCGCGATGCGCGGCGTCGAGGTCCGAAACGCCAGGACTCAGTGGCCGTCCTTGTCCTTGTCCTTGCCGCCGCGTTCGCTCCGCTGTTCGCGCTGTTGCGGCGGCGGCTGGCTGCGCTGTACCTGCGGTTGCGGGTTGTTGCGCGGCTGCTGCACCGGCTGCTGCACGCTGCGCTGCTGGTACTGCTGCGGCTGCTGCACGCTGCGCTGTACCTGCGGCTGCTGGACGCTGCGCTGCTGCTGGTACTGCTGCGGTTGTTGCACGCTGCGTTGCACCTGCGGCTGTTGGACGCTGCGCTGGACCTGCGGCTGCTGCACGCTGCGCTGCACCTGGGGCTGCTGGACGTTGCGTGTCGCGTTCTGCGCCGGCGACGTGCTGCGCTGGATTTCACGCGACTGCGGCGACGTCGCGTTGCCGCGGTCGATCGTCGGATTCGACGACCGCTGCAGCGACTGGCGCTGCATCTGCGTCTGCGCGTTGCCGCGATCGGCCGGCGTCGAACTCGAACCGCGCTGCACCGAATTGGGCAGGTTGCGGTTCGTCGCATTCGCGCCGGGCTGGGCGCTGCGCGTCACGGCCGGGCCGGCGGCATTGTTGCCGTTGGCCGGCGAACCCGTGTGCGGCGCAAAGCGCGAGGACGGCAGCGTGGTGCGATCCTGCACGTTCGACTGCCCGCGCTGAACCGAGTTCGCGCCCGGATTGGCCGGACTGGCGACCGGGCCACGATTCGCGTTCGCCGGGCTCGTCGGCGTCTGCGGGCCGCGGGGTCCCGTCAGGGCGCCGCGGTCATTGGCGACGTTCGGGCGCTGCGTGCCTATAGCCGCGGTGCCGCGCGCCGGCAGCGGTTGCGGCTTGGCGGTGCTGTTTTGGCCGACCAGCTGGACCCGCGAATTCACGGCGCGGTTCTGCACCGCATTCGTGCCCGGACGCGCCACGACGGCGCGCGCCTGGCTCGCCGGCAGCGGCTGCGCGCCGTTGCGTTCGATCGCCTGGATGCGCGAAGCAATCGGCGCCGAACGTGCCGGCGGCGCCGTGCGTGCAATTACGCGGCGATCCATCACGGCCGCCGCGGGAGCGGCACGACCGCGCCCTGCGTTGCCGGCGAAGCTGGCCTGGGTCGGCGCGACGCCGAGGCGGCTGACCACCTGCGCGTTGCGCAGTTCGCGATCGTTGATCTGAACGCGCGCGGCGGCGACCGGACGGGCGCCGACGAATGCATCGCGCGGCACCGCGGTCAGGTTGCCGCGATAGGCGTAGTTGACGCCGGTGATCGGGCGTCCGCGCGAATAGTTGTTGTAGACGTTGGTGATGTAGGTGTTGTTGACGAACGTGGTGTTGCGCACGTTGATGTTGGTGAAGTAGTTGCGCGAGCCGTGGTACCACGGCACATAGACCTCGCGCGGGCCGAGCGGGAACCAGCCGACCGGGCCGCCGCCGCCGACCGAGATGCCGACGCCGCCGACGAACGCGACCAGTGCCGGCGCATAGATCGAACGTCCGCCGCGATAGGCGCCCGGGCACCAGCCCCAGCGATTGCCGATGTAGGCCCAGCGGCCGTAGTGAAACGGCGCGAAGCCCCAGCGCGCGTTGTCGACCCAGGTCCAGCCCCACGGGTCGATCCACGACCAATGGCCGGAGCGGTAGGGCGCCCAGTCGGCTTCGACGGTATTGGGGTACCACACGTTGCCGTATTCCGGCGCGGTGCTCCACGAACCGGAGTCGTCGAGATCGGTGTAGCCGATCACGTCTTCGGACACGTACTGGCGCGAGACCGAGCGCTCGAAGCGCTGGTTGCGCGTGGAGCACCACTGGTCGAAGTCGTCGCCGCGCGGCAGGTCGAGCACTTCGTAGTCGTGCAGCGCCGAATCGTTGAAGCGATAGGTGTTGCCGGCGCGCACGCTGTAGCTGGCGTTGTTCTCGCCGTAGACGTCGCCGTCGCCGTCGAACACCGTGACCATCGTCGAATCGCCCTGCGGCGCGATGTCGACCCGATAGTTGCCCGGCTGGTTGACGACGAACGCCAGCGTCGGCGTATCGATCTCGTAGCTCTGGCCCGAACCGATGCGGCGCACGTGCAGGTTCACCGTGCCTTCGGTGAGTTCGATCTGCGCGGTGTCGTCGTCGAGGTTGAGCAGGTTGAACGTGCTGCCCTGGTCGAGGCGGATATCGGCGGAGCCGATTTCGAGCTCGATGCGCGAGTCCTTGTCCGTGTAGACCTTGTCCCCAGTGACGAGCGGGCGGTTCAACGATGCTTCCGCCCACTGGTCGTCGCCGGCCGGCTGGAAGCTCACGCTGCCGCTCAAGAAACTGACGCGCGCCACGCGATCGGGCGGATCGTCATCGGCTCGCGCCGCGCCGGCGGATAGACCGGCGGCGAGCGCCAGCACGGCGCACCACGCCCATGGATTGGAACGACGCTTCGTGTACATGAATTACTCTCCTGGAGCCTACGCCAGCCGCAGTTTCGGTGGGATTCGCTCTCCCCTACGCATCGGCCGCCCGCGCTGGCAGGCTGCGCACACTATCAGCGAAATCCGCTGAATGACGACTTTCCGCACTTCGGCTTTCGGACCGTTTCGCCCAACCGCTTAGCGCCGATTCAGCGCCGCCCGCCGGAGCGTCCCCTCCCGCTTGTCGCCTCGCGCGGCCACAGCTACCCTGTCGCGACCCGCGGGTGTCGTCTAATGGTAAGACAGCAGCTTCCCAAGCTGCGAACGTGGGTTCGATTCCCATCACCCGCTCCAAAAATGCTGCTGCGTTTTGTTTCTCAAAAGGCAGCAACGACTTAAGCGGTTCGGTACCAGCAACGAAACCACTCCCTGGGTATCGTTTTGGGTATCGATCATGCCGAAAGCTCTCCTGCTGCGCCGTGCCTCAGGCTGGTACGCGCGCTTCCTTCTCCCTGCGGACATCCGCGCGGTCGTGGGCCGGCGTTTCCTGGTTCGAAGTTTGCGCGGTGCGCACGCCGACGGAGCCCGATTGGCCTCGGCGGTCATGGGCTATGCTCTTTCCGAGGCCATCGAGCGCGCCCGAAGGGGAGGTTCCCATTCCGTGTCGACGAAGAAGCTCATCGATGACGCGTTGGCGGCGGCATCCCGCGGCGCCGTCAACCCGTACGAGGTCACGGTCAAGGACGGTCGGCTGTCGCTCAAGGTGGACGGCGCCGAAGACCACGCGCTGGCCATGGATGCACTGGAGCGAATCGGGATGCTGTCGGACTTCGGCATCTTCCCCCGGCGGGAGGAGCCTGCCGCTGCAGCGGCACCCTCGGAGCCGGCGTCGACCGGGCCTGGACTTCACGCCTCCATCGACCGGTTCCTCAAAGACTTCGCGTCGAAGGACCGCGCGGCGGCCACCGTGCTCGAAACGCGGCACACGCTGGAACTATTCCGCGATCTGACCGACGACGTGCCGCTTGCCCGGTTCGGGGTCGAGCACCTCGACGCGTTTCGCGATGCGTTGTCGGCGTGGCCGGCGCGGGCCCGGGTGCTCCCCGACTTCAAAGGGTTGTCGGCGCGCGCCATCATCGACAAAGCGCGGACGATGGATGCGCCGCGCCTCAACGTGCGCACCATCGACAAGCACCTGGATCGCCTTCGGGTGTTCTTCAACGCCCTGGTTCAGCGCGGTGAGCTCGACCGCAACCCGCTCAGTGGGTTTCGACTTCAGACATCGGCCGACAAGTACGAGCCCGCACGGCGCGGCTTCACCCGAGGTGAGCTCGCGGTCTTGTTCGATCCCACGCGACGGGCCGCCTCGGCGGGGGATGATCCGATGTTCTTCTGGCTGCCGGTGCTCATGCTCTTCACGGGTGCGCGTATGAATGAGCTCGTCTACCTGGACGTCGAGGATCTTGCCGACATCGAGGGGGTGTGGGGCCTTCACATCACCAAGCATCTGAAGAACGCCCAGTCGAGACGGTTCGTGCCGCTGCCTCAGCGGGTCCTCGACATGGGCTTGCGGGAATACGCGGCCGACATCGCAGCGGCCGGTTTCTCGGAGCTCTTTCCGGGCGGCAGCGACACGGCCAAAAACGGGCGCGGCGACAAGGTGTCCAAGTGGTTCAACCGCACCTACCTGCGCAACGCGTGCGGCATCGACGATCCGGAGGTGTGCTTCCAGAGTTTCCGCAACACCCTGTCGACGGCGGCCGATTACTGCGGCATTTCGGAGGCGCAGATGAACCCTATTTTGGGCCACGGCGCGCGCACCATTCAGCAGAAGCACTACATCGACCTGGCGAGCCTGCCCGAGCGCCAGGGCCGCATCGAAAAGCTGGCGGGGTATCTCATGACCGGTTCGATGGCTCCCTACCAGGCCGGCCAGTTTTCCGGGTACTTCGACGGCCTGGCGAGAGTACGGCAGCATCGAGATGCCTCCGCACGACGCGCCGAAAGGCACGCGGATGCGAAGGATTCTTGACCGGAGCGGCGCTCGGATCCTGTAGGCGACGAGGCGCGGCGAGGACGGTGCTCGGCGATCGAGCGAGAGCGTTGAATGGACGAAGAGATCACGCGCCGCAACCACTACGTGCCCATCTGGTACCAAAAGGGATTTTTGGCGCCAGGGTGCGCAACGTATCACTACCTCGACATGAGTCCCGAGGTTCACGTGTTGCCGGATGGGCAGACTCGGGTGGCAACCGCCAGGAGGCAGGAGCCGCCTCAGCGGGCATTCGTCCAGGAAGATCTCTACACCACGTTCTTCGGCGTGCAACCCAACGATGCGGTCGAAAAGCGTCTCTTTGGGGGCATTGACGATCGAGGCGCTCGGGCCATCCGTGCGCTCGTACGTGGTGACCCTCGCGGCATCCATGCCAACTTTCTCCCGCTCTTCGAGTTTTGCGACGCGCAAAAGCTGAGAACCCCGAAAGGCTTGGACTGGATTCGCGCGCAGTACCCCAGCCTGGACCAGCTGGCCTTGATGGTCGAAATGCAGGGGCTGCGTCGGATGCACTGCACGATGTGGATCGAGGGCGTGCGTGAGATCGTGAGCGCGCGCGACTCCGACGTGAAGTTCATCGTCTCGGACCATCCGGTCACGGTGTACAACCGGGCCTTTCCCCCCGACGCCGGGACTTGCGTGTACCCGGGGGACCCCGGCATCGATCTGGTCGGGACGCAGACCGTGTTTGCTCTGGATGCGGATCACTGCCTCGTCTTCACCCATTTGGAGAACACCGAGCGAGGCGGCGACATCGACCCCACGCGCCGCCGCACCAACGCCCGCTTCACGGGGGGAACGTTGGGAAGGACGGACACCTTCATCCGGACTCGATCCCTCGCTCGGGATGAGGTGATCGCCATCAACGCGTTGTTGAAGGCGCGGGCGCGGCGCTACATGGCCGCCGCCGACCCCGATTGGCTCTCGCCGGAGACGGGTTTCTCAGGGGACTGGTCGGCCATCGGCGAAGTGCTTCGACCCCGGGACGAGCTGTGGCGCTATGGCGGCGAAATCTACGTGGGTCACAAGGACGGCACCGTCCACTACCAGGATGCATTCGGACGCACGTCGCGAGCGCACGAGCATCTTGCGAGGAAAAATCCCAAGAAGGATGTGCGCCCCAACGAGTCATGCGGTTGCGGGTCGGGGAAGAAGTACAAGCACTGCTGCTTGAAGATTCCCGAAGCGGAACGTCCTTCGTGGCACGTCCGTGGCCTGCGCGAGCGCAACCTCATCTTTTGCCGCGCCATCGCAGACATCGTGGGACTGTCTTCTGGGAAAACCTGGGAAGACGTACGGCGCGAGCTGAACGATCAGCAGGTCGCCCGCATCCACGAGGTGTTCGGTGATTTGTGGCCGGCCGACACCCAGCTGGATCAGTTGGTGCCGCGGCAGACGGATGCGGTGTTTCGTGCGTTGTACTTCGGTGTCCCGGACGTGCGCACCATCGAGGCGTCGGTCGTCGGATGGCTGGCGCATTTCGACGAAATCATCATCGCACACCCCTTCATCCATCCCGCGTCGGTGAAGCCCGACTTCAGCCCGCTCAAAGCGCCGGCGTCGCACCGCGCGCAGACGCTGAAGAACATCCTGCTGTTTCTATTGCTGGAGCCGTACATCGATCTCGGCTTCGTCCACGTCGTCCCGAATCCCGGCGACTTCAATGCCCAGTTCGGTTGGACCACCACAAAAATGGCGGAGCGGCGAACGGACGGGTTGATCGTCGACGAGGCAAGCCGTGAGCTCTTCTCCCGCCTGTTCCAGGACGACACGCGACGTTCGCTCTACCGCATGCCGGATGCGTCTCTGAAGGAAGACATCCGGCGGGCAGCACCTGAAGCGTCCGAAGATCTCGTCGACAGCGTGGTGAGGCTCATGAGAGCGGAGGTTGAAGGGGATCCGTGCGCACTGCTTCAACCGGTCACGCTCGGCGAGGACTACGAACAGCATTACTACTTCAAAGGGTACGCCCTTGAAGCGGCGCTCTACCTGGCCTCGCTCACGGGGGCGGCGGTGTACACCGATGTGCCGGTGAACTGGCGTCAACTTCACGAACACACCAGCGCCGTGGCCGGTGCGACCGACGCCACGTGGAACCCCGTCGTCGAAGCAGTGGGTGCGATCCGGTTCCCCGTCGAACTCAACGCGGCCCAGACGTTCCTTACCCGGCGAGCGGGTCGCTTCGGCGCCGTGCGTGCTGCCTTTCGTAGGGTGGACGCCGCGGCCCGCACACGCGACGGTTCCCCTGATCGCACCGTGCTCGGCGGCGAGATTCGCGCCGCGTCGGCTCACCTGGAACGGGATTGGTCCGCCTTAAGTTCTCGCCTGTGGCTGGAGTCGCAGCTCGACCTGTCGGTTCCCCCGAATGGCTTCGAGCGGATCGACGTCCAGCGGTTGCTGCTGACGTTCGGCACGTCGCGCACGTGGCAGCCGGTGCGGGTGGCCCTGTTCGCGCGCGGCCTCGACTTGAAGGGGCCCGGCTACCCTCCGCCCGAAACAAGACCGGGTTCACCCGGCGCGCACCGTCGGGAGGGCGAGGACGGCCCCGGCGACGGTCGTTCGAAGCGCTAGAAACGCGGCGAACGGATCGGCCGGCACCGTGCGTTCAGTCTCCCGGAAACGGCTCCATCGTCGGCACGCAGTCGGGGAAGTCGCGGTTGAGAGCGCCGACGCGCAGCGCCAGAGCGATGTCGTGCGACAGCTCGGCGATCACAGCCAGGCCGAGCAGGGACACGGCGTTCGAGCATTTCACCACGTCGCATAGTAAGACCTCGGGGTAGCCGTCGGCTTTGCGCCTCACTGCGTGGATGCCGCCGTGGACAAACGAGTTGAGACCCGATCCCACGCGATCGCGAAAACGGGTGAGGAGGCGGGCGGCACCGCGGGGACCTCGTTCGGCGAGGTCGGCGAGCATCGCCGGGATGTTCGGCATGCGCTTGGCGGCCTGCTCTGTTTCCGGCGAGAGCGCCGGCTCCAGTTTCGACACCGCCTCGTCGGACGCCGCGTGAAGCAACCACGCAGCCCGGACCAGGCACTCGTACTGCAGGCGCAGGAGCGGGATGGCGGAGGTCGGCATGCCGGCAGCGACGAGCAGCTTCAGCGATTGGCCGTGCTCGAACACGATGGCGCACATCGAAGCCGTCACCCGGGAACGCGGACCGTCCGGCAGGCCAAAGCCGTCGACGGCGTCGTCGAGCCTCCCTTCGAGTGCGTCGGAACGCCGAAGGAGCACCGCCAGTGACCCCATGAGTCCCCCGTAGTTGCCGTCGCGGAGCATAGCGTCGGCCGGTAGCCGGTGCGTGTGCTTCTCCACCGTTGGGGTCGCACGGTGGCTCCGCGAAGCGAGTGGGAGCGTCTGGGCTGCGGTGAGGCACCTCGTGGGTTAACCGTGGCTCGTCTCGCCGGCCCCGCAACCGCTGCGCGGTCGTCCTCTTCGTTTCCGGCCTTCGGCTGCGTCGTCCGTCCGATCGACGAGCAAGCGGTTCCCACGGCGCCACCCCGCGCGCCCGAGGAACGCGTCCATGTCCGCTCATGAGCTCCACGCCACCTACACCACTCCCAGCCACGAGGACGAAGCGCAAATCCTCGCCGCCGCCGAACGCATCCTCCTGGGTCGCCTGGAACGACTCGGCACCCTCACGGCGCCGGAGGAAAGCGCGGCGTTCCTTCGCGTGCGACTCGCCCATTTGGAGCACGAGCAGTTTCACGCCGTGTGGCTCGATCATCGGCACCGCGTACTGTGCGTGGACTCCCTCTTCCGAGGCACCCTCGATGCCACTTTCGTCCATCCCCGCGAGGTGGTGAAAGCCGCGCTCCACCACAACGCCTCCGCTGTTGTTCTGGCGCACAACCACCCCTCGGGAAATCCGGAGCCGAGCCACGCGGATCGGAGCATCACGCAGCGCTTGAAGGAAGCATTGGCCTTGGTGGACGTGCGCGTCCTCGATCACATTGTTGTCGGGTGTGAGGGGACGGTTTCGCTGGCGCAGCGGGGCTGGGTGTAGGCCGCCCCGAAGCGCCCAGACCTCGCCTTGGCCCGCTGAAACCGATCGCACCGAACGATGGCCACGTCAGCCCACGTATCGGGCTGCGTAGGTGCCGATGAATCCGCAGTCGTCTGGGTCGAGCGGGTCGCCCTGGGCGTGCCGTTCGGCGTCGTAGACGCTCACGGTGAGGTGCCGGAGCCCTGTGTCCGCGGCGGACGTGGCGAAAAAGCGCTCCACGTGCATGCCCCCCGCCCGCGTGGCGCGCTCGGCGGCGTCGATGGGATCCGTGGCCTCACCGGTCCAGACGTCGGTGCCCGTGTCGGTGTCCACCACCGTGAACCGCTTCACCCGGCCGCCCTCGCCGATGGAGGGAGCCGGGCAAAAGCCGCACGGGTCGGGAGCATGCCGCTGCAGCGGCATCCTCGCCCGGTCCGCGTCGCGCGCGCAGCCGTGAAGGGACGAGGTGCCATCACAGGCCGACTCCGGCCTCACGCGCCCACTTGAGGAGGTTCCTGCGGTCTTTCCTCGACGCGTTGGCCCACCGCCACAGAAGCTCGGCCACGTCCTCGTCGTCGGCAAACAGCAGCGGGGCGGGGACCTTCAGGGTCTCGGCCAGCTTGAGCACCATCGAAAGGTTGGGCCAGGCCACGGCTTGTTCGTATCGGTTGATGCGCGTGGACGCCACGAACGGATCCAGGTCCGCGGCGATGCCGAGGGCGCGTTGGGACAGCTTGCGGATGGTGCGCACCTCGCGCAGCCGCCGGGAAAACACCGTCCCATTGGGCGATTCCGTCATCTTGGTAGACCCGCACTGAATGGGGTCTACGAGATTCGTAGCAATCAATTGCGCGCGATACTACAGTTTATGTAGTGTCACCGGCGTTCGGTTTTCGAGGGCTGGGGCATGAACGACGGAACGGGGTTGGTGGTGTTCGCGGCGGTGTCGGCCGTGATCGTCTTTGCGGTGGTCGTGCTGAAGTCCCTGAGGCGCGGGGGAGGGGGCGGGTCGACAGCGCCGCACTGGCGCGCGGAGTTCGGCCAGAACGGCACCGCCGAGCGGCCGTTCGAGCCCACGGTGTCGGGGGCGGGGATCGCCATCGACGAGCACAACGGGTGGCTTTGGCTGGCGACCGACGAGCACGGGTACCGTCTGCTCGACCGGGCCGATGTGCGCAGCTGGCGCCACGAGTGGGACGACGTGGTGGTGAACCGGGCGGCGGAGGTGTGGAACAATCGCCTGCTGATTCGCACGTCCGACCTGCGCACGCCGCTCCTGGCCGTCTCGTTCGGTCGGGATCGTGCCGAGGCCCAGCTCTGGCACGCGCGCCTCACCACCTGGCTCCAGTCATGAGCCGCCGTTCGTCGGGGCATGGGATGCGCCTCATGGCCTCAGTGGCCCTGTGGCTTTCCGTCGGCGCGCACGCCGACGACGGCGCATTTCGGACTCTGCCGGACCTCTCGTTCGCCCGCTACGAGGCCGCAGCGGGACTTTTGGCCGACGGCACGGTGCTGCTCTACGGCCCTTCGTACGACGCCGACGTCTTCGACCCCGGGGTGTCGTCGTTTGCTCAGGCGGGGACCATCCCCGATGCGCGCTTCGGGGCCGCCTTGGTGCCGCTGCCCAACGGCGGCGCCCTCGTCCTCGGGGGCTCCGCGGTCGACCCCCGCGGCGTGCGCTACGACGCGGCGACGCACGCGTGGTCGTGGGGACCCTCGCTTGCCGTGCCCAGGGCTCATGCGCAGGTCGCGACGTTGGCCGACGGGCGTGTGCTCATCGCCGGCGGCGTCGGGCAAGACGGCGTTCCGTTGGCGAGCGCGGAACTGTTCGATCCCCGGACCGACACGTTCGTGCCCACCGGCGACATGCCGTCGCCGCGCGAGGGCGGTATCGCGCAGCGCCTGCAGGACGGGCGGGTGCTGGTGGCGGCAGGTGTGGACGCGACGGGGTACGGCGCGCTGTGCGCCGCAGTGTACGACCCAGGATCGGGCGTGTTCGCGCCGGCGGCCTGCTTCTACATCGCCGCCCAGGGGCACTACCTGCCCGCATCGGTGGTGCTCCGTGACGGGCGCGTGATGCTGTCGGGTGGGGTGCTGTTCACCGGTCCGTCGACCCAGCAGGCGTCGACCGACGCCGAGGTGTACGACCCCGCCACCAACGCGTGGTCGTCGTCGTGGGCGTCCGCGCGCGTCGAGCACACCCTGTCGTTGTTGGCGGACGGGACGGTGCTCGTCGTGGGGGGTAAGGATGCCTGGGGCTACCCGCTGGCCGACACGGAGTTCTACGACCCGCGCTCGGGGGCTTTTCGCGCCGGGCCCGCTCTGGCACTCGGCCGGGCGGGTCACTCGGCGAGCGTGCTGCCCGGCAATCGGGTTCTCGTCGCGGGCGGCGTGGTGAGCGGCGGCGGCTGGACCGCGACGGCGGAGCTCTACACCGCCGACGCCCTCTTCGCGGATTCGTTCGAGCGCCCCTGAGCCGGGTGACTCCTCAGCGGTACACGGACCCCGCGCGGACGTGCCGACGTCGGGACGCGGCTTGCCCCGGGAAGCGCGGGCGAGGGACGGAGGGCGCCGCGCGGCGCATCCATCGGGAACGGCGGGCGCGGCGCACGGTGCGGATGCGACCGTAGCGATCGCGCCCTTGGTCGATGAGCCCGGACATTTCGGCGGTCTGCCAGTCGACCAGTCCGGCCCACCACGAGGCGGCGACGGGCAGTGAATGGACGCGTGCGTTGCTGTGTTGATTCATGGGAACTCCAAAAGATAAGGGGATGCGAAAAAAGTGGCGCGGGGGTGCCGCGCCGGTGGATGCCTCGGGGCGCCGCCGGCCTGGAGTCCGGCGCGCGTCCCCTCGTGCTCACCCAATGCCGAGGTCTGGGCGTTTGTCGGCCGCAACGGCGGGCGTCCCCGCGGCGTCGAGCCATTCGGCTCCTTTCTTGCGCATCCCCAGCAGCATCGTCGGGGATGAGCCCAGGCGCTCGCGCGCGTCCACGAGGACGCCGACGAGTTCGGGGATGGTGAAGTGGCCGCTGCCGCTGCGCTCGACGGCCTCGCCGAGTTCCTGGTGCCGGCGCTCACGCTGCCGCCGAGCCTGGGCACGTTGGCGGTGCTGCGTCCGCATCTCGCGCATGAGCTGCTGGGCCTTGAGCTCGGCCAACCGCTGCGTGGCGAGCACGAGCTTTTCGGTCTGCCTTTCGGATGCCTTGCTCATCGCGGCCGCCTCCGGAACCCGCGGACGGACGAGCATGCTTCGCGTGCATCCGACGCATCGGCGTCGGGGCTCGGATCGTCGAGCGCCGGGTCGGCGCCGGACTCGTGGGAGGCTGTTTCGGCGGTGCCCGCTTGCGCGGCCCGCTTGGCGGCGAGGACCTCACGTCGGGCGGCGATGGCGGCGGCGAGGCGCTTTCCGTCCGAATAGCCCGGCGGCCGAAACGCGAGGCGCGGTCCGCTGCGCTTGCTGTCCTCGTCGAGCACGCCGCGTACGAGCGATGCCGTGCGGCTCGCGTAGTCACTGAGGCAGATTTCCGTGGCGTCGATGGGGCGGGCGGGTTCCTGGTCGAGCTGGGAGCGGTACGACCAGAGGAGGTGATCCAGGGCGTACCCGGCTTCCAGCAGCACGTGGCGGTGGTAGTCGTTCATGGCGGGTCTCGAAGGTCGGAAAGGACACCCTCGGAATATCAGAGGACGGTCAAACCGCAAGACCGGTCCCGGATGACATCGGCGGTTATCGTCTGAGCGTGCGTCTGTCCTCCCGGCGGCGGTCCCTCTGGTGGGGAAAAGGCCGTTTCAGCGGGCAGGCAAAGCAGTCCGATCGGAGCAAGAGCGCAAGGACGCAAACGGGGTCGGTGCCCCCGTTTGCCGGCCCCCCAGGCCGCTTGCGGCGGAGCTTCGCCCCGGACCCCCGATGCCTGCGGCTTCGGATGACGCGTACCATGCCGCCGTGAGCGGCCCTTCCGTCAGCGCGGTCTCCCCTTCGTCCATGAACGACGAAGATCGGGCGGCGTTCCAACGGCTGGTGGGCGAGGGCGGGCAGATCGACCCGGTCACGTTCCCACGTCTGCTCGCCAACGCCCGGGCTCTGGCGCTGGCGCGCGTCGACGGGGTGCTCACCGGCGTCGCCGCGCTCAAACGGCCGAACGACGCCTACCGGACCCGCGTCTTTCGAGCGGCGCGTGCCACGAGGACTGCCGCCGACTACCCGTGGGAACTCGGGTGGGTGTACGTGGCGCCTGCCGGTCGAAGCCAAGGGCTGGTGCGACTCATGCTCGAAAAGTTGCTCGCTGAGCGCGAAGGGCTTCCCGTGTACGCCACATCCGCGGTCGACAATGACGCCATGCATCGGTCGCTGAAGAGGTTCGGATTCGAACCGCACGGCGAGGCGTACCCGCCGTCTCAAAACACCCAGCCTATCCAGCTCTTCGTGTCGGGCTGAGTCGCCACACCGTGAGTCCGCCCCCACCGCCCGCGCCCGAGTACAGCCCTGCCGAGTGGGAGGCGATCGGCCTTTGCATCGCCGTCGAGGCCATCGACGACATCGTCAATCACGCCTTGCTCGACGTGTACGACGAGTGCGATTCGGGGGGTGTGAACGTCGGGTTTCCGACCACGGAGCACCGAGCGCTCTTTCTCATCCGGGCGGTGGATTTCGTGAGCGACAGCAAAAATCCGATGCTGTCGGGTCTCAATGGGTCGTGCCTTGGAACGCTGTCTCAGGCGTGTCAACAATGTGCCCTGGGAACGACCGACGGCGCCGCGCGACTCGATGCGACAGTGCGCGAGTTGAAAGCCTGGATCGATGAGCCGGTGCCGCTGGCGCTGTACGTCCCGACCTTCGGGCGAGACGTGACCTTGAACGTTTCGCGCCGTGAACTCGTTCGACTTTCGGGGAACCAGGCCAAGCACAACCTTTCCCGGCTGACTGGTGTCGCGGGCGCGCTGCGCGGCGCCCTCATCGAAGCAGGCGCCACCGTTTCTCTTTTGGAAGTCTTGTTGGCGCTGGATGACTTCAAAGAGCCGCTGGGCGAAGGGTACTTGGTGTACCACGCGACACGCCTCGTCGAGCTGCTCAATGAAGTGCGGTGGGGCGTTCATGTGTACCTGCGTCCCGCGTTCGAAAAGGCTCAGGAGCGCCACGACGAAGCCGGACTTGTGAGGGTGACCTACCGCATGCCCCCCGGGGTCGACCACGAAATCCCGCAGAGATGGTTCTGGAGGTTGATGAATCACGTGCGGCGGAAGCCGGTGGTTCCCCGCTTCCGCACGCCGGAATGCCTTCTGGCGAGGCCATAGCGGTCCTTCCCCGTCATGCGTCGCTCGCGCAGGCGGCGGTCGCATGCCTTTGCTATAAGGGCGCGGGGCATGATCGAACACGGCGAACGCAGCGGAAAGGGTCGCGACCGTTCATGGGTCGCCTTGCGCTCTTTCGCTCTCCGTTGCTGTCGTGCCGCGCGCCACCCGCCGCACTCGACCGAAGGAGAGCCCATGCGCCACGCCTTGCGTTGTCCGTTGCTCCTCACCTTTTTTGCTGCGAGCCAGCTGGCATTGGCCGCCGAGCCGCCCCACAACGTCATCCTGTTCGTCCCGGATGGCCTGCGTGCGGCCATCGTGAAGCCCGAGCTCGCGCCGAACTTCGCCAAGCTGCGCGACGAAGGGGTGAACTTTCAGAACTCGCACTCGCTGTACCCCACGTTCACGACCGCGAACGCGTCGGCGTTCGCCACGGGGCACGGCCTCGGCGACACCGGTGATTTCGCCAACGTCATCTACGTCGGGTTCGACGCCACGACGGCGCACGGCAGCGTCACCCCGTTTCTCGAAGACGACGCGGTGTTGCGCGAAATCAATGCGCAGAAGCGCTACGAGGGGAACTACCTAGGCCGGGAGTCGCTGCTCACTGCCGCCGCAAAAAAGGGGTACATGACCGCCGTGGTCGGCAAAGTGGGGCCCGCCGCCATCCAGGCCCTGCCGGCGTTGAACGAGAGCCGCATCCTGTTGTTGGACGACAGCACGGGAGCGTCGGCCGGAGCGCCGATTGGCAGCGAATGGATTGATGCGTTGAAGACGTCCTCCGTCCCCCTGCAGGCGCCCGGCCGGGGCAGCAATGGCTCCGCCGCCAACGGCGCCCTGGTGGCCAACTACGCACAGCAGCAATACTTCCTAGAAGCCACGCTCATGGACGTGCTGCCCGCCTTCAAGAGGGCCGGCAAACCGTTCTTCCTGGTCTTCGGGTCGCGCGACCCGGACGGCACCCAGCACAACGAGGGCGACAACGTCGGCGACCCGGAGCACGGCGACGGCATCAACGGGCCTACGTCCTTGGAAGCGGTGCGGGTGGCGGACGTGGCGCTCGGTGCGATACGCCAGCAGCTCCAGCGCCTCAAGCTCGACGGGAGCACCGACATCATCGTGGCGGCCGACCACGGCTTCTCGACGATCACCAAAACGCTCGGCAGCCGAACCCTGTCGTTGGGTTTTCTCGCCCTCGATCTCACCAAGGCGCTCCACGAGACCGACTCGGGCATCACCCTGTTCGAGGCCGATGCCTCGGGCGCCGAGGTGAAGTGGCAGGACCACGTCGCGCCGAAGTACGGAAACGGGCGGATCGGGCACACGGATGCGGCCAGCGCCGACATCATCGTGGCGGCCAACGGCGGATCCGATCTCCTCTACCTCACCAACCCGAAGACGGCCCGCACCCAGGCGCGCGCCATCGTGGCGTTCCTCCTCAAGCAAGACTACGTGGACGGGCTTTTCGTCGACGACGACCTCGGCAGCATCCCAGGCACGGTGAGAATGTCCGACATCGGCCTGAAGGGTGATGCGAAGACGCCGACGCCGTCGATCGTTGTGAACTTCAAGTCGACTCCCGGAAACTGCGAGGTCCCCGAACGCTGCGCGCGCGAGATCGCCGACACGTCCAACCAAGCCGGGCAGGGCATGCACGGCAGCTTCGGTCGCGCCGACACCTGGAACTTCGCGGCTGCCATCGGTCCTTCGTTCAAGGCGGGCTACGTCGACAAAATGCCCATGAGCAACGCCGACGTCGGCATGACCGTCGCGCATCTGCTGGGCCTCATGCCTTCGTCGAAGGGAAAGGTGCCCGGTCGGGTGCTGGAGGAAAGTTTCAAGGACGGCCGAGAACAGCCATTCGCGGTTCGCGAACTGGCGTCGTCCCCGAGTGCCGACGGAACGCGGACGGTCGTCCAGCAGCAGCAGGTCGGCACCCACCGGTACAGCGATTGGGCGGTGTTGCGTCGGGCTCAGCCGTAGGTCGTGCCGTCGCAGCCGGCCAGAACCGTCGCCGGCTGCGAGGATGATCAGACCGGAGGCGACAGAAACGAGTTCACGGCCGCCCCAAGAGACACCTTTGTCTACGAAAACAACTCCCGCACCGGCACGTACACCCGACCGGTTTCGGCCGCGCGTCGTGTCTTTCGTGCGATGACCTCGCCGAGAGGCAACCGCCGGTCGAGGGTGTCGAACAAGTCCAGGCCGTCCATGCACACCAGCCGCTTTGCGCGGCCAAACGCATGCAACCCGTCCTCGGTGAAGCCGGCGTGGCTCACGAACAGACCGCGCGACCACGCGGCCTTCTCGCCCAGCTTCCCTTCGAACGTGTGGAGGTCGGCCGCGGGCGTTTTGTGGTTGTGCCACTTGGCCTCGACGAGGTAGGTGCTGCCCTCGTGCTGGAAGCTTCCGTCGATTTGCTCGCCTCGCTGCGAGAACGCATGCCGGGGCGCGAGGCCGAAGTGGTGGAACACGTCCGCCAGCAGGCGTTCGAAGGCAGTACCCCTGGGGTGCGGTTGCATCTCTTGAAGACCCACGAGGCGATCGCGCAGCGCGTGGGTGCGCAGCCAGTCGAAGGCGGGCGCAGGCGGAGAGGGCGGAACGAATGCGGGGGAACCTTTTCCGCCCAGCCGTGCGAGCACGTTGAGAAACAGAGCCTCGGCGTTGGGTACGTCGGTCATCTGCACGCCGCGCAGCAGCATCGTGGTGCGGTACTCCCACAGCGCGCGGAGTACGCGAGCGGCGTCCGCGTCGCTTACCTGGCGGAGCAAGGAACGGGTGCGTTTGGCCTTGGAGACGCCCTCGGTCGCGTACCGCTCATCGAGGATGTCGATGTCGAGTTCTTCGGCGTAGAACTGGCCCATCGTGCGGTGCGAAAAGTCGAGCAGGAAGCCGTCTTCCATGCCGAAAATCTTGTCCAGCACGCTCATGTCGGCCGCTCGAATGTTGGCCATGGGGGCGTTCCTTCGTGGCAAGAGCCGAGTGTTCTCGCATGGTATCGCCCGACGTTCGCGGAAGGCACGCGTCGTCGCTCGAACCGGAGGACACGAAGCGGATTTCGCTTGTCTGGCGCCCCTTCTGGTGGCCCGCCGGCGCCCCGTGGGCAGCCGTAAGGAGCGCGAAGGTAGCGGGTCATCTTGCGAAAAAAGAGCCCTGTGGTAGATCAGGGATTTCCACTCCAGCGGCCACCATGACTTCGCCCACGTTCTGCTGTGTCGACTGGCCCGCCTACGAGCGGGCGAAGGTCCCTGCTCGTGCCCGCAATCCTTGCGGCATGCCGTACCTGGACGTGCTCGATCCGGTCGAGTTCGCCGCGGATCAGGCGCAAAAGCAAGCCCAGCGCAGCGGTGCGCAGTACGAAGGCGTCGAACAGGGCGTATCGGCGGTCGCCGCATGGTCATCGCTCTCGGATGCTCAGCTAGCCCCTCTGCTTTCACCGCGCGATTACTCCGAAGAGGAAAAACGCGTGCTTGAGTCGTTGCCGAGGCCCCTGGTTTACGCCATCGCCGCCCGTGCAGCGCGGTCGGCCTTTCGGGCAGGCGTCGAGCACGGGATGGCGATCAATGCTCCTCTGAAGGAGCCGGTCGGAGCCCCCGCCGCAGTCCGGAAAAAAACCAAGAGGTAACGGAACGCTTGCCGACTCGTGTGCAGCGGTCGCTGCCTACCTCGGCTGTTTTCGCCCGCCAAGGGGCGGGCGCAGGCCCGGGGCCGGAACGGCGCGCCGGCAACAACAGACGGTGTCGCACGCTGGGCACTTACACCGCCATTTGCAAAACGGCATGCCCCGGGGCTCGGCGGACTCGACGCACAGCCGAGCAACGAGCTGTGCGCCGCACGAAGGGCAATAACGCGGGCCGCCTTCGGTGCCCGCGCACGACCTGATGGAAGCTGGGGTATCGGTCGGACTCGTTGACACGGGTGCGTTTCCGAAGCCGTGGGCACCGCAGTGTACGACTCGTGGCCGGTGATCGTTGGCCGTTTGCGAGCGGCAATCGATCGACCCTGTGCTAAGGAGACCATGGGCTCGTCCGACGGCGGGCCCGCGCTCCGCACGCGTATCACTCAGGAATGCCCTGGCGCATTCCCACCGGCGCCGTAGCCTGAGGTTTTCCTTCAGCGCTCGGCGGCGATGGCCATTTTTTACTCCCGGGTTTCGGTGGTGTCCCGCGCCCGCGGGCACAGCGCCGTGTCGGCCGCCGCCTACCGCGCAGGCTTGAGCCTTCGCGACGAGCGCACGGGCCTGAGGCACGATTACAGCAAGAAGCGCGGCGTGCTGGCCTCGCGCATGCTGGCCCCGCGGGGAGCGGAATGGGCACTGGACCCGAGCGCGGCGTGGAACCGGGCGGAGCAGGCGGAGGTGCGGCGCAACGCGCGCACAGCGCGGGAGGTGGTCGTGGCGCTTCCCGCGGAGCTCTCGGCTTCCCAGAACGTCGTTCTGGCCCGGCGCCTCGGCATCCAGTTGGTGGAGCGGTACGGCGTGGCCGTCCAGGTCGCCGTCCATGCGCCCGACGCTCGCGGCGATGAGCGCAACGTTCATACCCATTTGCTTTTCAGCACGCGTGTGGCCACGCCCACCGGCTTCGGAGCCAAGGTGCGGGTGCTCGACGACCGGCACACGGGGCCGGTCGAGACCGAGGCCATGCGCGACGGGTTTGCCCGGGCCATCAACGATGCGCTGGCCGCCGCCGGCCATCCGCAGCAGGTCGATGCCCGAGCGCTCGCGGTGCAGGCGCGCGAGGCGGCCGGTCGGGGCGACTTCGACGCGGTCGTCGCCCTCACGCGCACGCCGCAGCGTCATCAGGGCCGAGAAGCCACCGCCTTGGCGCGCGCCGGAAAACCCGCTGCCGCGGTCGAGGCCAACGCGGCGGTGAAGGACGACAACGCCGCGGTTTCCCGATGGGGGCAGGAGCGCGCCGGCCAGCTGCGGGCGGTCGTCGCACGACGCGCGCAGCGGTGGGTTCGGCCGAGCGCGCTCGGCGTCTTGCCGCATCTGGAGAAGCACCGGCGGGCCATGGGGCATGGCCTGGGTGCGCTTCCGCCCACAACGCAGGCGAGCGGGCGGGACGCCGCGCTGCTCAACGGCCAGGCGCAGACCGCCCAGGCGTCGACACGGGCCGCGCGCGACGCGGTGGAGGTGTACCTCGATCTCATCCGGCGGGACGCCGAGCACCTGGAGCAGGTGATGAGGGCGTACTTGGCGCGCTTGGCCACGCCGCCTCGCGACGTCGAGCGCTGGGTGGCCGCGGCGACCGCATCGGCAACGCCCGCCACCCTCGGCCACCTCGCGGGCGCCTGCGCGGCGCGCGACGCGTGGGAGCAGGCTCGGCCGATTGAGGACGGAACTCGAAGGACGGCGATGCCGGCGACAAAGCGGCAGTGGGCCGAACACCGACGGCGTCAGAGGGAGGAGGCGGCCCGTCAACGCTGGGCGCTGGAGCACGCTGGGTTGGTGCGGCATCTGGACGGCGTGTCGCCCGATTCCCTGGACGACGAACTAAAGGTTCGGATGGCGGCGGTGGCGGAGCTCGTGGCGTCGCCCGAGGCGCGTCCGCGGCGGCGAAACCGGCCCGTGCTGCGGTGACCGCCGCGGGGGGTTGACGACCGGAGCGTCCTGCATAGGTTGACGAGGGACCTGTGTACTTTTTCGCCGAGTCCCTCATGCACCGCCTGCCACGCCTCATCGAGCTGCTCGTTTCTTTTCCGGACTATTCAAACGTGCGCCTCGCGCACCTGGCCGAGTGCGACCCGCGGCGGGTGCGGCGCTACCGAGCCCTCATCGCCCAGGCGTTCGCGGAGAACAAGGCGACGCCCGACGACATGCGCGGGTGCCAGTCCTACGTCCCCTCGTTGAACCGCTTCTTCAATCCGCGACGACGCCGACCGCGCCACGCGTCGCCGGACTACCGACGCTTGCGCGAAGAGCGCCCGGCGGCGGACGGCCGCACGCTGTGGCGGGCGTACGTGGAGGCGCAGCACGCGGCGGGGTTGCCGGCGATGAGCTACGTGCATTTCATGCGGCGGAAGAGGGCAGCGTGAGTACCGTGGGTCCGTCTATCGCTGCCGCCGCGACTGAGAGCGCCCGGACAATGCCGGCGCGCCACGCTCGGGTGTTCACCACCGTGTCCGGCGTCGACTTCCCGACCGCGCGGTTGTACGTGCTGTACCGATACGACGGGACGTGCGTGGAGCCGTTCGTGCCGTTGATTCAATACTTCCTCGACCGCGGGGCCGAGGCCAAGCTCCCTTGGCAGGAGGCGCACGCGAACAGCGTGCGGCTGTTGCTCGATCACCTGGAAGCGATGGGTGAGGCGGTGGATGACGCGGGCATGAAGGCGCTCCAGCGGTTCGTTCAGCACTTGAGCGCGGGCACCGTCGATGACGAAGGCCATGATCCCTCAGGGCTGTACTGGCGTGGCTGCTCCCTATCGACGGTGGCGCTGCATCTTTCCCGCGTGTCCGAGTTCGCGGACTGGCTGTCCGGTCGGCTCGGAACGCAGCCGCTCAATCCGTGGCGTGCGGCCCGACCGGACGAGCGCATTGTCCGGTTGAAGCGTCTCGAACGGGCCTCGTCCCAATCCCTGCTTTCGCACGCGGCGTACCGCCGGGCCGAGCGAAAGGCCCTGCCCCGTGTGCGAACCGTCCAAGTGCGGGCGGGTGGCGGATCGTCCCTGCCCGTGCTGGCGTTCCCGGAAGCGAAACTCGCCGCGTTGATCGACCGAGGGTGGGCGCGCCCGGCGCCCCGTGGCGCTCCGTTGTCGGCCCGATACCGTCTGCGCGACCTCATGATCACCGTGCTCATGCATGGCGCGGGTCTGCGCAAAAGCGAGTGCTTCCACCTGTACCTGGGCGACGTTATGGAAGACCCGGATCATCCCGGTTCGGCGCGGGTGCTCCAGTTTCATCCGGCGCTGGGCGAGGCCCCGGCGGAACCCGGCGGCCCATGGCGCAACCGTCGGCACTACCTCCAGCGTCGGTTCGGGTTGCGACCGCGCAACGAGGAAGTCGGCGGCATGCACGCGGGGTGGAAGAACCTCGTCATGATCGACGGCCGCCGCCAGTACACGCAGGCGTTCTGGGTCGACCCCCGATGGGGGCGGTACTTCTGGGAACTGTTCAAGGCCTACGCGCGGCACCGTCCGGGCGCCACGCACCCGTTCCTGTTCACCACCGAGTACGGGCCAACGCGCGGTCAGCCGTACACCCTCAAGGCATTCGAAGACCACTACGCGGCGGCGTTGAAGCGGGCGGGCATCGCGCCCGGAAAACGGGCCGGCGCATCGCCGCACGCGCACCGGCACGCGGTCGGGTTGCGCTTGGCCGAAGCGGGGGTGAGCCGGCACCTCATCCAAACGGTTTTGCATCACCGAAGCCCCTCGTCGCAAGACGCCTACCACGCCGCGCCGGCGACCGAGATCGATCGGGTTCTGCGCGAAGCCGCCACGAAGATCGACGCCCCGTTTCTCAATCAACTGCCGGACGACGAGCCATGACCCGAGCCATCCGAACCCGACGCACCAAGCCCAAGCCCACCGACTCGGCGTTTGTCTTCCCGCCGCGGCGCGACCCGGCGTTCGCCTGGGCTGCCGCGTCGGCGCATCTGGACAGCTGGCGAACGGCGCTGCGCGATTGGGTGGCGCAGCTCGCCTCGCGCGAAGCACCGGTCCGGGCCGGCAACATGATCCTCGCCTTCGTCCAGGAGAAACTTCCGGCGTCGACGACCCCCGCCGACGTGTGCCGTCGTGACGGCCAGTTTCCGAGCCTAGGGACGTGGATGGGAAGCCGCGGGGGCATCACGCAGCCCAGCGTGATCAACCAAGCGCATCATTTTTTTGAGTGGTACCTCGACACGAAGCTGAGCGCGCCCGATGACTACGGACGGCTGGTGCGCAGTCCCGAGCACTGGAATCCGTTGGCCCTGCGAAAGACACCGCCTCGGCGGGGTGAAACCAACAAGGATGCGCTGCCCACCGCCTACGTGCGCGCGCTGCGGGAACTGCTTATGGAGAAGGATTGGGCATGGGCCAAGGGCTTCTCGCAGGACTACGTGGAGGTCACCGATGCCCTCACCGGCAAGCGCGAGCGGGTGTGGTGCCCCGTGCGCGCCTGCGTCATCGCGCTCAAGCTTTTTTTGCCCTTGCGAACGTTTCAGATTCGCATGCTCGACTCGGGTGAGGGGGACGCGCGGGTGTACGAGAAGGGCAACTGGGTTCCGAACACGGGGCCCCACGCGCCCCCGAGCGGCAGCGTCGTTCAAAACGGATTTCTGCGCCCGTTCACCGATCCGCACACGGGCGAGATCATCACGGGGATGAGGCCGAACACGAACAAGACCGCCGACCTGGAGGCCGACGAGCGCGATCACGGCTACGACATTCCGTGGCAGCACGAAGAGGTCATCGCCATCGTCGACATGGTCCGTCAGTGGCAGGCGAGGTACAACCCCGTCAAGGGCCCGACGCCGTGGAGCGAGGTGCGTCGGCCCGAGGTGCGGCTCAGCGGTGTGGCGCGATCCGGTTCGGTGTTCTTTCTCATGCGGGAACCCAGGGGGCGCTACGTCAACGACCCCATCGATCGGCAGCGGGTGGACCAGATGTGGGGCCGCCTCCTGTATGCCCTTCAATGCCGTTTGGCGAAGGCGGGGCGGACGAATCCCAACGGCGAGCCCATCGTTCTGGCGACGCTCCATGCGGGGAGGCGCATTCGGGCCGAATACGGCCTGCATTCGTTGCGGGTGAGCTTGCTCACCGCGCTGGCGACGGAGGGGGAGGTTCCGCTGCACATTTTGTCGAAGATCGTCGCGGGCCACACGTCGATGGTGATGACGTTGTACTACCTCAAGCCCAATCCTTCGGGCATCAACCGAACGCTCACCGAAGCCCATCTCAAGGTGGACCGCGAGGCGTGCGACTTGTTCGTCGCATCGCTGAGCAGCGACACCCGCGACGAGCACGCGATCGTCAGCAACAGCGATGCGGGCTTGGCGAGTCTTTCGCGCTCCAACTCCGGGATGTGGACCACCATGGACACCGGCGTGTGTCCGGTCGGCGGCACGCGATGTGGTGACGGCGGACCGCGCCTGCCAAAGGGCCGCCACGCCGAGGTGCCCGGCGGGCAGTGCGTGAACTGCAGGTTTCACATCACCGGTCCCGCGTTCCTCCCTCAGCTCACGGCGCGGTTTCAGACGGCCGCCATGGCGCTGAACAGCGCCATCCGCCACCACCGGTTGGCCGAGGCCGCGGCGCGCGATGCCGACAGCCGCCAGCTGGCGCGAGAGCGAGAGGGCTATCGAGGCCCCGCGCTGGAGGTGGACCAGGCCTACCACCGGGTGGGCGAAGTCGAAAAGCGCATCGCGGTTCTCGCGACGACCGTGGCGGCGGCGGGTCGGCTGGTCGACCGCTGCATCGACGCGGCGCGGCGGACGCCGGGTCTCAATCTGGTCCTGGCGGGAACCGAGGGCGACATCGTGGCCGCCGTGCGTGAGGCCACCGAGCTGGAACTGTGGGACGCGGTGTGCCAGCACGCGCACGTCCACCCGTGCCCGGAGGTGGACGAAGCCATGGCCAAGCGAAATCGGGCGATCGAACACATGCTCGCCCGGCACGGAAAAGCCAGCGTCTTGTGGAAGCTGCCGCCGGATCTGGAGGCTTCGGTCACCAACGAGATGATGCGCTGGCACCGGGCCGAGCACGGCGCGGACGTCACGTTTGCGCTGCTCGGCGGGAAAACCGAAGGCTTGCTCAATCCCAACGCCCTGGTGGAGAACATCGCCAAGCGACTGGAGGATGCCGCTGCAGCGGCATGCTCCGCACTGGAGCGGCCGGCGGGCCAGGCCAGCGCGGCCGAGGCGGCGCCGCGACGTCCGTCGGCCCTCGTAGGCCGACCGAAAAAGAACCCCACCCGTCGCCTCGCGCCGCCGTCGACCGGCAAGGTGCCACGGGATTCGGCTGCTTAACCCCAGGCGGCTTGCGGACCCGCCATCGCGGCAGCCTTTTTACCTGCTCGGCGCCCCAAAAAACCGGCTTACGGCTTGCGCCACTTATCCGGGTGGCCCTTGTCCGTATGGCGGACCCGCTCCACCAGCACGGGGCCGTTGGGATTGAGGTCCCGGGCGCGTTCGATCGCCTTTTCCTGCGTCGGAAGTACATCGCTGGCGCGTTCCGAGTTCGGGCGGCGGACGGCGTAGTCACCCTGCGGACGGCGCTCCACGAAAATAGTCTTGCTCATGAGCGTTCCTTCGAAGCGGACGACGGCGGGTGCCGTCTGCGTACTCCTCGGGGTGGGTGCGCGCACTTTCAAGAACGCACTCCAAAATCGAACGAATTGGGCTTCTCGTGTGGGTATGTGCGGATTTTTCCATTACTGCCGTTTGCTAGGGAAAAAGCCAGTTTTACCTAGGAATCCACTCATTGATCCTTGGATTCCAATGACTTATTTCCGTGTTCTCACGGAACGGTCTCATGGATCGGCACGCCCGCGGCTTCCGCCAGTTTCCTCAAGGCGGATGCGAAGCCCGCCGGCATGAGTTCGCGCGCCATCGTCCCGGTGCCAGACGCTTCACTGGTGTCCAGCAAGCGCCCGTCCGCATCCACCCGTAGGTGTGCCCGCGCAAGCCGACGACCCTCGAAGGCCATCGCCAGCGCCTTGCGTTCCATCGGCAGCAGATCGATTGCCTCCCGCCGTCCGAACTCGGCAGTGGGCATGCTGGCCGCGGTGGGGCCCGGCAGTAGGGTCAGGGCGGCTGACTTATTGGCGATGCTGACGGCGGCCTTCGCCTTCCGTTCCCAGGCCCGCCCATCGGCCAGCTTCAGGCGAAGGAGCGCTTTGTGGTCGAGATTGGCCACCGTGGACAGGAGCTCGGCCTCCTCGTCCTGAGGCGGGGCGGCCGGCTTCAGAGGCCCGCTTTCGTCCGCGTAGGCCTTGATGAGCCGGCGGTAAGGGGCTCCGTCCTTGTTGGCGATGGTTCCGGCACCCGGTCCACGCCGTTTCGACGAGAGCTTGCCGACGGTGGCCACCGTGAAGCGCCCCCCGTGCTCCCGGATGTTTCGGCACACGGCGTCGATGATGGGGAATGCGCGCTGGCGTCGGGCGTCGGTGTACAGGGCTAGCAGTTCTGCGAGGACGGCCTCGGGCGTGGCAGGGGATGCGTCGTTCATGCTGTAAACCGGTGGCGAGCGCAGCGTGCTCACCCGACCGTACTGGTTATCAGGGACTGCGCAACCCCATCCCCGCATAGGCGAACCTCCGCTTTCTTCTGCGCGCCATGTTTGGGCGCACTCAGGGGTCGGCATTGGGTTGACAGGCCACCCGAACTTGCTACGGTCCGATGCAGCCCACCGGTTGCATCGGCCATGCAAACGGGGAAGCGGATGAAAGCGGGAACGTTTTGGAATCGGGCGTTTCTGGCCGCTCTTCATCGCGTGCCGGCCGAGCAAGCACGCACCGAGGCCGACTTGGCGCTGCAGCTGGCCCTCGCCCACTGGACCGATGAGTCCCTCGAACTCGTGGACGTGCCCCGCCGGAAGAACAAGTGGGACTTGCCGTTGAAGCGCGTCGCCACGTTGCCCATTCCGCCCCTGGCCAACCAGTAGGCGTACGGGATCGTAAACGGACAGTCGCCGGCGTCCACGCGCTCGCGAAGCCCGGCCCTCTGGCTCCTTCCCGGCAACACGCGTCGGTCGAACGCGCGCCATGCTTGCCGTGGGAGCGAGCCGCCGTCCGCGCGGCGGCTTCGCCCAGGGTTCGCGCGCGTGGCGCGCGTCCCTGCCCATCACGTTGTGACCCACGCCACGTGGTCCAAGACGCCCGTCTCGACGAAGCAGAAAACCAAGTCGTCGGTGCTCGGCGCCAGCAGCGCGTCGAACACGTGGCGTTTCACGTGCGCGAGCCGACCCGTCCGATAGGCCTGTTCCTGCTCCAACGTGCCTCCGTCCGAAACGGGTCCACTTCGTTGCGGGTCGCATTCGATGAGCGCGACGTAGCCGTCGGCCCGCAACGCCTCATCCTGAGGGCAAAGGCCCCAACCGGTCGTGGTGAAGGCCTCCAGGCTCTCGCGTCCCCGCCGGTCGAGCAGGAGGTTGCCCGTCTCGAACGGCGTGGCGCACACCACGCACAGCTTCCGCTCCTTCGATACCACCGACTTCGAGCTCACGGCGTGCCCCCTTCGGTCACCTTTGTGGCCTCCTCGCCAAGAACCTCGCTGGCGAACGCATCCTCGTTCGCGGCCGGGCCCGCATCGGCCACGGTGCCCACCTGGTTGCCGAGCACCGTCCAGCCGTGCCGCGGGGTGCGGCAGAAGAGCTCCGCCTTCGCCGCGTCGGGGTACAGGCGCTCCAGCTCGCGGGCGAAGTGCGCGGGCTTCTGCGAGTGCTGGGTGACCGTGAGGGGGTCGACGAACACGCTCTTCATCGCCGGGCCCTGCGCGATGACGCCCTGGCCGCGGCGGCCCATGAGCAGCGTCTCGTGGGTGGGACGCACCGCACCGGGGGTGGGCGAGCCCTTGCGCTTCACCCAGACCGCGTGGGTCACGTACTCGAACCCCACGCCTTCAGCACATCCAGGGCCTCGGCCAGCAGGCAGTTGGGCGTCCACATCCACAGGACCGCGTCCTTCGCCGCCATCCGGTCCACGCGCAGCGCCTTGAGCTCGGCCACCGACAGCGTGGGGTAGTGGCGACCGGGCTCGGAGCAGTGGGTGCCGGGCGCCTTGGCGTTGTAGTCCCA
>Ga0105237_10001040_pt1 | contig 37242 bp, 39 predicted proteins | sample KBSC24metaG_FD_81520 | JGI IMG/M metagenome (GOLD analysis project Ga0105237, IMG submission 81520) | Corn rhizosphere microbial communities from Kellogg Biological Station, Michigan, USA - KBS C2-4 metaG | ecosystem: Host-associated > Plants > Roots > Rhizosphere > Soil | place: Michigan, USA...
CCACGGTGACGTCGAACGCCAGCAGCTGGACGATGAGCGTGGTGCCGACATTGGCGCCGAGCATGACGGCGAGCCCCGGCGCGAGGCCGATCAGCCCCTCCGCGGCGAAACCCGTGACCATCAATCCCGTCGCGGTGCTGCTCTGGAGCAGCGCGGTGACTCCCAGGCCGGCCAGGAAGGCGGTGAAGCGGTTGCCGATCCGGTGGGCGAGAAACAGGCGCAATCGCGCGCCGAGCGCGCGCTGCACCCCGGTCTGCACCATGTGCACGCCCCACAGCAGCAGCGCCACCGTGCCGGCGAGATCGAGAAGGGTCAGGCTTATGCTCGTCGGTCCTACTCCCGCGACATGCGCCCCGCACGAAGACGCCCCCGGCTTTCGCCGCCAGTCTGATCCCCTCCCCTACGCCGATCAAGCTGACGGAAGCGGATCGTCGACCGTCAGCCCGGCGTCAGGACGGTCGCGCCGCCCTGGCCGCGCATCACGCGCCCCGTCCTGAGCGCGTGCGCCCATGTCGGCCGGTCCGCCCGCTCCGCCTTCCGGGCGGCGCGCTCGACGTCATATTCGACCGCGCATAGCTCGATCTCCCAGCCGGTCGCCCCGCGCGCCGCGATCAGATAGCGTGCGTGCGGCGTGCCGGTCTCGACGACATGATAGGTGGGAAGATCGTCCTCATAGGCCGGAAGACCCACGCTTCCGGGATTGGCGACGATCCGTCCGTCCGGCAGCTGCACCGCGCGCGGCAGGTGCGTATGGCCACAGAGCGTCAAGGCGACGTCGACGGCTTCGGCACCGATTTCATCGACCGACGCCTCGCGCATCGCGCCGCGTCGTCCCCTGTGAAGCCAGTATCGGTGATCGCTTCCCGGCGTGCCATGGCACAGCAGGACGTCATCGGCATAGCGCAAGGTGACCGGCAGCGACGTCATCCAGTCGCGGATCCGATCGTCGATCTCGGTCGCGGTCGTGGCGTCGGTGATCCCCATCTCGCCGATCGGCTGGGTGAGCAGCTGACGTTCGTGATTGCCCGCGATCGTCGGCCAGTTCCGCTCGATCAGGAAGTGCGCCGTTTCGGCCGGCCAGAGCGGCCCCGAAAGACAATCTCCGAGATTGACCACGTCGCTGACGCCGCGCGCCGCCATGTCCGCGACGACCGCTTCGAGGGCCGGCAGATTGCCGTGAATGTCGGAGATCGCCGCAAACCGCATACCCGCTTCTACGCCGGGCGACGCGCAACGGGTCATCACAATCTCTTTAGCCTTCCCAAAGTCCGGATGGGCGGCCTGCGTGTTATTCCTCCGCGAGCCCGTCACCGGCCTGCCGGCGGATCGCCCAGATCCGAACGGCCGCGTCCACCTGAGCCAGCCGGATCGGACTCGCATGTGCGCGGATCCAGTCCTTCAGCTCGGCGGGAGGGCCGCTCCTCGGAATCCCCTCCGCCGCGCGGACGAATGCCGCCAGCTCACGGACGGCCACATCCTCGGACGAGCTCGCCCGCAGCCATTGAATGAATGTCTCCGCCTCGGCGATGTCAGGTCGGGGATGGGCCGCCGCCTTCGGATCGGGATTCCGGTCGATCATCGCCGCCAGCGTCAATCGCCACGCTTTCGCTCGATCTTCGTCAGACGTCCCGTCACCGGGTCGGCATGGAATTCGTAGAGGGTCTTCGCCTTGGTCATCTCGCCCTCCCAATGTCCGTCATCGGCTTCCGCCTCGGTGACATGATAGCCCTGCCCCGCAATGGCCCTGGTCAGCGCCGGGCGGCTCAGCCAGTCGGAGCCGGGCCGGTCGGCGAGCGCGGGGCCCGCGAACCCGAGGACCGCCATCATCATGATCGTCTTCATCATCACGCACTCCCATGCTGATCGGCGCGACGATAAGCGCAGGCGCCTGACGGCTTTCCTGCAAGGCGCGTCAGCCGGACGTCAGCCGGGGCGCAGGCCGCGTCCGACGGGCTTCAATCGTCCAGGCGAAGGACGCGTTCGTCCTCGAAGCGATAGCCCGGTATTTCGAGATTGCCCGGTGCCGGCCCGGCCCTGACCCGACCGATCGGGTCGAACTGCGAGCCGTGGCAGGGGCAGACGAAGCCGCCGAACGATCCGCGCGGTTCGCCCGGCGCGATACCGAGCGGCGTGCATCCCAGATGGGGACAGACCGCAAGGGCGATCAGCCAATCGCGACGACCGGGTTGGGTACGCTCCTCCAGGCTCTGCGGATCGCGCAGCTCGGCGAGCGGCACGGCCTGCACGGCCGCCACTTCGGCGGCGGTCAGATGACGGACGAAGACGGGCTGGCCCCGCCAGGCCAGCTTCAGGCCCGAACCCGGCGGAATCTTCGAGATATCGACCGCGAGACCGTTGCGGGCGCCAGCCTCCGCGGCGGCGCCCGCAGCAGCGCCGCCGGGGCGGAGCGCCGCGCCCGCGACCCCGACAGCGCCCAGCTGCAGGACATCGCGACGACGGCGCGCGGGACGGGATACGGGATTGTCGACCATGCTCGCTGCGGCTTCTGCAAGCCTGCCGCGCATCCGTCCAGCGCCGGATGGGTGCGCCGCCGGGCGGTTAACCCCGACGGCGCGGAGACTGAACCTAGCCGGCAGGGCCTGACGGAATCCCAGCGGCCACCGTCAGCCGCACGTCAGGACATTCGTGCTAGGAGAAACCATGTCCCCACGTCTCTCGGCTCCAGGACTGATGCTCGTCCTGCTCGCACATGCCGCGGCGGCATCCAGTCCGCCGGCCGCCGACGATACCGCCCGCATTCGGCTCGCCGTTGCGCGCGGCAGGGTCCTGCCGCTCCCGCGCATCCTCGACATCGCCCAGCACCGCGTGCCGGGCGAGGTGCTCAAGGTCGAGCTGGAGGAGATGTCGGACCGTCTCGGCTACGAGGTCAAGGTGCTGACCGCCGATGGCCGCGTCCAGGAGATCAAGCTCGACGCGCGCACCGGCGCGATCCTCAAGGTCGAAAACGACTGATGCGGGTGCTGGCCATCGAGGACGATCCCGATGTCGGTGCCCATCTCGTCTCCGGGCTCGGCGAGGCGGGATTCATCGTCGATCTGGTCAGCGACGGCGACGAGGCCTGGTTTCGCGGCGATACCGAGGATTACGCCGCCGTGATCCTCGATCTCGGCCTGCCCCGGCTTGATGGCCTGAGCGTGCTCCGCCGCTGGCGGAGCGCCGGGCGGACATTCCCGGTGCTGATCCTCTCGGCCCGCGGCGATTGGGACGAGAAAGCCGAGGGCATCGATGCCGGGGCGGACGATTATATGGCCAAGCCCTTCGTCATGCGGGAGCTGGTGTCGCGCCTGCGCGGGCTGCTGCGCAGGATCGCGGGCCATGTCTCGGCCACCATCACTGTGGGCAGGCTTTCGCTCGACACCAGCCGCATGACGGCGGCGATCGACGGCCGCACGATCCGCCTGTCGCCGCTCGAATATCGCTTCCTCGACCTGCTCACCCACCAACCCGGCCGGGTGGCCGCGCCACAGCAGATCGCCGAGCATCTCTATGGAACGGCGGACGCCGGCGATACCAACGCGATCGAAGCCCTGGTGACGCGCCTGCGCCGGAAGATCGGGCCCGATATCGTCGAGACGCGGCGAGGGCTCGGCTACGCGCTGGTCGAGGATGCGGCTTGAACGCGCGCTCCTTCCACGCTCGGCTGATCGTCGGCGCGGCACTTGCCATCCTCCTCGCCCTTGCCGTCGCGGGGTCGGGGCTCGTCTGGCTGTTCCAGCGCCACGTCGAGCATCGCGAGGCGCTGTCGATGGAGGCCAAGGCCAAGGAGCTGCTGCCCGGTCTCAGGCTCGATGCAGCCGGCAGGCCCGTGGCCGATACCAAGCCGTCCGATGGTCGCTTCTGGCGCCCCGCCGGCAGCCTCTACTGGCAGGCCTCGACAACAACCGGGTCGATCTATTCCCGTTCGTTGTGGGATCAGACGCTGGGATCGCCCGGCGAGAATACCGGCGAGACCTGGACGCTGCGCCGCGCCGACGGTCCTTTCGGCCACCGCCTCGTGATCATTTCGCGCCTGATCCGGCCGGATGCCAGCCGCCGCCCGATCACCGTCCAGTTCGCCACCGACGACGACGCGCTGGTGCAATCTTTCCAGGAGTTCCGGCTCGAGACGACGCTGGCGCTCTGCCTGCTCTGGGTCGTGCTCGTCCTGGCGGCGACGCTCCAGGTGCGGCTGGGCCTGCGCCCCTTCGGCCGCGTCAGCGCCGAACTCGATCGCCTGCGCCGCAATCCCGCCGAGCGCCTGTCGAGCGACCATCCGCACGAGATCGCGCCGTTGGTCGAGGCGATCAACGCGCTGGCTGATGCACGCGCAAGCGACCTCGAACGCGCGCGGCGGCGCGCGGCCGATCTGGCCCATAGCCTCAAGACTCCGCTGGCCGCGCTGGCCGCGCAATCGCAGGGCGCCCGCGCCGAGGGGGCGACGAGATCGGCCGACGCCCTCGATCATACCATCGCCGTCGCCCAGGCCGCGCTCGAGGCCGAGCTGGCACGGGCGCGCTCGGCGATCGCACGGGAGAGCCGGGCGCCCAGGGAGGCCGACGTCGCGGCGAGCGTCGAGCGTATCGTGTCGGTGATCGAGCGGACCGGCGCCGGGTCCATGCTCGTCTTCGATATCGACGTCGAGGCGAGGCTGCGCGCGCCGCTGGCATCATCCGACCTGTCCGAGATTCTCGGCGCGCTCATCGAGAACGCCGCGCGCTTCGCCAGGCGCCGGATCGCAGTGCGGGCCTTTTATCGCGCGCCATCGGTCTCGATCCGGATCAGCGACGATGGCCCCGGCATGCAATCCGGTCGCGTTTCCGAAGCGCTGGTCCGCGGCGCCCGGCTCGACGAGACCGGGCCCGGACATGGCTTCGGCCTTTCGATCGTCGTCGATCTCGTCAGCGCCACTGGCGGGACGATGACGTTCGGAGAGGCTGGCCTGGGCGGTCTGCTCGTCGCGATCGACTGGCCGTTCGATCCGCACGCCGTGCCGGAGCCGGTTGCATGAGCATCTCCGACGACGTGCTGACGCTCTTCGCCGCGAGTGCCTTGATCTGCGGGATGCTGAGCGGTTTCATCGCGCTGTCCAAGGATCGAAGCTGGCTGGGCTTCGCCCTGATCGGCATCCTTTTGGGTCCGATCGGCCTGATCGTGACGGGCTTTGCGCCCCCGGCCGCGCTGACGCTAAGGATGGCGGGAGAGGATCCGGAACGGCATGACGCGGCATCGCCCGATCAGGGAGGCGAGCGCCCGGCATAATCTTTCGCGTTTCCCCCTCTTGTCGAAGGCCCTGACCGTCCGATGTTGCGTGAGTTCCTCTTCTCCTTCTCTTTCCCTCGTCGCCCTCGGACCGGGCTGTGCGGCGCCGTCGACTGTTCCCAGCCCGCTGGCCGTCCCGATGTCGGCGCGTGCCACCGGCCGGCGGGGTCTGATGGCCCCATCGCGCCGCTCGAGGGCGCGCTCCGGTGAGCACTGGCATCGCGGCGGTGATGCGCGACCTGCTCGCGCGCGCACCCGAATGGATCCGCGCCGACCTGGCATCGAAGGACGCGACAGCCCGGTCGCGAGCCGAGGAAACGCTGGCCGCCATGATCGAGGCGGCCCTCGTCAAGGATGGGATCGCCCGCGCGGGCGATCTCCTGAAATAAGTGGGGACAGGACATGAGCGATAACGCGGACGATCGGAACGATGAGAAGGGACAGGTCGACCAGGGGCGTCGCCTCCTGCTCGGCGGGATGGTGGCGGCCAGTGTCGCCGGGGCGGTCGGCGAGACCGGTGCGGAGGCGACCAGGCCGGCGCGCCCGCGTGAGGCGCCGCTCAGCGATGCCGGCCTTCGTGCGCGGATCGATACGGTCGTCGTGATCTACGCCGAGAATCGCAGCTTCAACAATCTGTTCGCCGACTTTCCCGGTCTCCAGCAACCACTCTCGGCGGTGCCCAGGGAGCGCACGCTCCAGCGCGACCGCGACGACAAGGTGCTCGACCATCTGCCACCGATCTGGGAGGGCCTGGTTCCCGACAAGCAGGTGGTCGAGCACCGCGAATATCAGATCGGGCCGGACGCGCTGGGCCCCATCCCGAATGGCCCGTTCGCGCTGACGACGCCCGAGGGAGATCCGCTGCCGCACGGCCTCGTCACCCGCGATCTCGTCCATGCCTTCTACAACAACCAGCTCCAGATCAACGGCGGCCGGAACGATGGCTTCGTCGCCTGGGGAGACAGCGGCGCGCTGGTGATGGGCCATTATGGAGACGCATCCGCCAACCTCCGCCTCTGGCAGCTCGCGCGCGAATTCACGTTGTGCGACAATTTCTTCATGGGCGCCTTCGGCTGCTCCTACCTCAACCACCAATATCTGATCGCGGCCCGCCCGCCTTTCTATCCGGATGCCGACAAGAGCCCCGCCAAGGGCCGGATCGTGCAACTGGAAGAAAGCGACCCCAAGGGCATTCGGCCCAAGCAGACCGCCAAATCGACGCCGAGCGCGATGGACGGCCCGGTCCACTTCGTACCCAACACCATCTCGCCCGATTTCTGGGCGGTGAACACGATGCTGCCGCCCTATGCGCCGACCTATGAGCTGGATCCGGCCCGGCCGGGCTACGCCAACTGGCAGAGCGCGAAGACATTGGTGCCGCAGAAGCACGCCACGATCGGCGACATGCTCAACGCCAAAGGCGTCGAATGGGCCTGGTATGCCGGCGGCTTCGGCGCCGCGATGGCGGGTCAAGGCGAGGACAGCGAATTCCCGTCACGGCCCAACTTCCAGCCGCACCACCAGCCGTTCAACTATTTCGAGCAGTTCGCCCCCGGCACCGTCGAGCGGGCGAAGCGGCTGCGCGATGCCGGCATGGGCGAGACGGTCAGGACCAACCACTTCCTCGCCGATGTCGCGGCCGGCAAACTGCCGCCCGTCGCCTATTACAAGCCGCAGGGAAACCTGAACATGCACGCCGGCTATTCCGACGTGGACGCTGGGGACCGCCACATCGCCCGCGTCGTCGATGCGCTGCGCAAGAGCCCGCAATGGGAGAAGATGCTCGTCGTCGTCACCTTCGACGAGAATGGCGGCTGGTGGGATCATGTCGCCCCGCCCAGGGGCGATCGCTGGGGTCCGGGCACGCGCATCCCCGCGCTCATCATCTCGCCTCATTCGCGGCATGGCGAGGTCGATCATACCATCTACGACACCGGCTCGATCGCGCGCTTCATCACGCGGCGCTGGGGACTACAGAAGCTCCCCGGTCTAATCGAACGCGAGAAGGCCATGATCGCGGCCGGTGGCCCTCCGCCCGGCGATCTGACGAATGCCCTCCGCTTCTCTTGATAGCCTCGTTGAGGAGACTGCCCGATGGCCACATCCCCCAATGATCTGACCTTCATCGTCCAGACCGATGATGGCCCCGTACGTGGCATCGTTGCCCCGACGGTGCTGGGAAAGCTGTCGGGCCGAAGCCATGTCACCGGCGCAGAATTACTCCAGGTCTATCGCTCGGAGCTGGAAGAGATCGTCCAGCGCAAGGTCGCCCGCAGCGGGCCGCGTGACGTCGTCCGGATCGAAGCCGCGGATCTCTGACCCTTCCGCTCCCGGTGCGGTGCCCCGTCAGCGTGGCGTCAGCGCGCCGATGCTAGGGGGGCAGCATGTCGACCCGGTTACCCTGCTCCGATCCCCGACACGCTCTGATTGCCAGCGACAGCCGCCGCCCGTGATCCTGTTTCGGGCTGGTCTGTCCTTCCGGATCGACGTCGATGCCGCGCGGCGAAAGGATGTACGGGCGCAGTTCGCGATCGAACATCCATCAGCCGATGGAGCGACCGCAAATGCCGTTGCGGCCGAGCAGGCGACGTTGGCCTTTCGACGATGGTGGGCGGAACGACAGCCCGAGGCACGTCGGGCGGCCGAGCGGGCGCGAGGCTTGTTCGTCATCGACGTCTCGCACGCTTACTGGCGGAACGGTGCTTTCCTACTGACGTTCGATGAGGCGACCGATGCCCAGCGCTTCGCGCTCACTTTCCTTGGACGCGATCAGGCCGAGTACGAGGCAATGATGATGATGGCTGGCACGGGGGAAGAGGATCGAGGCTCGGGTTGAGCGGTCCAGATCGCCACAGCGTTTCGCTCCGGCTTCTGCTCCTGTAACGCCCTTTTTCATTGTTCTGGCCGGAGGCAAACCGATCCGATGCGAGCCCTTCCTCTCCTTCTCGCCGGCCTGTTGGCGTCATCACCCGCACACGCCGCCGCCCCAGCGCCGGTAGCGGGCTCGGGGGGCATGGTGGTGAGCGCCCAACACATCGCGTCTGACGTCGGAGCGGATATCTTGCGGCGGGGCGGGAATGCCGTCGATGCGGCAGTGGCAGTCGGCTACGCGCTGGCGGTGGTCTATCCGCAGGCAGGTAATATCGGTGGTGGCGGTTTCATGACGCTGCACCTCGCCAACGGTCGATCGACATTCCTCGATTTCCGCGAGAAGGCGCCACAGGCGGCGACCGCGACCATGTATCAGGATGCTTCGGGCAAGGTCGTGCCCGGCCTCTCCACGGACAGCTGGAAGGCCGTCGGCATCCCCGGCACCGTGATGGGCCTGGAAACCGCGCGCGTCCGCTACGGAACATTGCCGCGTGCGACCTTGATGGCACCGGCGATCAAGCTGGCACGCGAGGGCTTCGTGCTCGGCCAGGGCGATGCCGGAGTGATGGCCGAAGAGGCGGAGAAGCTGGCGCGCGACCCCGCCTCGGCACGGATCTTCCAACCCAGGGGCCAGCCACTCACCAAGGGCGACCGGCTGGTGCAAGGCGACCTCGCCGACACGCTCTCGCTGATCGCGGCCAAAGGCTCGGATGCATTCTACAAGGGAGCGATCGGGGCCGCGATCGCCGACGCCTCCCGGTAGGGCGGCGGGATCATCACGCGCGCGGACCTCGCGGGCTACAAGGTCCGCGAACTGCAGCCAATCGAATGCGACTATCGCGGCTATCGCGTCATCTCGGCACCGCCGCCCAGCTCGGGCGGCGTGGCGATCTGCGAAAGCCTCAACATCCTGTCCGGATACGATCTCGCCGCGATGGGCTTCCATTCGGCCGACGAGGTGCATGTCCTCGCAGAGACGCTGCGCCGCGTCTTCGTCGATCGGAACAACAAGCTCGGCGACCCCGATTTCGTGAAGAACCCGATCGCCGAGCTGATCGACCCGGCTTATGCCGCGAAGCTGCGTGCCGGGATCGATCCGGTCCGCGCTACGCCATCCTCGACGCTAGGCCCTTCGGCACCCGATCATGAGGGCCACAACACCACCCAGTTTGACGTGGTCGATGCCAAGGGGAATGCGGTCTCCGTCACCTACACGCTCAACGACTGGTTCGGCGCGCACCGGATCGCCGGGCGCACCGGCATCGTCATGAACGACGAGATGGACGATTTCACCTCCAAGCCCGGCGTGCCCAACATGTTCGGCCTGGTGCAGGGCGCGGCCAACGCGATCGCGCCGGGCAAGACCCCGCTGAGCTCGATGAGCCCGACCATCCTCACCCGGGACGGCAAGGTCGCGTTGGTGATCGGCAGCCCGGGCGGATCGCGAATCATCACGATCACGCTGGAGGCGATCCTCAACATGATCGATCACGGCATGGACGTGCAGGAGGCGATCGACGCCCCCCGGATCCACGAACAATGGTTGCCCGACACCGTCTCGCTGGAGGCCTTCGCCCTCTCCCCCGATACGCGCCGGCTGCTCGAACAGCGCGGCTACAGCTTCGAGGATGAGGGCCACTGGGGCATCGCGGAGGGCATCGTCATGGGCGCGCCGCGATTGGGCACGCAGGATGGCAAGTCCTCGGCCTTCCTCTCGCTGGGCACCCCACCGCTCAAGGGTGCGACCATGTTCGGCGCGCACGATCCGCGCGGCGGCGCGGGTCTGGCGGTACCGGTGAACTGACACGACGGGCAGACGAGATCAGCCGGCGGCCGATACCGGAATGGCCGCGCGCTGTCCCTCGGCCGCGAGCCAGCCCACGAAAGCGGCAAGAGCCGGCACGTTATCGACGTGATCCGGCACGAGCGCGACATAGCCGGTTCGCCGCACCCTGATATCGGGAAAGGGCGTGACGAGCTTTCCCGCCGCGATATCGATATCGAGCATCGGCAGGGGGCCGATCCCGATGCCGAGCCCGTCCTCAACTGCCTGGCGCGTGACGAAGAAGTGATCGAACATCTGCCGGGGATGGCCGGCGAAATGCGACAGCCCAGCCGCTTCGAGCCAGTCGGCCCAGTCGCCAGCTCGCGTTTCGCTCGCGAGCAGGGCGTGCTCTTCGATATCGGCTGGCGTCTCGATCGGTCGCCGCGCCAGCAGCGTCGGACTGGCGATCAGCGTGTCGACATCCTCGAGAACCGTCACCGCGCGGTGCTGGGGCCAGGCGCCATCTCGCGCGACGCCGCGCCGGATCGCGACATCGAAACCACCACGAAGGTCGTCGAGCATCGTCGAGACGGTGCCGACCACCACCTCGACATGCGGGTGGTCAGCGTGGAAACGGTCGAGGCGCGGAATCAGCCAGCGCATCGCGAAGCTTGTCGGCGCACTGACCCGGAGGATGCGCCGGGTCGCCCGCCGGCCGCAGGCTTCAGCCGCTCGCGTCACCCGATCGAAGGCATGGCCGACTTCATCCGCGAACGCAGCGGCGATCGGGGTCGCGACCATGCGCCGCCCGTCGCGGCGGAACAGCGGCTGGCCGAGCCAGTCCTCCAGCGCGGTGATTTGCCGGCTGACCGCGCCGTGGGTGATGCCGAGTTCGGTCGCGGCGGCGGTATAGCTGCCGGTCCGGGCGGCGACCTCGAACAGGCGCAGAGCATTGAGGGGTGGGAGCGAACGCATAAACCGTGACTAGAGATCACAGGTATCGTGAGCAATCGCCGTCTGTTTCCGAAAAACTCTTGGATCTAAGGTGCCGGCTGGAGATCGCCGTTGGACATTGCCCGCGCAGATTTGACGACCACGGCCGAGTGGAACGAGCCCGCCCGAACCGGAAGGCGCAACCTTCTCGCGGCCTGCATCGTCCACGCGCTGCACGATGGCTACACCGACGGGCTTTATGCCTTTCTACCAATTTGGCAGAGCCAGTTTCGCCTGTCCTACGCCGGGCTCGCCGTCGTGCGCGCGCTCTACTACGGTACGATGGGCGGCCTCCAGCTTCCCGCCGACCGCGCGTTGCGGGGCACATCCCCCAAGGCGGCACTGCTTCTCGCGACCCTGATCGCCGTCGCCGGCTTCGTCATCATGGCGCTTCCGCTTGGGTTCGCGGGGCTATGCTTTGGCCTCGTCATCGCCGGGATCGGATCGAGCATCCAGCATCCGCGCGGCTCGGTACTGGTCACGGAGACCTATGGCACGGCATCCCGCCGGCCGCTCGGCATCTACAATTTCTCCGGAGACTTGGGCAAGGCGACGCTGCCCGCGCTCGCCGCCCTGCTGCTGCCGGTCCTTGCCTGGCGCCCGGTTCTCGGCCTGATGGCGGTGCTAGGGCTGGTCGTCGCAGGCATCCTGTTCGGTCTGGCGCCGTCGATCTCGACGGTGGAGAACACCGGGACTTCGGCGAAGCGCGGGGGCGCCGGGCGGGGCGGCTTCGGGCTGCTGACCGTGATCGGCGGCCTCGATACCGCGACCCGCATGGGCTATCTGCTGTTCCTGCCATTTCTTGTCCACGGACGCGGCGGCAGCTCAGCGACCGTCGGTATCGCGCTTGCCCTCCTGTTCATCGGCGGCGCCTTCGGCAAGGCGACCTGCAACTGGCTGAGCGAGCGTTTCGGCGTCATCGGCAGCGTCATGGCGACGGAGGCCGCAACGGCGCTGCTCATCGTCGTCACGCTGTTCACGCCGCTCGGCGCCATGCTGGTCGTGCTGCCGCTGCTCGGCATCGTTCTCAACGGCACCTCCTCGGTCTTGTATGGGACCGTGCCAGAGCTTGCTCCGGGTGGCGATGCCGGCCGCGCCTTCGCGATCTTTTACACCAGCGTCATCGGCTCCGGCGGCATTGCACCCATCGCTTACGGGGCGATTGCCGACCATAGCAGCCAATCGATCGGCATCGTCGCGGCCGGCCTGACAGCGGCCGCGATCGTGCCGCTGGTCGGTGCATTGCGACCCGCACTGCGGCGGGCGGATGGAGGAGGTTCCCGGTGACGGATGCGAAGGACGTCCATCTTGGCCAATGCCACTGCGGCGCCGTTAGGTTCGAGGCGATCCTCAGTGACGGCTTCGCGACGATCCGCCGCTGCACCTGTTCCTATTGCCGGATGCGGGGAGCGATCGCCGTCTCCGCCGAGATGGGCGGGGTCTGCATCCTGACAGGCGAGGAAGCTCTGACGCGCTATCGCTTTAATACTGGCACTGCCGAGCATTTCTTCTGCTCACGCTGCGGCATCTACACGCATCATCAGCGCCGCTCGAATCCCAACCAATATGGAATCAATGTCGCATGCCTCGACGGTGTGAGCCCGTTCGATTTCGAGGAGGTACCGGTCACGGACGGTGTCAATCACCCGAGCGACAGCGGCGGCATCGCCCGGCTAGCAGGCATTCTCAGGTTTATCCCCGATCTGCCAGACGATTTGTGAGATCGAGGCATTGCCGAGGGTGGAGCCGCGCGGGGGATGTCGGACACTCAAAAGTGTCATGAAGTTGCAACTGTCCTGCGCTGAATTAGAAGCTGAACCACAGTCGACGGTGTCGATCTGGTTCGCGAGAGGCTTCGAAAACAGACGAGTGAATGCACGAAGCAAGCGCACCCAGATTGATCAGGCTGGCCCCAAATGATTGGGTGCCCAACAATCCGAACCTGCCCGTCGTAATCTACCGGAACGCAGTGCACCACGATTTGCTCGACCTCGCCGGAGAATTTGAGGCACTATTCAGTCGCAACGGCTGGGTTCCTGACTGGCGGGGCACTGTCCACGATCACCACCATTTTCACGCCTCGGCCCATGAGATTCTCGGCGTAACCCGAGGATCAGCGATCATGATGCTCGGCGGTCCCGGTGGTTCGAAAATGGCCTTGGATGAAGCCGACGCGCTCTTCCTCCCAGCCGGTACGGGGCATTGCCGTTTGAGCGGGAGCAACGACTTCCAGGTCGTGGCAGCTTATCCGCCGGATCAGCACTGGGATGTACGACGTGAAGCGATCGACCGAACTGGCTTGAGAGAAATGCTGAATTTGCCGCTCCCAAAGAGCGATCCCATTCTCGGTGCCCGTGGTCCGCTCGCGGGTTTTTCACGATGACCCGACTTTGATGGCAGAGAAGGGGGCCTTCCGCCTAACCTGACAGTCTCCTTGTGCACTTCGATATACGGAAGTCGCCTGATCGCAACGTCCCAGTCCGTGTCCTCCCGGTGACCGACCGCAGACGCGGTTTCTGGAAAGCTGACGAACCGCAATTGGGAAGAGCACGCAAGCGATCCTACGACCGACTTTGGGCGCCGAGCCGCCCGACAGCCAAAGCTGCTTCGATCGACCGTTCAGCAGTCGACTGATCTTAGGATCGCCGTCTAGCCGCGATTCTGAGCAAGCGAGCGTAGGGACGGGACAGACTCGTGATATCAGCGAAGGTAGCTTCAACGAGCTTTTTCATCTCGCGCCCCTCCATCATCGCCTGACCAAACAACTCGATCACAACGCCCTGAGAAATCGTCAAAACCGATCAGGCGAGGATCGGCGCTCAACCCTAGCGCATCATGGTTCCTTATTTCTGCTAATAACCTACTCAATGTCAACGCAATACGATGGACCAGACTGGCTGCTCTGCTATGGTCGACCTCGCCCGTCCTCAAGCCTACGAGATCTTTGTGCGCGTCGTTCTGGCGGTCCTATCGGGCTGCGCAGTCTCTGGCTGTTCCGCCTCGGTTGCGACGCCGGTGACGCCGGTGGGATTGACCTGCACCGCGCTCAACGGCGCGGTCGTGCGGCTCAATCTCGATCTGGCCGGTCGCAGGTTCCAGAAGGAAGGGTTCCCGAGCCTCCCGATCGCGTCCGTGACCGGTCGGCAGATCGTGCTGATGCGCGACCGCACGGCCAGCTTCGCACTGACGGCGTCGATCAACCGTGACACGATGGACTATGTCGCTGTGTCTGAAGGTCGAAAATCTCACACCAAGACCGAGACGCGCTATTCATGCGCCGTGGGGTCGGCGTTCAAGGTCGCCACCGCGGAATGAAGCAGGCGATCAGACCTGAACCGAATCGCCGGCCTCGAAATTGCTGAAGACAAGCCTCTGCGCACACCATAGCTCGAAGGCGCCGCTCTCCGAATGGGCCGCCTTGCCCAACTCGATCGCTTCGCCGTCGTCAGACGCCTCAAGATCGGTCCCAAGCTTGATCGTACCCCGTGTTCGATCCAGCGTGTAAAGACGATAGTGCATATCCCATGTCCCCGACCTTCTCGACCATCTAGTCGGAACAATTGGAAACGCGCATTGCTCTAGATCAACTTGCTCAACGCTGACGAACCGCCTTTTCGAAGGGAGTGATGGCCAATAAGCGCTATCTCCACACGCTGTCAGCGACGCGGCCGAGCGATACGCCGCCTGATCGGTTGAGCTGGCTAACTTATCTGTCGAGCACTAACCAGCATTAAGCAGCAGCGAAGCGTTTCGCGCTAAGGTTCGGTGCCGGCATCCCCTGCACGGCACAGCCGGCGGACTATTGCCCCTTTCGTCCGCACGGCAAACTTGGAACTGGCGAGACGTCCGCCAACAGGGACGTGACAGGGCGTCTCGCCGCTTTCTCCGATGCCCGCCGGACATGCCAGTTTGTGGAAAATTGCTGCCGAAACTGATCTAGGTTGCGCACATCCCTCTAAAACGGGTGCATCGTCGGCGTCGGGCGGGCTGACGGGAGAAGATCGATGTCCCTTCACATTTATAGCCCGCAGGTCGAATATGATCACTGCCTGCAGCGCGAGCGTGAGGAGCGAGCGGCGGCCCGAGCCGCGTCCGACATTGCCATCATCGGGGTGCACACCGCGATGGCGGAGCGCTATGCCGACCGGGCCTGGTCGCTTTCCGAACAGCATGATCTGCCGTATGTGCCCAGCGGCCTGTGGCGCGGCGGCGCGATCCAGGAGCAGGCCCATGGCTGATCGCGATAGCAATGCCCCTTCGCCCAAGGATGTCGATCGGGCTGCCGGTCGAAGCCATGGCGATCAGGACTTTGGCGGACACGATGCCGAGGCGGAGGGATCCGCCGAAGCAGGGATCGGGCCCGTCAGAGCACAGGACCGGCCGAAGCAGGCGCCGGCAGACCGGCCAGAGATTGGCGAGGATTAACCGGGTCGCATCATCGCAAAGCGCGCGCCGGCAGGCCCGGCTTTCCCGTTGGCGCCGTAACGACGGGATCAACGGCGCGCACTGCGCGCTTTGAATCCCTCCACCAGGAAAGGATAGCGAAATGTCGAAACCCCCAGCGTCCAGACCCGAAGGCGATGCCGGTCCCGATTCCAACAACAAGACTGACACCAAGCCCAAGGACGGCACCGGCGAGAGCAAGGCGATGGAAGACGCCCAGGAAGATGCTGCCGAGGAACGCGCGACGGAAGGCGGCTATCAATGATGACCGACGATCACGACAGGTCGCTCAACTACGATGATGCCCAGGCCCGGCGCGGCGAACACCGCGTTCGCGAATGCTTCGTGCCGGAGGTCGCCGAGATCGAACCTGCCGGTGGGATCATACAGCGGCCGCCGAGCTTGGAATAGGGCGAGCGGTCCCGCCTGCGGAAGGAAATCGAAGATGAGCGACAGCAAGCCCACGCCGGACGAAGAAGGCGGCGTAACTCTGTCTCCCGATGCTCCAATCGGCGCCCCGATGCGCAAGCCGAAGCATCCCACTCCCGAGCCGGCGCCCGGTGACGATGGCATCATCGCGCCCGGAACAACGCCGGAAAGCCGCTGAACCGCGTAAGGCCCCGCCCTCTCCGACCTCTGGCCCGACGCCAGGCGCGTTGAAGGATGGGGCTCAGTCCGCCGGTGGCAACGTCGGCGGGTCCGGCTCCTTGGGCAGGCTGTCTGGCGTGTCAGACCCAGGAGCCGGATTTTCGGGCATCTCGGGCGGCAGTTCATCCGGCGGTCGCGAGGCCATGTCTATCGGTCCTGTTCGTGGATCGTCCCCCCAGTACCGCCGGTGCCACCATCGGAGCCCGGATCCTCCAGAGGTGATTTGGCGGTGGCGTCGGGCTTCTTCCTGCTATCGGCATTCCAATCGCGCTGGCCCGGCGCGACATCCTCATTCTGGCGATCCAGGGTATCGCTCTGGTTACGCACCGAGCCCTTGGGCTGGTGCTCGGTCGATTTGTTCTCACGGTCCACGGCGATCGTCTCCTTGGCGGCCGAACGGCGGAGCGCCGTCGACCCTGCTACAACGGGCAGCGCCACCGGTCCGTTGCCGTCATTGCCTTGCCGGAACGTCCGTCAACGCCCATGCGCGAACCTCGCTTCCTCGAATTTCATCAGCTGCCCCTGCAGCTGGCCGCCGCTTGGCCGGAACTCCGTCCACATCGGCCCTGGCGCGTATGCCGCACCAGGTCATCTGCTTGGTCAGCGCTAGGTAGCATGAGCAAGCTGCCCGTCGGCTATTGGGAGCGCTCCGTACCTCGAGAACGGCTTACATGGGTGCGCTTTAGTCGGAACGTACGGTGGCCAAGCGATCGGGACGCAGGCTGCGGATACCCACAAAGCGCCCCGCTCAGTCAGACCTCGCCTTAAATAAGGGGCGGATAGCCTCATCGCAGGTTCAGATGCCCAACAGCATGATCGCCGACCAAGCGCGGAAAGGAGCATCATGTCTACAATCGACGATATGCTGGAGCGCATCAATGATCACAATCTCAAGCGCATCCGAGACTCCTGCGAGGCCGAGGGCGATCAGGAACTTGCCGATCTGATCCGGAACAAGCTCGCGTCGGGCACATCCTCCGCATCAGAAGATGCGCGGACTTCCCGCTCGTAGGGAATCGCGTCGAGTTGCTCCAGCAAGGCGCGCATCCTGGGATCCAACGATCGGCGCGGATCCAGCCTTCGTTTCGCTCGATCTTTCGCCGACGGCTTTATCGTGGCCCGATAGGGCATCTCGTTCACCTCTCCGTCAGGTGAACGCCCCCGGTTGATCGCGGTTCAATTCGCGCGATCACTCTTGATCCGGTATAATTCTAGCCAAATCGGAAGATCAACGCAGCCAGGGGAGGAAGTGTCACACGCGCCACGCCTCGCGGATCGGACCCGAACGACGGCTCGGCATCGATGAAGCCTGCGTTTCCTACGTTCGAGCCGCCGAAGATCGATGCGTCGCTGTTGAGGATTTCCGTCCATCGGCCCGCCCGGGGCATCATGACCCGATAATCGACCTGCGGCTGCGTGCCCATGTTAAGCAGCACGATGAGACCGGGCTCGCCGCCTCGATCGCGGCGCGCATAGCCGAACACCATGTTCGCGCTGTCGTCGCCCACGATCCATTCGAAGCCGCCGGGGTCGCAGTCGCTGCGGTGCAAGGCAGGTTCGGCAGTATAGACCCGGTTCAGCGCGCGGACGAGGCGCTGGATTCCGCCATGGTCCGGATCGTCGAGCAACGCCCAAGCGACCTGATCGTCATGGTTCCACTCCGCCGGCTGGCCGATCTCGCAGCCCATGAACAGCAGTTTCTTGCCCGGATGCGTCCACAGGAAGCTCAGATAGGCGCGCAGCGTCGCCCGCTTCTGCCAAGCGTCGCCGGGCATCTTGCCGATCAGCGAGCCCTTGCCGTGCACCACCTCGTCATGGCTGATCGGCAGAACGAAGCGCTCGGAGAAGGCATAGACCAAACCAAAGGTCATCTCGTTGTGGTGCCAGCGGCGGTAGAGCGGATCGCGCTCGGCATAATGCAGGGTGTCGTGCATCCACCCCATGTTCCATTTGTAGCTGAAGCCCAGCCCGTCTTGCGCCACCGGCGCGGAGACGCCGGGCCAAGCGGTCGATTCCTCGGCGATAGTGATCGCGCCGGGGCAGCGCTCGCCGACCAGCTCATTGAGGCGGCGAAGAAACGCGACCGATTCCAGATTCTCGCGGTCGCCATAAATGTTGGGCACCCACTCACCGGCGTTGCGACTGTAATCGCGGTAGAGCATCGACGCGACCGCATCGACACGCAAGCCGTCAATGTGGAAGGCCTCCAGCCACCACAGGGCCGAGGCGAGCAGGGTGCCAGCCACCTCGCGCCGGCCGAGATTGTAGATCAGCGTGTTCCAGTCCTGATGGAAGCCTTCACGCGGATCGGCATGCTCGTAGAGATGCGTGCCGTCGAAATGCGCGAGGCCGTGCGCGTCGGTCGGAAAGTGGGCCGGCACCCAGTCGAGGATCACGCCGATGCCGTGGCGGTGGCACTCGTCGACAAAGCGCGCGAACGCCTCCGGCCCGCCGAACCGTGCCGACGGGGCGAATTGCGACAGCGGCTGATAACCCCACGATCCGCCGAACGGATGCTCCATGACCGGCAGCAGCTCGACATGGGTGAATCCCATCTGTGCGACATAGGGGATCAGGCGCTCCGTCAGCCCCGCCCAGTCGAGCGCATTGCCGGCCTCGTCGCGCATCCAGGAGCCGGCATGCACCTCATAGATGGAGATCGGCGCGTCAGGCGCCTGACGCTCGGCGCGGGCCTTTATCCAGTCTGCGTCGCTCCAATCGAAGGCGGCGGGCGCGGCTACGATTGATGCGGTGCCAGGCGGCAGTTCGGTGGCGCGGGCGAGCGGATCGGCCTTTTGGACGATGCTGCCGTCGGCGCCCAGCACCTCAAACTTGTAAAGCTCGCCGACGCCGATGCCCGGGACGAACAACTCCCACACCCCCGCGCCCTCGCGCCGCCGCATCGGCAGGCGGCGCCCATCCCAGCCTGAAAAGGCGCCGACCACCGAGACCCGCCGCGCATTGGGCGCCCACACGGCAAAGCGCACGCCCTCGACGCCATCCCAGGTCGTCAGGTGAGCGCCGAAAACGCGGGGCAGGTCCCAGTGTCGCCCCTCGCTGAACAGATAGAGGTCGAGGTCACTGAGCTGAACGCCGAAGCGATAGGGATCGTCGGCGATCTGGACGAAGCCGCTCGGCCAGCGGATACGCAGGCAATAGGGCGTATCTGGCGCGAGCAGGCCGGTGAACAACCCCTCCCCGATCGGCATCATTTGCCCGAGGACGTCGCCCTCCGGTGCGACGAGTTCCACCGCCTCGGCACCCGGCAGGATGCAGCGAACCTCGCCGTCATGCGGGCCAAGCCAGGCGAACGGATCGTCCGAGCGCCCATCGGCGATGGACCACGCGAGATCGTCGAGACCGGTCATAAGCCCTCCTCCCCCAAGGCCAGCAGACGGGCCGCGGCGCGGACCAGCCCGGCGACCGGCACATGCAGCCAGTCCGGCCGGTTGGCGGCCTCATAGGCGACCTCGTAGGCAGCCTTGTCGATGAGGAACAGGTCGAGCAGGGCATCGTCCATCGCCTCACCTCCGGCTGCATAGGCATCGAGGAAGGCTGCCGCGGCGGCATCGCGGAAGCGGGCGTAGCGCTCGGTCGTGCGCACGCCTTCGGAGTCCGCCGCAGCCGGGCGTGCCGCCTCGGCGACAGCGGCCGCATAGTCGAACGAGCGGAGGATGCCGGCAACGTCGCGGATGGCGAGATCCTTGGCGCGGCGCTCGTCCATCGACCTGGCCGGCTCGCCCTCGAAATCGATGAACATTACGTCGTTGCCCGTCACCAGCAGCTGCCCGAGATGGAGGTCACCGTGGATGCGGGTCCGTACGCGACCGACCGCGGCATGCGCCACCTCGCGCAGTCGCCCAGCCAGCGCGTCGCGACGCTCCAGCAGCAGCGAGGCCGCCTCAAGCAATTGCGCATTCTCGCACGCCTGGATCAGCGCTGCGGCGCGATCCAGGCCGTCGGTCACGCGCCGGGCCAGCGCGTCGGCATAATCCTCGTCCACCGGCTCGGGCGCGAACGCCTGGTCGTCTGTCGATCGGGCGAGCACGGCGTGCATCTCGGCCAAGCGAGTGCCCAACTTCGCGGCGAAATTTTCATAGTTCGAGAAAGTAAACTTCTCGGAGGTCGCGAGCCGCTCGAGCACACCCAGCGTCCATTGCCAGCCGTCACCCTGATTGTAGACAAAGCGCTGCACGATCATCACGACGCTGGAGACGCCCTGCTCCCACTGGGTGACCTCTCCCAGGATCGGGGGCACGTTGGCGAAACCGTGATCGGTCAGGTAGCGGACCATCTCGATGTCGGGATGCACGCCGGGCTGAATCTTGCGGAGCAGCTTGAGCACCGCCTGCTGCTCCAGCAGCACGCTGGAATTGGATTGCTCGGCAGAGAGCCATTCAGGCGTCGCGCCGGGCTGCACGTCGAAATCGGCATAGGCGGTGAAGCGGAGCGTGCCGTCGCCGAACGGCAGCGTGAGTTTCTCCTGCAACGCTGTCAGGACCGCGCAGGGAAAGCTCGCCAGCGCGAAGCCATCGGTCAGCAGGCCGACTGTGCGGCCGCGCCGGACCCGCGCGAGCGCCAGATTCGAGGCGAACGGCCCCTGCTCGGCCCCCTCCCATGCGATGCCGAAGGGCAGGTTGTAGAGCGCCATCTCGCGACCGGTCGAGACCTCGATCTGGGTGAACCAGAGATCGGCCGCGTCGGGCAGCGGCGCCGCGCGAATGATTCGCGCGCCGCCGAACGCGGCATCTTTGCCGCCGAACCAGCGCCGCCCGGGGATATATTCGGGCAGCAGTTGCTGTTCGAGCACCGCGCGGTGATGCGGCTGTCCCAAGCCTTCGAGCCCCCCCTGCAGCACGAACGTGTGACGCTCTACCTCCATCTCGGGCGCGCCCGAGGACCAATCGGGTGGTGCCTGTTCGGCCGAGAGGTTGAACCACAGGAAGCCGTATGGCGGCATCGTCAGGAGGTAGGGCAGCTGGCCGATGGCCGGGAAGGCGCTTCCGCCCGACAGCTCGATCGGGGTGCGCCCCTCGAACTCGTGAAGATCGAGTTCGACCGCCTGCGCCGTGCGCGATAGGTTCGCGACGCACAGCACCGTCTCGGCTTCGAACTCGCGCAGATAAGCGATGATCTTGCGATTGGCCGGGCGCAAGAAGCGCTGCCCACCGCGCCCGAACGCCTGATACTGGCGGCGCACCGCCAGCATTCGCTTGATCGTGTTGAGCAGCGAGTGGCGATCGCGCTGCTGCGCCTCGACGTTGACCGCCTGAAAGCCGTAGAGCGGGTCCATGATCAGCGGTAGCGTCAGCGCGGCGGGATCGGCCTTCGAGAAGCCGCCGTTGCGGTCGGGCGACCATTGCATCGGGGTACGCACGCCGTCGCGATCGCCCAGAAAAATGTTGTCGCCCATGCCGATCTCGTCGCCATAATAGAGCACGGGCGTGCCCGGCATGGTGAGCAGCAGCGCCTTCATCAGTTCGATGCGGCGGCGGTCATGCTCCATCAGGGGCGAGAGGCGACGGCGGATGCCGAGATTGATGCGCGCCCGCCGGTCCGACGCGTAGGTGTCCCACAGATAGTCGCGCTCGGCGTCGGTGACCATCTCCAGCGTCAGCTCGTCGTGGTTGCGCAGGAAGATCGCCCATTGGCAATCGGCCGGAATGTCCGGGGTCTGGCGCATGATGTCGGTGATCGGGAAGCGGTCCTCCTGCGCTACCGCCATGTACATACGCGGCATCAGCGGGAAGTGGAATGCCATGTGGCACTCGTCGCCCCGCCCCGCGACATTGATCTCGCCGAAATATTGCTGCGTGTCCTCCGGCCACATGTTCGCCTCGGCGAGCAGCATCTTGCTCGGCCAGCGCGCATCGAGGTGCGCGCGGATCTTCTTGAGGACGGCGTGCGTCTCGGGGAGGTTCTCGTTCGAGGTGCCGTCGCGCTCGACCAGATAGGGGATCGCGTCAAGCCGCAGCCCGTCGACGCCGGCCTCGCACCAGAAGTCCATGATCGACAGGACCTCGGCGAGCACGGCCGGATTGTCGAAGTTCAGATCGGGCTGGTGCGAATAGAAACGGTGCCAGAAATAGGCTTGGGCCTCTTCGTCCCACGTCCAGTTCGATTTCTCGGTGTCGAGGAAGATGATTCGCGTGCCAGAATACAGCTGGTCGTTATCCGACCAGACGTAAAATTCGCGCTCCGGGCTTCCGGGAGGCGCGCGTCGGGCGGCCTGGAACCACGGATGCTGATCCGAGGTATGGTTGATGACGAGCTCGGTGATCACCCGCATTCCGCGATCATGCGCTGCGGCAATGAATGCGCGCACCTCCTCCATCGTGCCGTAATCGGCGCTGATCTGGCGATATTCGGCGATGTCGTACCCGTCGTCCCGGCGCGGACTGGGATAGAAGGGCAACAGCCAGATCGCTGTCACGCCGAGATCGGCGATGTAGTCCAGTTTTTCCAGAAGACCGGCGAAATCGCCGATGCCGTCATTGTTGGCATCGAAAAAAGACTTGATGTGCAGCTGGTAGATGACCGCATCCTTGTACCAGAGCGGATCCTGCTCGAAGAAGCTGTCGTCGGTCATGAAGCGCTCCAGATACGCCAGATGCGATAGGGTTCCTGTGGATCGAGCCGGATCCACTGGTCCTTGCCCCGCCAATCGAAGCGATGGCCCTGTGCGCAATCCTCGACCGAGACGGTGCCGTCGTCGGGAAGCCCGAACTCCCAGAGCGGCACTTCGAAGCTCGCCTCCTGCGGATGGTGCGGATCGAGGTTGACCATCACCAGGATCATCTCGCCGCCGTCCGGCGAGGGCTTGCCGTAATAGAGGATGGTGTCGTTGCGCGCGACGTAGAAGCGCGTGTTCAGGTGGGTCTGCAGAGCCTTGTGGGTGCGGCGCAGGTTGTTGAGCAGGCGGATGTCGGCGATGATGTTGCCGGGCGCCTGCCAGTCGCGCGGGCGGATCTCGTACTTCTCGGAATCGAGATACTCCTCCTTGCCTGGCACAGGGGCGGACTCGCACAGCTCGAAGCCCGAATAGACGCCGAACAAGCCCGACAGCGTCGCCGCCAGCACCGCGCGGATGCGGAAGCCCGGCCGCCCCGAGGTCTGGAGGTAGGGCGGGTTGATATCAGGTGTATTGACGAAGAAGTGCGGGCGATAAAAGTCACGCGGCGCGGTCGTCGTCAGCTCGGTGATGTAGTCGGCGAGGTCCTGCTTGCCGTCGCGCCAGGTGAAGTAGGTGTAGCTCTGCGAGAAGCCGATCTTGGCGAGCCGGTACATCATGTTCGGCCGGGTGAAGGCCTCGGCGAGGAAGATGGCGTCGGGATGCTTCGCCCGCACGTCACCGATCAACCACTTCCAGAACGGCAATGGCTTGGTATGCGGGTTGTCGACCCGGAAGACCTTCACGCCGTGCGAAATCCACAGCAACACGATATCCCGCAGCGCGATCCAGAGCGCGGGCACGGCGTCCGGCCCGTAGAAATCGACGTTGACGATATCCTGATACTTCTTCGGCGGATTCTCGGCATATTTCATCGATCCGTCCGGCCGCCAGGCGAACCAGCCGGCATGCTCGGCCAACCAGGGATGGTCCGGCGAGCATTGGATCGCGAAATCGAGCGCAATCTCCAGCCCATGATCGGCCGCCGCCGCCACCAGCCGGTCGAAATCGTCCATGCCGCCGAGCGCGGGATGCACCGCCTCGTGGCCGCCCTCGGCGCTGCCGATCGCATAGGGGCTGCCGACATCGTCAGGGCCGGGGGTGAGCGTGTTGTTCGGCCCCTTGCGGTTGGTCCGACCGATCGGATGGATGGGCGGGAAATATAGGGTGTCGAACCCCATCGCGCGGATCGCCGGGAGGCGTCCGATCACGTCGGCGAAGGTGCCGTGCCGCGCCCTGTCGTCGGTGATCGAGCGCGGGAACAGCTCGTACCAGCTGGAGAAACGCGCCTCGATCCGCTCGGCATCGATCAAGCGCGGCTCGCTGCGGATGCGGTGCGGGCGTTCGTCGGCGGCGTCCATCAGCGCGGCGATGTCGGCGGCCAGCAACAGGGCCGCGCGGGCGTCGTCGTCCGGCGCGGCGTCGTATCGCGCCAGCCAGGCCGTGATCGCCGCGCCCGTAGCACGGTCGGCGCGCGCCACCGCCTGCTCCACCAGCAGCCGCCCTTCTGCGTAATCGACCGCTTCGGCCACCCCGGCATCGCGCTTCTTGCCGAAGTCGCGGCGGAAGCCGCCGTGGCGATCGAGCCAGCCCTCGACCGCGAACTCGTGCCGCCCGAGCCGTTCGAGCGGCAGCGTCGCGCGCCATGCGTCGTTGGGAAACTGCGTCATGCGGACGACGCGCCAGTCGTCCTCGTCGAGCGCGCGCCACTGCAGCTCGGCGGCGAGCTGCTCGTGCCCGTCGCCGTAGAGCAGCGCATCGACGATCACGTCCTCGCCAACGACGCGCTTGGCGGGGAAGCTGCCGCCCTCGACGCTCGGGGATATGCCTTCGAGGATGAGCCGCGGCGTCGCGGCGGCGGCGGCCGGCTGCCCATCATGCTCCAGTCCAATCGCCACCACCACCTTTCGGCGCAGCCGGAGGATGCGCAAGGCGCCGGGATCGAGCGAGCGAGCAGCGCCGGGCGTCTCGCCTTCGGCGATCTCGAATGGCAGGCCCGCCGAGCGCAGCACGAGATCGGGATCGGGATCGGCCGCCTGCCGCGTCCGGTTGACGAGGATCAACAGCGCCGCGTCGGCCAAGCGAAGATCCGGCGATGCGGTGCGCACGATCGCGGCCACCGGAGCGGCCGGCGTCGAGAGCATCCGCCGGTGGCCATCGGCGCCGCGAAGCCGGTCGAGCAGGCTTCGGATCGTGTCGAGCGTCTGATCGTCCGGATCGCCCACAACGACGCCGTCGGCCAGCGCGATCCGCTCCGGCGCGATCGCTCTGTCTGTCACGTCGAGATAAAGCGGCGCGACCGTCCTCAATCGCGCGTCGGCGGCCAGCAACGCGCCGACCGACACGTCCGCCGACAGTAGGAACGCGTCGGCCCTGCCGCGCACCGCCAATACCTGCGCCTCGTCAAGGCCCTCGGCCTCGACGAGGAGCGGCAGACCGGCTGCCCGAACGGCTCCGGCCAGATCGGACAGGAAAGACACGCCGAGCATGTCCGCCGCGCACAGGATGATCCCGCCGACACCCCGTTCGGCAAAACCAGCGAGGGTCTGCTGAATCGAGGCGGCGACGAGATTCCAGCTGTTCGCCGCATCCGTCCTGAGCCGCGCCCGACCGGCCTCGACCGAAAGCCGTCGCGGATCGACGACGCCCTGCTCGGGGCTGTCCAGCCGGACAGCGAAGCTTGTCGGATGCTCACGGACGAGATCGGCGTCGAGCGTGAACCGCGTGGCATCCCAGCGGACGAACGTCGAACCCGCGTCGCGCGGTCCGGAGCCGGGCGCGCCGTCGATGTCAGAAACCGTTCCGCTCAGCAGCAACGTGGGGATCGGGGCCAAGGTCCTGCTCCGCTTGAGGGCGATGTCCATCGCCAGGGCGTTGGAAACCCAATCTTTCTCGCCGGGCGATCGTTCCCGCGTGGCTCGGTATTGCTACGGCCGGCCTCTCAAGCGCGATGGGCTGACCGTCAGGATTTGGTGGTGCGCTTGGCCGGCGCCTTGGGCTTGGCCGTCGCTGCCGGCTTCGGCTTGGCAACGGCCGGAGATTTTGCAGTCTTGGCGGGCGCCGCTTTCGGCTCGGCCTGCTTTGCTGCAGGCGCAGCCGCCGGCGGCTTCAGGGCTTTGGCCTTCACCGCAGGTTTCGCCGCGGCCGCCTTCGGGGTCGCTTTCGCCCGCTTGGAAGACGCGGCAGGCTTGGCCTCTTCGTCGTCGATCTCGCGGCTCGCCTGGTGCCAGTGCGCCTGATCGTCGCCATGGCCGCGGCCGGCTTTCTCCCACAGAGCGTAAGCACGGTCGCGAATTCGCTCGAGTTTGTCTCTGATCATCGTCGGTTCCCGCCTGTTCGTATCGGCCCAGGCACCGACGGCGGGCAGCCGGGATGTAGAGCCACGATAGGGCGTAAATGCAATCGCTGGCCCGACGTTCCCGGAGTTCTGTCACCGATCGAAGAGGGACGCGCCGAAACTCCGTCCGGCGGTAATGTCCACGGCACGGATATTCGATCCCGGCAGGGTGATCTGCGTGTCGTCCCACCATGCTTCGCCGGGATCGGGCGAACCCTGCGCGATGCAAGCTGCAGACGCCCGGATCGCGGCGACCACGGCGATCGGGCCGCGACGGAAAGCCAGCGCCTCCTCGGCGCGCCGGCCCCTGAGAGCCAGCCGCTCGATCGGGCCGGACGGCCGCATCGCGAGCAGTTTGGCGATCAGATGCTGCTTGGCGGAGCCGTCGATCCAGGTCGCGTGCGGCTCCTCCAGCATCGCCTTGAGCCGGTCATAGTCTATCGGCCGGCGGTTGTCGGGATCGACCAAGCTGAGATCCCAGCCCTCGCGGCCCTGAAAGAGATCGGGGACGCCGGGCAGCGTGCAGCGCAGGCCGGTTTGCACCAGCGATTTGGCAAATCCGGCCGGGGCAATCTCCATCGCGAAGTCGCACAGCTCCGCCGCGCGGCTTCCGCCGAGTTGCGCGCGCAGATAATCGGCGCAGCGCACCTCGTAATCCTCGTCCGGCACCGCCCAGGACGAGCGCAGCTTGGCCTCGCGCAGCGCCTTCACCTGCCAGCCTTGCAGACGGTCGCCGAACGCCGCGATCGCGTCCGCGTCGTCGGCCGCGAGCTCGACCGGCCATGCGCCGACGATCATCTGATGGAGCATCACCGCATCGCCGCGGTCGATCCCTTGCGGAACGTCGGCCACCCACCGCAGGGCGAACGATGCCCAGCGATCCGGTATCTCGCTCAGCACCGCGAGGCGCATACGCACATCCTCGCCCCGCTTATGATCGTGAGTCGCGGTGGTCAGCATCGCCCGCGGCGGGCGTGCCGCCGCATCGGCGAGGAACGCGGCGGCGCCTTCCCCGAGTCGCCCGGGATCGCAACCGACATCGTTGCGCGAGAGCAGGCGCCCGTAGCGATAGAAAGCGGTGTCCTCCACCGCCTTGGCGGCGATCGGCGCGGCGAGCTGGAAGAAACGCCGCTGCGCGTCGGCCTGCAACGCGGCATCTCCCGGCCCCTCGCCCGCCAGCCACGCGCCCACGCGCTCGACCATATCGGCATCGACCAGCCCCGCCACCGCCCTCGCCTGGGCCATCGCCTCCTCCAGCAGGGGGCTCGGCGCGCCGTAGGTTCGATAGGCGGGAAAGGCTTCGATCAGCCAGCGGCAGGCGCGCCGTAGCGCCGGCATCGGTATGCCGACGGTCGCGGGATCGGAGGCGGCGAGTCGGTGGAAGGCGTTGGCGCAGCCATCGAGCTGGGCCGCGAAGTTGCGCTCGAGCAGCTCGTGGCGCGCTATTGCCTCCTCGGCCTTAAAATCGGCGGGGCGCCCGCTCAGATCTTGCCACAGATCCCCGAGAGGTTCGCTCGCAGCCGGATCGTGGAGGACGGCAGAGACGGCGTTCATGAAATCATAGCCGCTCGTGCCGTCGACGCCCCAGTCCCCGGCGAGCGGCTCGCCGTGCGCCAGAATTTTCTCGACCACGATATAGGCCTTGTCTCCGAAGGCGTGGCGGAGGCGCCGGCCATAACCGGCGGGATCGGACAGGCCGTCGACATGGTCGACCCGCACCCCGTCGATCAGGCCCTCGCGATAGAGACGCAGCGGAAGCGCGTGGACCAGCTCGAAGACGCGCTCGTCCTCGGCCCTGATGCCGGCCAGTTCGGTGATGTCGAAGAAACGACGCCAGTTGATCGCGTCGCCGGCGGTACGCCACCACCCGAGCCGCCAATGCTGCCGCGCGATCAGCGAGAAGAGCCCGGCCTCGTCGCGGACGGCGGCGGCGTCCGCCTGGTCTTCCGGTCGCACGGGGAAGATGTGGCTGTCATAGGCCACGACGGCCCAGCGACTTTCGATGCATTGAAGCGCCAGCGCGCCCGAGCGAAGCGCCTCTTCATAGCCGGTACCGAGAAAGGGCAACAGGATCCTGCCGTCATAGACATCCCAGTCGACATCGAAGATATAAGCGTGCTCGCTCGATGGGCCTTCGGCGAGCATGTCGAGCCACCAGCGATTGTCGCCCTGCCCCACCGCCATATGGTTGGGCACGATATCGACGATCACGCCCAGCCCTTCGGCCTTGAGCGCGGCGACGAGGTCACGGAACCCCTCCTCGCCGCCAAGCTCGGGGTTGATGCCGGTCGGGTCCACCACGTCGTAGCCGTGGTTGGAGCCCTTGCGGGCGGTGGCGATCGGCGAAGCGTAAAGATGCGAGATGCCGAGCCGCTTCCAGTAACCAACCAGGGGCAGCGCGGCGCTGAACGGGAAATCGGCGTGGAACTGAACGCGATAGGTGGCGCGCGGCATCATCGGTGGCGTTCCTTGCTCAGCAGGGCGGCACGGCGGGCTACGGCGCGATCGGACACGAACACGGTGTGGACGGGATTGATCGCGACCAGATGAGCACCCGAAAGCACGGCGGACTGCGCGAACGGGCTGAGCGCCGCGACATCGCCGAAAGCCGCCTCACGCAGCCCGCGCAGGCTGTCGATCTGCACCGCCGCCCCCCAGGCCTTGGCGCGCCCGGTCAGCACATAGGCATCGGGCGAGGCGGCCGGCGCGACGGCCAGCCGGCCGAGTTGATCCGCCGTCTCCAACCGGTGATAGCCCGGCATGTCGATCGCGGCGCCCGCCGCGACATCGTGCGCCTCGCCAGACTCCAGCACGAGGCGCCCCGCTGCGGGAAGCGGATCGCCGACATTCAGCGTCAGGAAGCTGCATTGCTGCCGCGCGTCCAGATGGTTCAGGCTTTCAGGACGGCTCTGCTCGTTTTCGCGCGGGAGGCGAAGCGGGCAAGGCGCCGCGCGCAGTGTGTCGGGCGTGCCGTGGCGCGCACCGCCGTCGGCATGCTGCCGTGCGGCCAGCGGCCCGCCCTTGGCGGCGAGCGCGCCCAGCGCCTCGTCGCTTATCCCAGCCATGCCCGCAGCGACACGGGCGCGAGGGCGCCGGCCGGACTGTCGCCCAGCGCGAAGAAGGGCGCGCCCGCCGGGGCGTCGATCGCGACGGGATCCTCGCCCAGATTGAGAGCGAGACACAGTTCGGCGCCGTCGCCCATCATCCAGCGGGCCAGCACGGCCTTGTCGCCCAAGGCCCGAGCGCCGCTCGGCGAAGCACCCGGCAGCCGCGGCACGATCCGCTCGCGGCGCAGCGCGAGCAGATCGCGGTAGAAGGCGCGCCAGGTCTCACCTTCCGGACCGGCCCGGGGCCGCGAGCGGTGGAACGTGTCGTGCGCATTGGGGTCGGGGATCGCGGTGCGACGATCCTGATCGGAGAATGCCGAGTGACCGGCGAATTCCCTGCGGCGCCCCTCGCGCACGGCGTCGGCCAGTTCGTCGTGAAAGTCGGTAAAGAAGAGGAAGGGGCTGTCGCTGCCATCCTCTTCGCCCGTGAACAGCAGCGGGATCTGCGGCGACAGGAGGAGCAGGGCCGTCGCGACCCTGAGCCGAGCGGGTGTCGCCAGCTGCAGGAGTCGCTCGCCCATCGCCCGGTTGCCGACCTGATCGTGATTCTGCAGGAAGCTGACGAACGCGGTCGGCGGGAGATGGCCGCTCCGCGTTCCCCGCGGCTTGCCATCGTGATTGGGCGAACCTTCGCCCTGGTAGATGAACCCTTCGCCGAGGCAGCGGGCGAGCCGCTCGGCCGGGCGATCGGCAAAATCTCGATAATAGGATTCCACCTCGCCGGTCAGCAGCACATGCAGGACATTATGGAAATCGTCGTTCCACTGCGCGTCGAAGCGGCCCTTTCCGAGACGATCGGCATCGTTGGACTCGTTTTCGAGGACGAGATGCACGGAACGCCCGCCGACACCGGCGCGGATCTCGCGCGCCATCCGATCGAGGAAGTCGGTGTCCCCGATGGCGTGGACGGCGTCAAAGCGGAGACCGTCGAAGCGATACTCCTCGATCCACATCCGCGCATTGTCGATGAAGAAATCCGCCACCTCGGCCCGATCGAAGGCGATGGCGGCGCCCCACGGCGTATGCACCTCCGGATGAAAGAAGCCGCTCGCGTAAGCCGGCAGATAATTCCCGTCGGGCCCGAAATGATTGTAGACGACGTCGAGGAAGATCATCAGGTCGCATCGATGGGCGCGGTCGACCAGCGCCTTCAGATCATCAGGGCTGCCATAGGCCGAGGCCGGGGCGTAGGGGAGCACCCCGTCATAGCCCCAGTTGCGCGTACCCGGAAACGCCGCGACCGGCATGATCTCGATCGCGGTCACCCCCAGCTCGGCGAGCGCGGGAAGCTGGTCGGCCAGCGCCAGGAAGCCGCCGGCCACGCCGACATGCGCCTCGTAGATCACCGCCTCGTGCCAGGGCCGCCCCTGCCAGTCCGGGCACTGCCAGGCATAGGCGTCAGGATCGACGAGCAGGCTCCAGCCGTGCACCTCGCCGGCTTGCGCGCGACTCGCCGGATCGGGTACCGCGAGGTCGTCCGACAGGCGGAAGCGGTAGCGCACGCCCGGCGCGGCATCCGTCTCCACCGTGAACCAGCCCTCCGCCCGCTCCATCGCGATCGGCGCCTCTCCTTCGATCTCCAACCGAACCTCGTCACGATCGGGCGCCCAGATCGCGAACCGCGCGCGGCCGGGCGAAACGATGTGGGCGCCCCAGCGCGCGGGGCGGTCCGCCGCCGGCTCAGTCATTCTGGACAAGCCTGAACAGCAACACCGAACGGCCGGTCACCTGGTAGACGCTGCCCGGCGCAAACTCGTCTTCGGGCAGATCGGGCGCATTGGTGTCGATCAGGCGTTGCCAGCCCGATCCGCCGACCGCCTGCGGCAAGTGGAACTCGACGAGGTCCTGCCAGCCATTGACGACGAGCAGGAGGCTCTCGTCCTCGCCGCGCTTGCGCAGCCCTGACACCCGCGCCCGCCCGTCGACCATCATGCCGACGCACTTCGCATTCTCGTCGGTCCAGTCGGCCTCCTCCATCTCGCGGCCGTTGGGGTTGATCCAGGCGACGTCCTTGACGCCAAGCTCCTCGTTGATCTCGCCGCTCAGGAAGCGTGCGCGGCGCAGCACCGGGAAGCGCCGGCGTAGATCGGTGAGCTTGCGGGTGAAGGCGATCAGGCCCTCGCCTTTTTCGCCGATGTCCCAATCGAGCCAGCCGATCTCGCTGTCCTGGCAATAGGCGTTGTTGTTGCCGCCCTGCGTCCGGGCGAACTCGTCGCCGGCCAGCAGCATCGGCGTCCCTTGGCTCAGCAGCAATGTCGCCAGGAAGTTTCGGATCTGACGCTCGCGCAGAGCGGCGATTTCGGGATCGTCGGTCTCCCCCTCGACACCGCAATTCCACGATCGGTTGTCGGAATGGCCGTCCCGCCCCTCCTCGCCGTTCGCCTCGTTATGCTTCTCGTTGTAGCTGACCACGTCGTTCAGCGTGAAACCGTCATGCGCGGTCACGAAGTTGACGCAGGCCCAGGCGCGGCGCCCGTCATGATCGAACAGCTCGGGCGAAGCGCACAGCCTCGGCACGAGATCGGCCGCACTCGCCTCGCCGCGCCAGTAATCGCGCACGGTGTCCCGATATTTGTCGTTCCATTCCGCCCAGCCCGGCGGGAAGGAGCCGACCTGATAGCCGCCCGGTCCGATGTCCCACGGTTCCGCGATCAACTTGACGCCGGCGAGCGTCGGATCCTGGCCGACCGCGCGCAAGAAGCCGGACTGCTCGTCAAAGCCATGCGGCTCGCGCGCGAGGATCGTGCCGAGGTCGAAGCGGAAGCCGTCGACATGCATCTCCTCCACCCAGTAACGCAGCGAATCCGTGACCATCTGAATCACGCGCGGGTGGCTGAGATTGACGGTGTTCCCGGTGCCGGTGTCGTTGATGTAATAGCGGGGCTGATCGGGCAGCAGGCGGTAGTAGGTCGCGTTGTCGATGCCCTTGAACGAGAGCGTCGGCCCCAGCTCGTTGCCCTCGGCGGTGTGGTTGTAGACCACGTCGAGGATCACCTCGAGGTCGGCCTCGTGGAATTGCGCGACCATCTCCTTGAACTCGCGCAGCGAGTTGGCAATGTCGTGGGCGTAGCGTGGTTCGGGCGCGAAGAAGCCGATCGAGTTGTAGCCCCAATAATTGGCGAGCCCCTTCTCGACGAGCTGGCTGTCCTGCACAAAGGCGTGAACGGGCAGCAGTTCGACCGAGGTGACGCCGTGCGCCTTGATATAGTCGGTGACGACGGTGTGCCCCATACCCGCATAGGTGCCGCGCAGCGTTTCCGGTATTGCGGGCTGACGCATCGTGAAGCCCTTGACGTGCGCTTCGTAGAGGATCGTGCGGTCCCAGGGCGTAGCGCGCTGGCGGGGCTGTCCCTTCCAGTCGAAATCGGGATCGACCACGACCGACTTCGGCACGAAAGGCGCGCTGTCCCGCTCGTCGAAGGTCAGATCGTCGCCCGATTCCATCTGATAACCGAACAAAGCGGGGTTCCATTCCAGCTCGCCGGCGTGCGCGCGGGCATAAGGATCGAGCAGTAGCTTGTTCGGATTGAAGCGATGCCCCGCCTCCGGCTCATAGGGTCCGTGCACCCGATAGCCGTAGAATTGCCCGGGCTTCACGTTCGGCAGATAGCCGTGGAAGATCTGATCGGTATATTCGGGGAGCGACACCCGCTCGACCTCGGTCGTCCCGTCGCTGTCGAACAGGCATAGATCGACCTGCGTGGCGTGCGCTGAAAACAGGGCGAAGTTGGTGCCAGCACCGTCCCACGTCGCGCCGCGCGGAAACGGCAGGCCTTCTTTCAGGCCAGATGCGAACGTCGTGGCCATGCTGGTCCCCCTCGTAGCAAAACACGCCGCCGCTAAACCCCCGGGCCATGCCCGGGTTGCCGAAAACGCCGAAAATCTTTCTTGTGACGCAGGTCCGTGCGAGTCTGATGGAACTGCCGCTACCATCTGAATTCAACGCGCCGCATGCCCACACATGCACGGAGCGATTGCACGCAGGTAGCCGAAACCTCCACACCATAAGGTCGGCTTTTTGGATGTTCGATCGACCTCGAGATCGGCCGGATTGGCGCCTTGCTACTGGACCGGTTTGGTCGGACGGTTCCCGACTCGCCGGACCTGCTCACAAGCCGACCAACACGAGCCATTTAATCTGCCGCATTCGGTCGCTGAAGCTCGACGTTGACGACCGCTACATCTGGAGTAGCGTCGCGCAGTAGTTAAACTTTTGGAGGTGTCGATGTTGCGTAGGTTGGCATCGTTCCTTGTCTTGATTGCCTCACCAGCCTTGGGAGCGCCGCCCGCACCTCTTCCTCCTGGAACGGTCGAGCGAGACGCACCGATCGTCAACGTGCCGACCCCGGATGGCATCAGCGCATATTTGCAACATTTTGCCAGCAATGTTGGTGTATTCGAAAATCAGAAAGAAATTGCGAGAGGCATTCCCGCATGGCGCGCATATCTCGAAAGCAAGCGTTATTTCGGCCATAAAATCTGGATGATAAGCCACGGAGATCCAATAATCGTCGTTGAATCTAACTGGCTTTTGCACAACGAATGCTGCCTCTCGGCGCGTGTCGTAACATATCATCTCGGCGAGGATGGTCTGGTCGATGAGGTTAGAATTACCTCAAACGGCACTTACTGGGGTCAGCCACCGAACCCGCAATGAACGCGGAATCGGCATCAGATAGCGACCACTCCACGCCCTTGCGTGAATGATCTGCAAACCTTGCTTCCTGCCGTTTCTGCCGCGGGCGTTCGCCGATACCCGAGCGGCTGGTCGCAAGTCAGCCATTGGCCGAGCCGGGATCAGGATCCTGTCGCGAGGGCCCGGTTGAGCAGGAGGGCGAGTCTTACGCCGGCACGCTCGATCTGAAGCCGGGCAGTCTCTTTGGCCTTCGCATCATAGGCGGCCGGCAGCGGGATGGGCGCGGCGTCGGACGTGCATCCTGCCGACGATCCCAGCGTGTAGGCCACGTTCTTCGCCACCGCGAAGCTCTCCATCGCCCATTGCCTGGGATCACCCTGCTCCCAGTTGGCCTTGTCCTGCACGCTGATCTGTTGGCGGAGCTGGTCGGCCAGCGATTGTGGATCGCTGCCCAGTTCCTGGACCACGACCGTGTCCCACCAGCTGTGGAGACTGACCGTGCGGGTGCCTTCGAGGGCGACGCGCACGCAATTGCCGCCTTTGTCGTGATGATCCGACGCATGGAGCGGCTGGTGCAGATCGCCCACGAAATGCAGGAGATATTTGAGCGCCAGCAGCCGTTCGGCGTCACTGGTCGCGGGATCGGCAAGCTCGGCCTCGAAGGCCTCCACCTTGTCGACGACGCAATCGTCTGCCGGTCCGCTGCTTGCCGGCCTCCCCTCCTTGGGAAAGTCGAAGCAGGCCGATTTCAGGTCGGGATGATCGAGCTCGATATCGACGAAATGCCATTCCGCCGTCTCGCGATGTCCGGCCGAGCGCCAGGCATCCGCCCAGGTCGAGCGCGCGATCATATCGGGGCCGGTGAGCGTGTCCGGATCCCGGGCCAGGATCGCATCGACCTGGCTTCGGACATCATCGCTCAGATAGGCACGCGCGATCGCCGCGATGGTCTCATGCCCCTGATATCCCCAGGCGAGCGCGGGTGCGGGGCAGGCAACGACCGCCCCCAGAAGCAACGCGAATTTGTCATACATGGGCTACTCCAAAGCTGAGCGATACAGGATGGTGTGTGTGACGGTCGTGCGGCTCAGGCGCGCCTGCGCCACGCCCAGACGAGTTTGGCAAGACTCAGCAGCACGGCGGCGACACCGAGCAAAAAGGATTCGTCGATGATCATGGTCGTCCTCCCAAAGGAGCAACCCATGATCCCTTTTGGTTCCTACAGTGCAAGATTTTTCCACTTCGATTCACCGCAATGGTTCGTCGCGATGGCAAAGTCGTTAAGAATTCTGGTCGGATCACGCGTCGAGTTTCCGCGAACCCCAAGCCGATTCTTCTCATCATGAAGGAACGACGGGCTAGGGGAGCCCGCTGTGGGCTGACCGGAGTTTACGCCGAATTATCAGTCACTCCGTGGCCCAGGGCGCGGATGACAAGGTCGCTACGAGATGGTCGATCACGACCTGGACACGCAGAGGCCGCAAGCTTGAACTCGGCGTAACGAGGTGGAGGGCCAAGGGCGGGGCAGCCCATTCTGGCATCGCGATCTCGAGTCTCCCGTCGCGAAGCTCCTGCCAGACGAGGAATTCGGGCTGAATGCCGATCCCCTGCCCTGCGATCAAAGCAGGCGTCACCATGTCGGCATTGTCCGTCCACATCTGCGCAGGCGGCTGCACGGTCTCCTCGCCGAAGCGCGGATGGATGAAGCGCCAGGTGCCGGGCGAAGCGCCGCCCGTGTAGATCAGCGCACGATGCCCGGCGAGCTGCGCAGGGTGGCTCGGTCGGCCATGAACATCGAGATAGGTGGATGACGCGACCAGCAACAGCCGCACGGTGCACAGCCTTCGGGCGATCAGCGAGCTGTCCTCCAGCCGGGCGATGCGCAGCGCGAGATCGAAGCCGTCGGCAACGAGATCGATCTGCCGGTCGCTCAGCGCGAAGTCGAGCGTGACATCGGGATAGGCGGACATGAAGTTCGGGAGCGTCGCCGCCATATAGCCGATCCCGAACGACAGCGGCGCGCTGATCCGGACACGGCCGCGCGGGATCGCGGACTGCTCGGCCGCCTCGTCCTCCGCAGCCTCGCCCTCGCGCAGGATCCGCGTCGCCCGCTCCAGAGCACCGCGCCCGCTGTCGGTGAGCGACAGGCGCCGCGACGTCCGCGCCAGCAGCGCCACACCTAGCCGTGCCTCCAGGCGTGCGACCGCTTTGGAAACGGTTGGGTTCGACAGGCCAAGCTCCTGCGCGGCGCGCGCGAAGGAGCCCAGTTCAGCGACCTTCGCGAAGATCGCCCAGGCTTCGAGATCGGGAAGACGACGTGTCATTTTCAGAAATGATACAATTCCATCATTTCTATTTCGTCAAGTCCTGATCACCGGCACCTTGGCTTCATCGAAACGGCACCCGCCAGGATGGAGACGCCCCAATGATCGAACGCCACCCCTTTGCCGACCTCGGTGGCGCCAACCATGGTTGGCTCGACGCCAGGCACCATTTCTCGTTCGCCGGCTATTACGATCCCGCCCGCATGGGCTGGGGCCCGATCCGGGTCTGGAACGACGACACGATCGAGCCCGGCACCGGCTTCCCGCCGCACGGCCATGCCGACATGGAGATCATCACCTACGTCCGCGACGGTGCGATCACGCATCAGGACAGCCTGGGCAATATCGGCCGCACCGAGGCGGGCGACGTCCAGGTGATGAGCGCCGGGTCCGGCGTCCGCCACTCCGAATATAATCGCGAGCCCGGCACCACCCGCATCTTCCAGATCTGGATCGAGCCGAAGAGCCGCGGCGAAGCTCCCTCATGGGGCGCCAAGCCCTTCCCGAAGGACGATCGCTCGGGGCGGTTCGTGACGCTGGCGAGCGGCTTCGCCAACGACGCCGACGCGCTGCCGATCCGCACCGACGCCCGTGTGCTCGGCGCGACGCTGAAGGCCGGTGAGACCGCCGACTATCCGCTCGAGCCCGGCCACCACGCCTATCTCGTTCCCGCCAGCGGCGCGATCGAGATCAACGGTATCCGCATCGATGCCCGCGACGGCGCCGCCGTCACCGACGAGACCAGCCTTCGCGTGACCGCCATCGAGGATGCGGAGATCGTCCTCGTCGACGCCGCCTGATCTCCTTTCCGTACCGCTTAACCTACACTTTCATCAGGGAGAACGACCATGCCGACGATCACCACCCAGGACGGGACCGAGATTTTCTACAAGGATTGGGGAGCCCGCAACGCGCAGCCGATCATGTTCCACCACGGTTGGCCGCTGAGCGCGGACGACTGGGACGCGCAGATGATGTTCTTTCTTCAGAAGGGCTATCGCGTCATCGCCCATGATCGGCGCGGGCATGGCCGCTCGGCCCAGTCGGCAACCGGCCACGACATGGACACCTACGTCGCAGACGTGATCGAACTGACCGATGCGCTCGACCTGAAGAATGCGATCCACGTCGGCCACTCCACCGGCGGCGGCGAGGTGGCGCGCTACGTGGCACGGGCCAGGCCCGGTCG
>Ga0105237_10001042_pt1 | contig 37226 bp, 27 predicted proteins | sample KBSC24metaG_FD_81520 | JGI IMG/M metagenome (GOLD analysis project Ga0105237, IMG submission 81520) | Corn rhizosphere microbial communities from Kellogg Biological Station, Michigan, USA - KBS C2-4 metaG | ecosystem: Host-associated > Plants > Roots > Rhizosphere > Soil | place: Michigan, USA...
ATGCCGTCGGCCTGGACCTGCGGCGATGTTGCCAGCGCGATGAAAGCCTCGGCCAGCTTCTTCTGTGCCGATTTCTCCGGGATGGAATAATACATCGGCTGTCCGGGCATGCCGGGCGAGACGAGTTTCAGCTTCATGTTCGGGGGCAATTTGCCGTCAGCCTGCCAGGAGTAGAACATGTCGACCCAGACCGGGCCGATGGCGATCTCGCCGCGGTTCAGCATGTCGAGGGTGCCGGCATTGCCGGGTGTGATGGTGGCGTTGGCGTTGAAGGCCTTCAACTCCGCGAAGGCCTTGTCCCAATTGGCCTTGGTGGCGGCGTCGTAAGGGCCCTTCATCAGCTTGTCGGCATCGCCGCCGAAGGCATAGACCCAGCCGGCGACGAAGGCGACGCCCGACATGCCGCCCTTGATGCCATTGTAACCGAACTGCTTCGGATTCTTCTTGGCCCAGTCGGCGAGCTCGGCGAAGGTCGCCGGCGGTGTCTTGACCATGTCGGCGTTGTAGGCGAGCGCGGTCTGCGACTGGAACATCGGGATGACATAGCCGCTCACGTCGGTGCCGAGCGCGTTCCTGGCTGCGTCGCCGGTGGCGAGCTTGGCGGTGTCGACATCGGCCGTATACTTGCTGAGCAGACCTTCCTTGACCATCAGGCCGGCGGCCTTCTGGTGGATCACCACCACGTCGAAATCCGTCGTGGCCGAGCCCTTCTGGGCGTCGAGCTTCTCGTAAATCTTCTGGGAGCCGGCATCGCCCGGACCAGTCCCGACCGAGACGACCTTCACGCCGGGATGAGCCTTCTCGAACATCGGGCCAAGGTAGTCCTTCACGTAGTCGACCATGTTCTGATCACCGGCCGAGGCGACGTTGAGCGTTTGCGCACTGAGCGGCGAGGCCGCGATCAGCGCGGCGAGCGAGGTGGCGATGGTGAGAAGGCGCATGAGTCTGGCTCCGTGTCGGATCGTTGGATTGCGTCAGGCAGGGATGGAGGCCTGTGCGGCCGGGAAGATGTGAAGGCGTGACAGCGGGATGCGCAGGCCGACGGCCGCGCCAGTTTCATGGCGGGTCGCGTGGTCGACGGTGATCTGCCGGCCGGCCGCCTCGACGCGGTAACGGTAGAGCCCGCCCGGATAGCTGCGCGCGGCGATGCGGCCCGGCACAACGAGATCCTCGCCCGCTGCTGCGTCGGGCGCATCGAGGCTCGCGACATCGTCGCGGAAATAAGCGAGTGCTTCGCCCGCTGGCAGCTCAAGGCCGGGTTGACTGGCGAGCACACCGCGCGCCTCGCCCGCGGTGATCGCGGCAGAGCCCTCGCCGGGCTCGACGTGCAGCGGCAGCACGTTCTCGGCGCCCATGAAATTAGCGACGAAGCCGCTGTTTGGCCGGTCGTAGACCTCCTCCGGCGTGCCGATCTGCGCGATAAGGCCCGCATTCATGATGACGAGCCTGTCGGCCATCGTCATCGCTTCCTCGCGGTCATGCGTGACATGGATCGTGGTGACGCCGAGCCGCTGCTGGATGGCGCGGATCTCGTGGCGCATCGTCATGCGGATCTTGGCGTCGAGATTGGAGAGCGGTTCGTCGAGCAGCAGGATGCCGGGATCGATTGCAAGCGCGCGTCCCAGCGCCACACGCTGGCGCTGCCCGCCCGACATGGCCGTGACCTTGCGGTCCTCGTATCCCGCGAGCCCGAGCATCTCCAGCAGTGAGGACACTTTTGCGGCGATATCGTCTTTGGAGACCCCGCGCAGCTTCAGGCCGTAGCCGATATTCTGGAGCACCGTCATGTGCGGCCAAAGCGCGTAGGACTGGAAAACCATCGCCATGCCGCGTTTCTCGGGCGGCAGACCGGCGACATCCTTGCCGCCAACGGCGATCGAGCCGGACTCGATCGGCACAAAACCGGAAAGAGCGCGCAGAAGCGTGGTCTTGCCGCAGCCGGAAGAACCGAGCAACGCCGTGAAGGTCCCCGGCGCGAAATCGAGATCGACGCCGTGAAGCACCTTCGTGCCGCCATAGGCGACGTGCAGGCCGCGCACGTCAATTGCTGCGCCGACGCGCGACATAGCTTGCGAGCCCGCCCGCACGATCCGTCCCTCCACACCGTCCCATTCGCCCAGATGGAATTGTTCTTCCATTCCGTGATCGGCTTGGAATAAACATAACGCTCCCTAGCGCGCGCGTGCAACAGATTTATGACCCCGATGACCACCGAAATCCGATCGCTCTGGCTGATGCCGAACCCTGCGGATCAAGCGTTTCTCGCTTCGCTCATCGGCGAGCTTGCGTCGCGTTTCGGCACGCCGATCTTCGCGCCGCATCTAACGCTGCGCGGCGACACGGATGCGACATTCGAGCGTCTCCACGACGAGGTTCGGGCTGCCGCATCCGCATTGCAGCCCTTCGCCGAACCGATCAATTCGGTCGAGACGACGGAGGCGTTCTTCCGGGCCTTCTACGTGCGCTTCGCCGTCTCGGTGCCGCTCGACAGGCTGAAGCGACGCCTCGATCCCGAGGGACTCGAAGACTTCATGCCGCATGTCTCGCTGCTCTACGGCAAGTTGCCGGAGGTGGTGAAGGCACCGGCAGCCGCCGAGTTCAGGCAGCGCCTGGCCGGCCGGGCCATGACCTTCGACCGAGTTTGCGTCGTCCGTTCAGGACAGGACATCGCAATCGCCGATTGGACGATCCAGGCGACGGTACCGCTCGGACGCTGAGACCGGTATCAGCGGCCCGTCAGCATCCATTCATGCGCCGGGTCGTTGTGAAATTTCCAGATCCGCTTCGGGCCGGCCATGACATTGAGATAATAGAGGTCGTAGCCATGCGGTGCGCCGACGGGGTGGTAGCCCTTCGGCACCAGAACGACGTCACCGTTCTCGAAAGCGAAAGTCTCGTCCAACGAGCGGTCATCAGTATAGACGCGTTGAAAGCCAAAGCCCTGCGGCGGGTTCAGGCGGTGATAATAGGTCTCTTCGAGCTGCGATTCCGCCGGCAGCCTGTCCTGGTCGTGCTTGTGCGGCGGATAGCTCGACCATGAGCCGGCCGGCGTGACGACCTCGACGACAAGCAGCCCGTCGGCGGGCTCCGTCTCGGGCAGGATGTTGCGGACATGGCGGGTGTTGCTGCCCTGTCCTCGTGTCAGGCAGCCGACATTCTGCGGCGCGATCAGGCGCGGCGGACGCGCGTTCGCAACGCCGGGCGCCGAGCAGATGGCGACTTCGCAGAAGCCTTGAGCTGTCACCGACCAGTCGGACCCAGCCGGCACATAGAGCGACCAGGGATCGGCCTCGAAGGGCGAGCTGCGCCCACCAATGACGCCGAAATCCTGTCCGCCCGCATGCGCCGCGACCTTGCCCGAGAGCAGGACGAGGCAGTGCTCGCGCGCGCCAGTCGCGCGCACCAGGCTCTGGCCGTCGCGGAGGGCGTGAACGGCGAAGCCGACATGGGACCATCCGGCCGTCTGCGGTGTCACGTCATGGATGCACCCATCGGCATCGGACGTACTCGGCTTGATGAGAAGCTTCGACATGAAACCTCCGGGCTTAGGCAAGCCCGGCCTCCCTCAGGCTCTGCTTCAGATGTGCAACACCCTTCTTGGCATAGGTCAGCGGGTGTGCCTTCCTTGGATCCTGCTCCGCCTCGACGACGACCCAACCGGAATAATTCGGAAGCTCGCGGAAGACGGCCGGATAGTCGACCATGCCGTCGCCGGGCACGGTGTAGACACCGAGCTCGCTGCCCTGCCCCAACACCGCATCGAGGAAACTCCAATCCTCGCGGCGCGCCTGCTCCATCACGGCACGACGCACGTCCTTGGCGTGAACATGGCTGATGCGGTCGCGATACTTTCGGGCGAGCGCTGCCGGATCAGCACCGCCCCACGTGGCGTGGCCGGTGTCGAGCAGGAGATGAGCAGCCTCGCCGGTCGCCGCCATGAAGGCGTCGATATCATCAGCGCTCTCGACGATGGTGCCGATGTGATGGTGGTAGACCAGCCTGACGCCCTCGGCGAGCGTACGCTCGGCGACCTCCGTGATACGGCGGCCGAATTGCGCCCAGTCACCCGCCTTCTTCACCGGCCGCTGCGACAGCGGCTTGCTGCGATCGCCATGGATTGCATTCGAGGTCTCGGCGAAGACCAGCACGTTCGATCCCATCGCTTTTAGGAGATCGAGATGCGGGCGCAGATGCCGCATCTCTTCGTCAGCATCACGCGTCAGAAGCTCCGCCGAATACCAGCCGGAGATGCAGGCCATGCCGAAGGGCGCGAGCGCGGCTTTCAGGGCCTGCGGCTCGCGCGGAAATTTGTGGCCGAGCTCCATGCCGACGAAACCCACCTCGCGCGCCTCGGCGAGGCACGTCTCGAGCGGTGTCTCGCCGCCAATGTCCTGAAGATCGTCGTTCGACCAGCCGATGGGGTTGGCGCCGATACGGATAGGCATGTCGTCCTCGCTTGATCAGTATTTGCGGCGCACGAGCGCCTCAACGTAGTTGCGCCTTGCCGCTTCGACCTCGGCGCGCTCCGAGACCTCCGGTACCGCCACATCCCACCAATGGCCACCGGCATCGGTCGAGGGCAGCGGGTCGGTGTCGATCACGACGACGCTGGTCCGATCGTGACTTCGCGCCTCATCGAAGGCCGCTTCCAGCTCGGTGATGCCAGCAACCTTGCGCGCAATCGCCCCCATTGCTGCAGCGTGGGCTGCGAAGTCGATCGCAGGCAGCGTCTCATGACGGGTATCGCGCAGGAGGTTGTTGAAGGGGGCGCCGCCGGTCGCGTTCTGGAGCCGGTTGATGCAGCCGAAGCCTCTGTTGTCGAGCACGACGATGATCAGTTTCGCACCTGACATCACCGACGTGGCGATCTCGGAATTCATCATCAGATAGGAACCATCGCCCACCATCACGATGACTTCGCGCGCGGGATCGGCGAGCTTGACGCCCAGCCCGCCGGCGATCTCGTAGCCCATGCAGGAATAGCCGTATTCCATGTGGTAGCCGCCGGGCGCGCCTGCTTGCCAGAGCTTGTGCAACTCGCCGGGCAAGCCGCCGGCCGCGCACAGCACGACGTCGCTGGGCTGGCTTTTGCGTTGAATCGCGCCGATGACCTGCGCATCGCTCGGCAAAGTTTCGTTGCCGGCAGCCAGATAGCGCGCAGCCGTTTCCAACCATTCCGTGCGGCCGGCCCTTGCCTGCTGGGTCCAGATGGCCGGTGCGGTCCAGCCCTGAAGTGCGGCGCCGAGTTCGGCCAAGCCGACCTTGGCATCGGCGACGAGCGGTTGAGCACGGTGCTTGCCGGCATCAAAGGCCTGCGTGTTGAGGCCAACGATCCGGCAAGCAGGATCGGCAAACAGCGAGCGTGAGCCTGTGGTGAAATCCTGCAAGCGCGTGCCGATCGCGAGCACGAGATCGGCCCGCCGCGCAGCATCGTTAGCCGCGCCGGTGCCGGTGACGCCGATCGCGCCGAGATTAAGCGGAATGTCGTGAGGCAACGTGCTCTTGCCGGCTTGCGTTTCCGCGACCGGGATGCTGTGCGCCGTGCAGAAGGCCGCAAGATCGCCTTCCGCCTCGCTATAGAGGACGCCACCGCCGGCAACGACGAGCGGACGCTTGGCGGCCTTCAGCAACGCTGCAGCCTGCGCCAACTGCGTCTCGTCGGGCCGCGACCGGCGCGGCTGCCAGACGCGCTCGGCGAAGAACCAGTCGGGATAGTCGTAGGCTTCCGTCTGCACGTCCTGACAGAGCGCGAGCGTCACGGGCCCGCATTCGGCGGCATCCGTCAGGACCTGCATCGCACGCTCGAAGGCGGGCATGATCTGCTCGGGCCGGGTAATACGGTCGAAATAGCGCGAGACGGGCCGGAAGCAATCATTGGCGGAGACAGTGCCGTCGCCGAAATCCTCGATCTGCTGCAGCACCGGATCGGGGCGCCGACCGGCGAAGACATCGCCCGGCAAAAGCAGCAGCGGCAGGCGATTGACGTGAGCGACGGCTGCGGCCGTCACCATGTTGGTCGCACCGGGGCCGATCGAGCTCGTCACTGCCATCATGCGCCGGCGGCGCGAAGCCTTGGCGAAGGCGATCGCGGCATGTGCCATCGCCTGCTCATTGTGCGCGCGCAAGGTTGGCAGACGGTCGCGCACCGCATACAGCGCCTCGCCGAGACCCGCAACATTGCCATGCCCAAAGATCGCCCAGACGCCGGCGAAGAGCGGCTGGTCTTGCCCGTCGATCATCGTCCGCTGCGCAGCCATCGCGGCAACGAGCGCCTGCGCCATGGTGAGCCTGATCGTCGCCATCACTTAGCTCCTACTCAACCGCGCCGCCAGGCTTGGACCAGCCGGCCAAAGCGCTCCGTCATCGCGGCGACCGCGCCTTCGTCGTCGAGGCGGCCTGCAAACCAATCGCGGGCAGGCTCGCCAAAGATCGAACGCCCGACGGCGAAACCCTTCACGCTGGCCGCGCCACGGGCCAGTTCGAATGCCTCTTCGAGCTTGGCGAGCGGCGCATCAAGTCCCAGCAGCACGACGCCACGGCAATAGGGATCGTTCTCGGCAATAGCGCCATCGATCTGCTGCCAGGCAGCGACGCTCGGCTGCGCCTCAAGCTTCCACCAATCGGGCTTGATGCCCAGCCCATAGAGCCGGCGCATGACGCGCGCCGCGGTGTCGTCCGCCAGCGCGCCATGCTTCGAGGCGACGATCTCGACGAGCAGTTCGCGCCCGGCCTGACGGCAGGCAAGCGATACGCGCTTCAGCGTCGCATCCTGCGCGGCCTTGAGCGCCTCAGCATCGTCGGGATGGTAGGTGCAAAAGCATTTCGCGACATGGTCGACCGGCCATTCGGCGAGCGCGAGACCGAGCGAGCCCTCGGCGTCTGTTTCCAGCGCCAGTGGACGTGAACCTGTTCGTTCCAGAGGTCGCGCGATCCAAAGACGATGATCGGCGGCGCGGAACAGCGCCTCGCGGCCGTAGCGCCCGTCGAGCAGCATGCCGAAACCGGGTTGCCCCTGCGCAACGCGTGCCGCCGCCTCGACCGCGAGCCTCTTGAAGACGGCGATCCGCTCGCGTGGGGCACCAGCCTCGTCCGCGATCGCCTCCATCTGGCTGCGATGGTCGATGGCAAGCGCCATGAGCGTCGGCGGCTGCGGGCGGCGCGTCGTCGCCCAATGGATATGGTTGATGTCTGCATCGTGCCGCAAGGCGCGGTGCGGCGAGCCATGCTTCAGGAAGTATTGCAACTCGTCGAAGGTCGGGCTCTCCGGCGAGCAGAGCAGACGCGAGACCGCGAAGGCGCCGCAGGCGTTGGCCCAGGCGCAGCAGGTTTCGGTCGCTTCGTCGCGAAGCCAGCCGCGCAGGAAGCCGGACATGAATGCGTCGCCCGCGCCGAGCACGTTGTAGACCTCGACCGGAAAGCCCGGCCCCTTGATGCCGTCGTCCAGCGACTGCGGGATCGCGCCCGGGAAGACGACGCAGCCCATGGGCCCGCGCTTGCAGACGATCGTCGCCGCGCTGAGCGAGCGGATGGTGCTGATAGCGGCGAGCGTGTCCTCGCTGCCGCCGGCGGCGTGAAGCTCCTCCTCCGTGCCGACGATCAGGTCGCAATCCGGTAGGATGGCCTGGAGGTGGCCAGTGACGGTGTCGGAGCGGATATAACGTTCTTCGCCCGCCGCATGCCCGGCGAGGCCCCAGAGATTGGGGCGATAGTCGACATCGAATACGACCTTGCGGCCATGCTTGCGCGCGAGCGCGATCGCCTTGCGCTGAGCCGCGGCCGCATTGGGAATGGCGAAATGCGTGCCAGTGACGACGACGGCGCGGGCCGAGGCGATAAACTCCTCATCGATCTCGCTTTCGTCGAGCGCGGCGTCGGCGCAATCGGTGCGGTAGAAGATAAGCGGGAAGGTTTTTTCGTCGCGCACGCCAAGGATGACCAGCGAGGTCAGGCGCTTGGGATCGACGACGACGCCTTCCGTGTCGACACCTTCGCGGCGCAGCTGCTCCAGGATGAAGCGACCCATCTGCTCGTCGCCGACGCGGGTGATCACGGCTGACCTCAGCCCAAGCCGGGCCGTGCCGATCGCGATGTTGGTCGGGCAACCGCCCACAGCCTTGGAGAAGCTCGTCATATCCTCGAGCCGGCCGCCAATCTGCTGGCCGTAGAGATCGACCGAGGAGCGGCCAATCGAGATCAGATCGAGCTTCGGCTCAGCCATCAGCGCGCGCTTTCTCGGCAGTGCCCACGGCCAGCGTCATGGCGAGGGCGAAGGTAGCGGCCATCGGACGGAAGGCGCCGTAATCGGCCTCCCGAACCTCGAGCCAGAGGGTGCAGTTCTGCACGAGCGGACTAAGCGGCCCGTCGGTCAACGAAATGACGGGGATGCCGCGCCGATGCGCCTGCGCAGCGATGTCGATGGTGTCAGGCGTATAGGGCGCGCAGCTGACCGCAAGGAGCACGTCGCCTGGCCTCGCCAACGCCGCCTGCTCGGCGCCCAGCCCCGCGACATGATCGACCAGAATCGCCCGGATTCCGAGCTTGCCGAAGGCATAGGCGAGATAGGACACGACCGGAAACATGCGCCGGGCACCGACGAGGACGATGCTCTGCGCTTTGGCGAGAAGATCGGTGGCGCGGTCGATATCGGCATAAATCGAGCTCTTCTCGAGTTGGGCGAGCGAACTGCGGCTCGCCGCCACGAAGCCATCCAGAAGCACACGCGCCATGTCAGGCCCTGCTGCGCCTTCGTCGCGCAGAATTTCGATCCGCTCGCGATAATCGGGGAATTGCTGGCGAAGGCGGCTGCGGAAAACATGCTGCAACTCGCTGAAGCCGGAGAAGTCGAGCGCCTGCGCGAATCGGACGAGCGTCGAGGGTTGGACTCCGGCCTGTTCGGCCACCTGCGCCGAGGTGTGCAGTGCCATGTCGTCGGGATGGGCAAGCGCAAAATCGGCTACCTGCCGCAGCCGCTTCGGTAACGAGTCCGCACGCTCGCACAACCGTGTCACGAACGCGTCGTAATCCGGTCTGACATGATCCTGTGACGCCGCGGGTGACATCGAGAAGGCACTCTCCGACCTTGACTTAGCCTTGACTTGGCGGCGCAGAGAATGGAATGTTTATTCCATTAGTCAAGCCGAACAAAAAAAATATGCCGTTTAGGGCGTTAGGCCGTGACTGGGACGGACACGATGATGACAATGCGGTTTGGACTTCTTGGCGCCGGCAGGATCGGGCGCATTCACGGTCTTAATGTCGCGGCACGCGGCGATGCACAGCTGGTCGCGGTGGCCGACGCCTCGCAAGAGGCTGCGTCCTCGCTGGCGCAGGCCGCAGGTGCGCTCACGGCCGATGCCGACGCGATCCTGAGCGATTCCGGCATCGACGCCATCCTGATCTGCACGCCGACCGATACGCATGCCGATCTGATCGAAGCCGCCGTCTCGGCCGGCAAGGCGGTGTTCTGCGAGAAGCCGGTCGACCTTGATTCGGGCCGCATTCGCCGATGCCTTGCTACGGTCGAGAAGACGGGCAAGCCCCTGATGATCGGCTTCAACCGCCGCTTCGATCCGAACTTCGCAGGCCTGGAGAAGCGGCTGCGCAGCGGCGAGGCCGGCGAGATCGAGATCGTCAGCGTCATCTCGCGCGATCCCGGACCGCCGCCGGTCGATTATGTGAAACGCTCGGGCGGCCTGTTCCGCGACATGATGATCCATGATTTCGACATGGCGCGCTTCCTGCTGGCGGAGGAGCCGGTCGAGGTGTTCGCGCTCGGCTCGGCGCTGGTGGACAAGGCCATCGGTGAAGCCGGCGACGTCGATACCGCCGCCGTGCTGATGAAGACGGCGAGCGGACGCATCGCGCAGATTTCGAATTCGCGCCGTGCCACTTACGGCTACGACCAGCGCATCGAGGTGCATGGCTCGAAGGGCATGCTGAGGGCCGGCAACATCCACGAGACCACCGTCGAGATCGCGACGAGCCAGGGCTTCCGTGCCGATCCGGTGCAGAACTTCTTCCTCGAACGTTACGCCGCCGCATATCGCGCCGAACTCGCTGCCTTCATCGATGCCTGTGCCGGCAAGGTTGCGCCCTCCCCGACCGGCCTCGACGGGCTGCGCGCGCAGATGCTCGCCGATGCGGCCACCGAATCGGCCCGCACTGGCCGTCCCGTCGCCATCAAGGCCGATTGAGCATGACACCTGCCGAACTCCTGCTGCGACGCTACGCAGCCCAGGGCCTCGTCGCCGAGGCGGGACGCATCGCGCTCGATTATTTCGGCCGCAAGGAAAGCCTCGGCATCACGATGAAGGGAGCCCAGGACTGGCTCACCGTCGCCGACGGCACTGTCGAGGACTTTTTGCGAGCGCGGTTGGCGGAGCTTTTCCCGGGCGACACCGTGATCGGCGAGGAAGGCGGGGGCGAGGCCAGCGATGCGGTCTGGATCATCGATCCGATCGACGGCACCGCGAACTTCGCCCGTGGCGATCGCAACTGGTGCATCTCCATCGGCTTCCTGCTGAACCGCGAGCCGACGATCGGAATCGTCGCCGCGCCGGCGCTGGACGAGCTCTACGTCGCGCAACGCGGCCAGGGCGCCACGCTGAACGGGCGGAAGATCGCGGTCTCCGGCGTCGATGACATCAGGCGCGCCTATGTCGAACTGGGCTGGTCGACCCGCATGCCCGCGCAGCTTTATCTCGACGTGATCGGCCGCGGTTATGCCACCGGCTGCTCGATCAAGCGCTCGGGCTCCGGCACCCTCGGCCTCTGTCATGTCGCGAACGCGCGCACCGACGGCTATGCCGAGCTGCACATCAACGCCTGGGACGTCGCCGCCGGCATTGTGATCGTTGGCGAGGCCGGCGGCTGGGTGAACGACTTCTTCGCCGGAGACGGCATCAGCAAGGGCAACCCGATCCTGTGCTGCACGCCGGCGCTGGCATCGCAGCTCCGCGACATCACGGGGATTACCTGATCGACTTAATACTTGTTGCTTTGGGGCGACAGAGACGCCACCGTCATAGCCAATTACTGAGAACATCAAGTTCTCGTTCCGGGGAGGTGGGCCATGTTTTCGAGATCTCTGGCTTTCAGAGCGCTGTTCGGCGCCGGCATCCTGGCCGCAGGCGCGGCCACTGCGCCGGCATCGGCAGAGGGCTCGCTCGTGATGTATTGCGGCGTTCAGGAGGAATGGTGCCGCGCGATGGCCACGACCTTCGAAAAGGAGACGGGCATCAAGGTTTCGATGACGCGGAAATCCGCCGGCGAGGTTTACGCGCAAATCAGGGCGGAGGCCGCGAACCCGCGCGGCGACATCTGGTGGGGCGGCACAGGCGATCCGCATCTTCAGGCTGCCGAAGAGGGGCTGACGCTCGAATATGAATCCCCTGTCAACAAGGACCTGCACGACTGGGCGCTGAACCAGTGGAAAGCGGCGAAGCAGCGCTCGATCGGCATCTATGCCGGCGCGCTCGGCTTCGGCTACAACACCGAGCAGATCAAGGCCAAAGGTATCCCTGAGCCGAAATGCTGGGCCGATCTGCTCAATCCAAAACTCAAGGATGATGTCCAGGTCGCCGACCCGAACTCGTCCGGCACTGCGTATAACCTGCTTGCCACGGTCGTGCAGCTGATGGGCGAGGACAAGGGCTTTGACTATCTCAAGGCCCTGCACAAAAACGTCAGCCAGTACACCAAGTCCGGCGCAGCACCCGCCAAGGCGGCGAGCCTCGGCGAAACCGCCGTCGGCATCGTCTTCATCCATGATGCCGTCGTTTTCGCGGTGCAGGGCGACCCGATCAAGGCCGTCGCGCCGTGCGAAGGCACGGGCTACGAGATCGGCTCGATGTCGATCGTCAAGGGCGCACGCAATCTGGACAACGCCAAAAAATTCTACGATTGGGCGCTGAGCCCCGCGGCGCAGGCGCTCGGCGCGCCCGCGAAGTCGTACCAGGTGCCATCGAACAAAAACGCGCCGGTGCCGGCGCAGGCGCCGAAGATGAGCGAGATGAAGCTGATCAACTACGATTTCGTCAAATACGGCTCGTCGGCCGAGCGCACGCGGCTGCTGACGAAATGGGACAAGGAGGTCAAGTCGCTGCCGAAATAATAGCCTCAGCGGAGACATCAGATGCGCCCTTCGACACGGCTTGCTCTGCTGTTCGGCTGGCTCGGCTACGCGCTCGTGCCCTGGTACCTGCCGGAGGGGTGGGACCTCACCGGTTATCCGTTCGGGAGAGCCGGCACGGCGCTGGCGCTGGCGATATCGGGCGCGGCGCCGTGGCTCTGGCCGATCGGCATCGCACTCCTCGCGGCGTCTCTCCTTGCCGTTCGTGCCGAGACCCATTTCAGCGGCCGCGCGCTGATCGCCATCGGGCTGTTCGGCCTCATCGTTTTCTTCGCACAAGGCTTTGCGGTCACGCTGCCTGATCAGGGCATGCCCTGGCTCGCGGCGCGGCTCGGCGGCGCGGGCGCTGCGCAGCCTGGCATGGGGTTCGGCGCGCTGCTGACGCTGTTCTCGCTGCTCCTGCTGCTCTGCCACGGCCTCGCCTATCGCGGCTTTTGCCGCGGCGATCTTTTCACCACGTCCACGATCGGTGTCGTGGTGCTGCTGATCGCCCTCTTCATCTTCCTGCCTGTTACGGTGATCCTGCGCAGCGCGCTGGTCGATGCCACCGGCGGCTGGGCGCTCGGCGAATTCGCAGACCGCCTGTTCTCCTCGACGATCTGGGGACTGGGGTGTCTCGGCGGCGGCATCGCCTGCGGTGTTGCCTGGAATACGCTGGTCCTCGGCGTGTTGGCCGGCGTCATCACCACGCTGCTCGGGCTTGCCTGCGCGCTGCTCGTGTTGCGCACGGCGATGCCGGGCAAACGGCTGATGCGGGCGATGACGGTACTGCCGATCATCACGCCGCCCTTCGTCATCGGCCTTGCGCTCATCCTGCTGTTCGGCCGCTCCGGCCTCGTGACCGGCCTGATGTCCGAATGGTTCGGCATCCCGCGCTCGCGCTGGATCTACGGCCTGCCAGGTGTGCTGCTGGCGCAAGTGCTGGCCTTCGCGCCGATCGCCTTCCTCGTGCTGATGGGTGTGGTGCAGGGCATCGCGCCAAGCCTCGAAGAGGCGGCGCAGACGCTCGGCGCCAAACATTGGCAGACGTTCCGCTCCGTGACCTGGCCGCTGCTGCGGCCAGGGCTCGCCAACGCCTTTCTGCTCGGCTTCGTCGAGAGCCTCGCCGATTTCGGCAATCCGCTCGTGCTCGGCGGCAATTTCGAAGTGCTCTCGACCAAGATCTTCTTTGCCGTGGTCGGCGCCGCACATAACCAGGGCATGGCGGCCGTGCTGTCGATCGTGCTGCTCGTGTTCACGCTCGGCGCGTTCTGGCTGCAGCAGAGGTGGCTGGGCGGCAAGAGCTACACCACCGTCTCCGGCAAGGGCGATGCCGGCATGGCGGCGAAGCTGCCGACCTCCGTCACCGCGCTGTCCGCCGCGGTCATCATACCGTGGGTCGTGCTGACGGTCGTCATCTACGCGGTCATCCTGATCGGCGGCTTCGTCAAGACGATGGGCCGCGATTACACGCCGACGCTGGAGCACTACCGCACCGGTTTTTCCATCGACTTCAGCCATGGCCTGTTCTTCGAGGGCGCGGCCTGGCCCTCTCTGTTCACGACGCTGGAGGTCGCTGCGATCGCAGCGCCACTGACGGCGCTGATCGGCCTGCTCACCGCCTATCTGCTCACGCGGCAACGTTTCGTCGGTCGTCACCTGCTCGAGTTCACGACCATGCTGAGCTTCGCCATCCCCGGCACCGTGCTCGGCGTCGCCTATATCCTCGCCTTCAACGTGCCGCCGATCGAGATCACCGGGACCGGCCTCATCCTCGTGATCGCCTTCGTCTTCCGCAACATGCCCGTCGGCATCCGCTCGGGCATCGCGGGGCTGGCACAGATCGACAAGAGCCTCGACGAGGCCTCGACGACGCTGCGCGCGCGCAGCTTCACGACGCTGCGCCGCGTGGTGATGCCGCTGCTCAAGCCCGCGCTCGTGGCGGCGCTGATCTACAGCTTCGTGCGCAGTATCACCTCGGTCAGCGCCGTGATCTTTCTGGTGTCGGCCGAGTACAATCTCTCCACCGCCTACATCGTCGGACGGGTTGAGGCCGGCGAGTTCGGTCTCGCCATCGCCTATTCCTCGGTGCTGATCGTCGTCATGGCGGTGGGCATCGCGCTCATTCAATTCGGCGTCGGCGAGCGCAAGCTCGGCCGCAGGCCCGCAGCGCTCGCGACTTCGGCCGCCGAGCCCGCCACATAGGACTCGCAGATAGGACTTGCCATGCCCAAATCCGGACCTGCCTCCGTCGAGTTCAGCCATGTCAGCATGCGCTACGGCCCTGTCACGGCGGTGGACGATGTCAGCTTCACGATTCATGCGGGCGAGCTCGTGACACTGCTTGGCCCCTCTGGCTGCGGCAAGACGACGACTTTGCGCATGATCGCCGGGCTCGAGATTGCGAGCGAAGGGCAGATCCTGATCGGCGGCAAGGACGTGACACGGCTCTCGGCGGCGGATCGCGACGTCAGCATGGTGTTTCAGTCCTATGCGCTGTTCCCGCATATGACGGTGCTCGAGAACGCAGCCTATGGGCCGACGGTGAAGGGCCTCGGCAAGGCGCAGGCCGAGGCGATGGCACTGGAGAAGCTCGCGCTGGTCGGGCTCAAGGGCTTCGAGAAACGCTACCCTTCCGAGCTATCCGGCGGCCAGCAGCAGCGCGTCGCCGTGGCGCGCGCGCTGGTGCTGGAGCCGCAGGTGCTGCTGTTCGACGAACCGCTGTCCAATCTCGACGCCAAGCTCCGGCGCCGGGTGCGGCAGGAGATCCGCGAGCTCCAGCAATCGCTCAAGCTCACCGTCGCTTATGTCACGCATGACCAGGAGGAGGCGCTCGCCGTCTCCGACCGCATCATCGTGATGTCGAACGCGAAGATCGCGCAGCAGGGCTCGCCCCGCGAACTCTATGAAGCTCCCGCGAACGGCTTCGTCGCTGATTTCATCGGCGATGCCAATCTCGTCGATGTGACGATCGACGCGGTGCAGGACGGACAGGCGCAGATCATGCTGGGGCCCCTTCGCATGACGCTGCCGGCGCGCGGCCTCACGCCGGGTCCGGCCAAAGCTGCCATAAGGCCACACGGCATCACGCTCGGCGAGGGCCTTGCAGGATCAGTTCGAAAAGCCTCCTACCTTGGCGACCACGTCGAGCTGATCGTCTCGACTGATATCGGCGAGCTCTTCGTCATCAGCGGGCAAACCGATGTGCTTCCTGCCGAAGGCGCATCGATCAATCTGTCATTCGCACAACAGAGTATTGCTCTCGTTCAGTAGCGGCATCAGCTCGCGCGCTTAGCGGCATTCGAAATTCGCAGCGTCTTCGACGTCGCCACTGCCTTTATAGGTTGCGACCTTCGGGAACGGACACAGCGGACGTGTCCTGTTAACCCAGGGGACATCAGGCGTTTTGCGCGCCCTGGCGAGGATCAGGTCGGGAGCCGTGCCTTTCTCAACCCAACTATCCAACGCCGTGACCGCATCGAACTCGTCGGTGGCCGGGCCGCCCGCGCAATGGTTCATTCCGGGGACGAGAAAGACACGGCTGAACTTGTCGGCATCCGCACCGTAACGCGCCTGCAAAGCCTCCTGGTATCGGATCGTATCGAGCGACGAGAAGATCGGATCCGCCGTGCCGTGCAGGAAGATGATCTTGCCGCCCTTCGCCTTGAAGGCATCGAGATTGGTCGAGGTCGCGGCCTCGAATTCCATGCCGGCCTCGAATCCATCTTTGCCCTTGAAGACTTTTGGCGGATCGCGATCGAAATCGAATTTCATGCTCCAGTCGACCAGGTCGGTCGGCTGCTCGGGCGGGCTCATGAAATCATAGGCGACGCCTCCAGCAATGAGCGTGACGTTGCGGGCGTTCGGCGGAATGGCTTTCGGCGTTCCCATCGACCAGGCGGTCCAGCCAGCCGCCGCGACACCTGGATCGTACGGCCACGCGGAATAGATGAGCTCGCCTTTCCCGTTCTTGATGCCTCCGAAGATGCGCTTGAGGACGTCGACCTTGTCCTGCGGGAGGCAGGCTTCGCTCTGACCGCCCTTGCAAGCGAGCACTGACGGATCGAACTTGCAGGCGGCGATGTTCTGGACCATCCCGTCCTTGACGCCGTCAGCCGCGTCGCAGGACTGGAGGATACCGTCAGCGAGCAGCTTGAGATCGCTCTTGCTCAGCGCGCTGCCGAGGTCGGGTTTGCCGTCATCGCCCTTTGGTGCAATCGACATCAACGCCTGGGTCCGGCCGATCGCGTCGATCGCGGCCAGCGGCACGCGGCACGCGATAGGCAGGTGCTGCGGCGATCACGCCATCGAACATATCAGGATAGCGCTGCGTCGCCACCATCGACTGTCGTCCGCCGTTCGAACAGCCGACAAAATAAGAACGGGCGGGTGCGCGTCCCTGCACCTTGGTGATCAGCGCCTTGGCGGCGGTGGCAACTGGTGGAATCGAGCTGTAGCCCTTGTCGGCGCGCGCCTGTGGATCAAGGCCGAACAGATAGGGACCGATCGGCCCCGGCTCCTCGAGATGGCCGGCATCGGTCGATGCGGACGCATAGCCGGCCGACAATCCGTTCGGCTGCGGCGTACCTGAGCCAATGACCCCCAACGCCAACCGCAGAACGCCGTCGACGCCCCCGCCGCCCTGGAAGATGAACTTGCCGTTCCAGCTCGCGGGGATGCGAACCTCGTAGCCGATGGCGTACGGCTTGCCGTCGATCCCCGTGCGTTCGTTGAGCTTGCCGCGGATCAGGCAATGGTCGGGCGCGGGTGTCGTTGCCCCCGCCGGCGCCGGAGGAAGCAGAGCGACAGGCCCCGCGGGGATAAACGTCGCTTCGGTGACGTGTCCTGCTGCCGACACACCCGTGGAAAGCGCTTCACAAGCCGCCTTGAAATCCTGCGCATGGATCGACGATGACGCCGCGACCATCACGACCAAACCCAGTGGCGCGCCGATTTGGAACCTGGTCATGGCCTGCTTCCCCCGCACAAGATTTATCGTTGCGAGATGATACCCACGCGCATTTGCCGCGCGCAAGGCGCAGCCTGTCGTTCTCGCGACAGGATTCGCCCGAGCTTTGATTTGTCGTTTCAGTTTCGCGCCGCCCTCTTGTCCAAGAGGGCGCAGGGAAGACCGGGTGCCGACCTCGCACCCGCGGTCCGCTGCGCGAAGATGTAGCGCAGGAAAACCGCACAGCAGCATACAGGTGGTGCCGAACACTCGGCCTTCCCTGCGCGATGGTTTGACGGCTTATGCCGTGCTCTCCCGGGAGCCGAGTTCCTTCTGGCCTCCCTTGCCTCGCGAATTAGCGATGCAGTTGACCCGGTTGGGCGCTCCACACCTCCGCGAAAAGCTTGACCGTAGCGACGACGGTCAGGACCACACGGTTTTGCCGTACGCACGGTTCGCTGCTTCGCCGCAATATTCTTCGGCCTTGTCGACGTTGCCGAAAAATTGCTGGCGAGACGAACCTTAACAACGCCGCTCGTCGACACGCGGTTTCGGGCTCACAGGGACTACCCGCCCTGCCCGCACCTCTCGCACCCAACGCTGCCCGCGTCCACCGCAAGCCCGGCTCGCAATCAAGACGACTCGAGATCGCCCCTCAAGGATGAGCTGGGATGGGCGAGACATACGATATTTCCGAATTTCGGTAAAGTGGAATATTTTTGTGGGGAGGGGTTGACGGGGTGATGGGTGTTTTGCCCGACGGGCCACCGCACCAGACGATATTGGATTACCGCAGCCGGAGTTATCTGTGGGAGAGACGAATGAAGGGCTTGACCCACTCGACACGCTAATCGCTGATGCAACCATGGAGATGCATGCCAATCAAAGTTCGCGGGACAAACGTTGGCCCAACAAGAATCAAGAACCGACGTATCTGTAGAGGACCGAGTCATCAGCCTGGGTCCCAGCTTGGCAGCAATTCCAGAGAGGTTGTTGCTCGCGCACGCGCGCGGCGAGGTATTGTTCATATGCGGCGCTGGCATTTCGCGTCCAGCTTTACCCGATTTTCGACAGCTCGTTTTGGACGTCTATCAAATTCTTGACACAGGCGTGCATGCGGTCCTTCAGGGCTTGCCACGCAACGCGTGCAATCAGTGGCAGACAAGCTACCTCGACCTGACGGAACGGCAGTCAGCCGAAGTGAAACGTTTCATTGCCGGCGACTACGATGTTGTCCTCGGAATGCTGGAACGCCGACTGGACAACCAGACACGTGGTGATAGCCGTGTTCGTCGAGAAGTGTCCGAACGCCTACGCCGTGACGGAAACCGACCTGGACCTCTGCACCGCTCACTAATGCGTTTGGCTGATCGCGGCGGGCCCACAACGATCATCACAACAAACTTCGATCTGCTACTAGAACACGGCGCAAAGAGGGTTCGGCCTAAGGTGAATACTTATTCGCTCGGCTCAATCCCGCGGCCAGGCACTCAAGTTGAATTTGCGGGTATCCTACATATCCATGGCGCGCTGAATCGCGACGCTCGCCGCTTTTCAGAACTTGTTTTATCAGATCAAGATTTTGGTGAATTCTATCTCAGGCGCCGCGTAGTTCCCGATTTCATCTACGATGCCGCTCGCCTATTCCACTTGGTTCTAGTGGGCTATAGCGCGAATGACCCGCCGATGAGATACCTTCTGAATGCGGTAGCTGCAGACGGCCTGCGCTTCACTGACCTGAAGGAGCGGTTCACTTTTTTCGGCACCGATAGTCCCGACCCCGTGGCGCTGGAAGATTGGAAAGCGCGTGGAATTACTCCGATTTGGTACGATGCGAATGACGGCCATAGCGCGCTGAGAGCAACATTGGATCGTTGGGCGGATTTCTCGCCCATCAACGGCAATCAGAGCAAAATTGACGCGTCGATCAAACGCATCCTTAGAAATACGCGAGCTTCGGCGTCGGATGCGGACCGTGATTTATTTGACCATCTAGTAAGAAGAGGCAATGCGAGCGAGCGGTCTCGCCTATCGATGCTGGCCAATGCCGCAAAGGCCGATGTGGGCTGGCTGGAAGCAATAATAAGAGTTGGCGCCGAACGAGAACGGGTGCGCCGCAAATGATACCATCATGGGCACATCTAGATGAACACGGCCGATCCGTATTTCGATCGGCGGTCGCGTTCTTGAACAACCGTCTTGCCGAACCGGGTATAGTCGAATGGGCTGCCCAGTTGGATGCAAGCAGGCGAGTCGAGCGCGCTGCGATCGAACACTTACTCGGCAGCCAAGGTGGCAGTATCGCTAGGGAACCCTGGGCGTCAGCTTGGCGCTTGATTGAAGAGAGCTGGTCAGAAAAACCTGTCGAGCGAGGCCCCTCGACTTCGATTTATAATATACAAGCTCGACTACGCGCAGGTGATAGATCCGGTGCCGTGGTATCTCTTATAGTCGATCTGGTCGCTGCGCGACTGGAAGTTAAGCCGATCAGTGCGCTGCGTAGGCAACTAACGAAGGTCCCGCGCTTCCCGAAAGAAGTTAGTCAGCTCTTGAATGCGGGCCTGATTAGCGGAGAACTGATTGATCTGAACGTGATCGAGCTTGCCAATTTCGAAGATGTGCACTTTTTGAAAGCCTTGGCGAATGCCTTGGAAAACGCGGTCGATCATGCGCTAGACATCGGACGTCGCATCGGATGGAACGATCAGCGCGGGATTTGGCGCTTGGGAGACCTAAACCGCGTCTATTACGTGGTCATCGGGAGGCGGACGCAAGACGGAATAGAGGATCCAGATGCCTATCACCACGGCATCGCGCCTAGTGTGAAGTTACTGTACGAAGTCGTCAGCCGATTGGGTCATCTAGATCCGAGCATCGGACTATCTTTTGTTCGTCGCTGGGGGCTAAACGACTCGTTGGTACACACTCGGTTGTGGGCTGCAGCTGCGCGAGATTCGCGACTAGTATCAACAGCGGAGCTGAAAGACTTCTTCGCAGCGCTGAGTGACGAAAAGTTTTGGGATTTGAATGTTTATCCTGAGATCGCCGAACTTCGAGCAGAGAGATTTGAAGAACTCGACGCGGCGACGAAAGTAACCCTGACCAGCCGTTTGCTCAAAGGCCCGCCTAAACGTTTTTGGCCGAAAAAGGCTGAGCCGGATAAGGTCAAGACTGCGCGTCAGTATTGGATCGCGCGGGAGTTGAAGCGGATTGACTTAGAGGGCGGAGCCCTACCGTCAGCTGGCAGACAGTGGTTGAACGCCGAAATCACTCAGTTCCCCGACCTAGCTGGCATGGCAAGCGATGAAGGTTACCCTGAAGGTCCGCGAGTCAGAGACGTCCATCCGAGCCCCGACGACAGCTATGACACACTGGACGGTATCCCTCGACTTCGCGCACTCGAGGCCGCATTCGCAAGCGCTCGCCGCAATTGGAATGACGACCCATCCGAGCAGGCAAATGATTGGCTAAGGCAGCTTGGGAAGGCTGAACTTGTTCTCAAGGACTTAGAATCCGCGGATCGCGGCGGAGACGAGTTTCCAAGGGTCTGGGATCGGTTCGGTTGGGTCCACTCGCCTGCGCAGCATTCGCAGGCGGCGGATGCCCCTACACGCGACTTGCAGGAAGAAGCCGAGCGTGTCCTTGCACTGCTTATTCAATTGTCTGAAGAGACGATTTCGACCGCCATTGCGGGCCTGAGCAACTGGTTGGAGTTTTGGCGAAGGCAAGTCGTTGCTTCTCATCTTGGTCGTACCGTGTGGTTGAAGCTTTGGCCATGCGCAGTAGCGGCGACGAATAGTCAGGGAGAAAGCGAAGAGAAGCCAAATCTAAGCGTGACCGCCACGGCAGCAGATCGCGATCGAGAGCCTATGGACCTCGACACGCTGAACACCCCTGCTGGAAAACTTGTGGGTGTTTTCCTCGTTGCCTGTCCTCCGATTGAACAAGGAGATGTCCCGTTCGCTCCTGGAACGGCAGCGCGCCAAATGCGTGACGCTCTAATTGCCGCGACCGGGCGCAGCGGCCTGGTTGCAAGGCACCGATTGATTGAAGCGATTCACTATTTCCTTAATGCAGATCATGCGTGGGCAGAACAAAACTTAGTTGCACCGTTGCTAAGCGACGATGTGGCTTCGCTGGCACTCTGGCGTGCTATTGCGCGAGCTACCCGCTTCACGCCAGTTCTTGAAGTCATCGGCAACGCAATGGCGGAACGAGCTACGGATTTCAGATTGGGGAGAGAGACGCGCGGACGGCTTGTTTTTAGCTTGGTCGTCGAGGCGCTTCACGCGCTTCGTGAACAGCGTCCGCCAGCAGTTCCCAACTCACGTATTCTGCAGATGTTGCGAAATCTGGATGATGAGGTCAGAGCGACAGCTGCGAGTGCCGTACAGCGCTTTGTACAGGAGCTTTCTGCAGGGCTAACACCAAGTGCTGCGCCCCCTTCCGCCGGGTCTCTGTTTCGGTCTGCCGCAGCACCGTTCTTACGAGACGTGTGGCCGCAAGAGCGTTCCCTTGCTACACCGGGCGTGAGCAAAGCCTTCGCGGACCTTCCAGCAACCTCGCAGGAAGCTTTCGTGGACGCTGTTGAGGTGATCGAACGATTTTTCGTGCCGTTTGAGTGCTGGTCGATGCTTGATTACGGCCTGTATGGGGACGAAGACGGCGTCAAGAAGCTCTCGATGATAGATAGCGAACCCAAGGCTGGCGCGTTATTGCACATGCTCGACCTCACCGTTGGTACGTCTGAAGGAGCGGTGGTCCCCTATGATCTAACGGATGCCCTCGATCAGATTCGCTCAGTTGCGCCTCATCTTACAGAAAGCGTAAGCTATCGGCGCCTTTCAACGGCGGCACGCCGTATCTGATCTGCTCTAAGGCCCACGCGGCGGTACCGCGGATCGATTCTAGCAATGCGCTGAGCTAGCCGCGCGGCTCCCGATGCCCGGTCGGTGATCCCTGCGACAGCCAGCTTGCCGCCATTGCGATCGATAATCAGTCCCGCCTGACAACGAGTGTGATGGGTTTCGCAAGTGCTCTACCCATCCTACGCGCAAGCAAGGGACTTGAGCTACGAGGAAGACATTCTGAAAAGGGGAAGGCATGCCCAAAGAAAGGCATGCTTGGGCCGTCGCCCCAACTCACGGCTCATCCGATGAGCCATCGCCCTTTGTGGATATCGAACTTCACCGAGCCTTCGTCTCGCATTTTCAACAGGAGGGACTGGCAGGCTTCCTCGTTCGCGACATTGGCGCGTTTCATCACTTCGTAGACTTTGAGCGGCTTCTCTCGAAGCGCCATCAGGATATTTTCTCGATCATTCAGCACGACGAAACTCCTCTGATCAACGAATGCGCCAAATCACTGAAGGTACGACAGCTGATCTTCCGTGACGACGCGTTCGACATTCCCCGACGTGCTCTTGATACGGTATCGAAGACGCCCATCTGCCTCGATGGGCATACATTGAACGATGGTGTAAACCATCGCTGGATCAATAGTGGCACGTCCTTGTGGACCCTGGGGCTGGTGGCGAACGGCTTCATTCAGCTTATAGGCATATGACATGTGCTTCCCTCCAAAGTCGCCCACGGTTGCTCTAGCGTAGAGCATGCTGTGACGCAACGTAACCAGGCGCTCGTCTGGCAGCTTCGCCGGTGCGCAGGGACCGTTGGACCAGACGCACCGCACTTTTGAGGTCGCCGCCCGCGCGACAAACGTCTATGTTCCCAGGACTCATTTGAACAGTTCCGGACGAATCGCAGGTGCAGGGATCGAGCAATGACCAAACAGAAACGCTCGGCCGAGCAACAAGTCGCGGATGAAGCGGACCGAAGGGCGCAAAATCCGAACGCGGCCCGGCAAACGATCGCGGACAGCCACGCCGATCCGGAGTTCCAGGAAAACTACAAGCGTCTCAGGGCGGAGCGCCTGGCGCGAGATGCCGGACCGACCAACAAGAATTGACCCGACTTTCGCGAAGCGCCTGGATCGAGACAAGATGACAAAGACATTTGGTGAGCATCAACCGCCGAAGCCAATCAGCAAAGCGGAGCGTGAAGCCCGCAAGGCCTTCCGCCAGGTCGATGCGGTGAAGGCAATGTCCGAGCACGCGCTCGCCGAGGAGGCCTTCGCCCAGAATCGAGAGCGGCTGAAGGCAGAGCGACTGGCGCGCGAAGCCGCAGCGGGTCCGGAGCCAAAAACACAATCCAAGGCGAAGAGCAAGTGAACCCGCACCAACAACTGCTGGGCTTGAGCATGCAGGAGCGGCTCTAACGCAGCACCGGGCTTCCTCCCGGGCGGAACGGTGAAGACGGATGGGTCGTGCGACGGGTTGAGCGAGGCGAAATCCATCGAAGTCCCGCCTGACGACGAGCGTAATGGGTTTCGCAAGTGCTCCACCCATCCTGCGCACCGCGATGATATCTGTCGACGGGTCAGACCGCCCCCACCGGCCGCAGCGTGATCCGGGTCAATTCGGAGGGGCGACCTAGTCGCAGCGCAAAGCCCGGCCACAACCCAGTGCCGTTGTTCACGTAAAGCGTCATCCCGTCGACGTCGTAACGGCCCGATACGAAGCCGGCGTTGGCGGGTGCGGCCAGCCGGTCGATCCCGACGATCAATCCGCCATGCGTATGTCCGGACAGCTGCAGAGCCACGCCGAGCCTGGCAGCGTTGCGCGCGTCGCTCGGCTGGTGATCGAGCAGGATGACGGGGACGCCCTCGGGGATGCCTTCAAGGACCGCAGCAAGATCCCGGACAGGATGCGGCCCCCTGTGGCGCGATGCCCGGTCGGTGATCCCTGCGACAGCCAGCTTGCCGCCGTTGCGATCGAGAACCACACTTCTGTTTTCGAGCGACAGGAGTCCCAATTCGGCGAAACGCGCCATCCACGCGCTGTAGCCAAAAATGTACTCATGATTGCCCGAGATCACGTAGACGCCGTCGGTCGCCTTCAAATCCCGCAATGGCTCGATGTCGGCGCGTCGCGCCTCGAGCGTGCCGTCGATCAGATCCCCTGTGATCGCGATCAAATCCACGCCCAGCTTGTTCGATCGCGCGACGACGGCGCGCGCCCATGATTCGGGAAACAGCCGGCTGATGTGGAGATCGGTCAATTGCAGAATCGTGTAGCCGTCGAATTGCCTGGGAAGCCCGAGGATGCCGACTTCCACGTCTTTCAGCGGCGGAACCCGCATCGCCTGCTGGACACCGATTGCGGCTGCGAGGCCAGCCAACCCCGCCAGTCCATAGCGCACGCCATCGGGCGCGCTCACGATGCCGCCATGGATGAGCAGTCCGACCAGAAGTCCGGCATCGAGCAGCAATTGCAGCAGCGCCAGCAGGACGATCGCGCCGAACGCCCAGTTGAAGAGAGCGACCACCGGACGCGGAAACTCCGGAGCAAACATCGAGCCCGACGAGAGCTTGCTCCACCGGTGAAACTGCAATGCGACCAAAACCAGCACCGCCGCCACGATCTTGATCGAGAGCGGCAACTGCAACGGCCAAAGGAAGCGGGTCAGGATCAGCAGATAGGCCAGGCCGAATATGAGCTGGGGAATCGGTTCGCTCCGGATTTGATCAGTGCGTAGGATGGCTAGAGCGAAGCGAAACCCATCAAGGGTCTATCCGCGGACGAGGGATGATGGGTTTCGCAAGTGCTCAACCCATCCTGCCAACCACGAACTACGTCCGCTTGATCAGCTGAGCGATCTCCCAGACATGACCTGAAGGATCAGCGAAAGCCGCGGTGCGGCGTCCCCAGGGACGATCAATCGGGCCATTGAGCAGATCGACGCCGGCGCCGCGAAGGCCGGCACAGACAGCATCGACGTCAGCAACCCTGATCGTGAACAGCGCGCGGGCGCCCGCGGACGATGGCCCGACCGGCAGCGGCTCCACGAGCATGGGCGCCTGGGACGCGACGAGAAGATTGATCAGCAGCCCGCCGAATTTCAGGACAGACGAGTTGGCATCCTCCCAGATGGTCTCGGCCGTGAACACCCTGGCGTAGAACGCCTTCGACGACGCGATGTCGTCGACGAACAGCGTGATGACTTCGACTTCGCTCGGCAGACCCTCGACCATGTCGTCCCACTCCCCGTATTTGCGGCGCGTGCTTAGGTAAGCAACACCGGCGCCGCTTGCCAGATGCCGCTCGCGCTGCGAGACCATGGCTCGGTTGAGGGTTCGCTCCTGTTACCGTCCAACCGATTTAAAAACTGAGTTCCCGCCCTGGATGTCAAGGGTGCTTTTTCCCTCCCCAGGGTTGCCATATCGCCCGCATGAGACCTTCGTCGCATGCCGGGATGCGCACATGCGCCGCACCTCGCATCGCCCCGGCGTTCCGTTGACGGGATTGAGACAAATGAGGAGGATGAGGCGGAGGACCGGGCGAAGTGCTTCGCCCGGACGAGGGCTCCCATTAGGGGCTCGGCGGCGGCATGGTCTAGCGACATGAACCTTTCATCGTTTATGGGCGCCGGCTGGGCCCACGGTCCGCAGATTCTCTGCGACGAGGAAGGGATTCTGCTGTGCCGGACCTCCCGCGAGCACATTGACGGCGAACGGCAGGTCGTGCTGGCCGTCGTTCCGGCGGCCGAGCATCCAAGCCCGCAGAGCCTCGATCGCCTCGCCCACGAGTTTGCGCTGAGGGACGACCTCGACAGTGCCTGGGCGGCAAAGCCGCTCGAACTGGTGCAGGATCACGGCCGCACCATTCTCGTGCTCGAGGATCGCGGCGGCGAGCCGCTGAGCTGGCTGACCGGCACGCCCATGGAGACGGGCCGTTTCCTGCGCCTCGCGATCCAGATCACGGCAGCCCTGGGCAAGCTCCATCAGCAGGGCCTGGTGCACAAGGATATCAAGCCGGCCAATATCCTGGTGAGCCGCGGCAAGGACAGCGTGCACCTGACCGGCTTCGGCTTCGCAACGCGCCGCCCGCGCGAACGGCTGTCCCCGGCCGCGCACGAGCAGATCGCCGGCACATTCGCCTACATGTCCCCCGAGCAGACCGGGCGCATGAACCGCTCGATCGACTCCCGGAGCGATCTCTACTCGCTCGGCGTCACGCTCTACCAGATCATCACAGGCTCGCTGCCGTTCACCGCTGATGACCCGATGGAATGGGTGCATTGCCACGTCGCAAGAGAGCCGGAGGCTCCGGCCAAGCGATCCGGCAACGTGCCCGCCACCGTGTCCCGGCTGATCATGAAGCTGCTCTCCAAGATGGCCGAGGAGCGCTACCAGACGGCAGGCGGCGCCGAGCGGGATCTGCAGCGCTGCCTTGCGGAATGGGAGCTTCATCACCGCATCAACGACTTCCCGCTGGGCCAGCACGACACGCCGGACCGGCTGCGCGTTCCCGAGAAGCTGTACGGACGAACGGCCGAGCGCGAGATGCTGTTCACCTCGTTCGAACGCATCCTCAAATCAGGCACGCCGGAGCTTGCGCTGGTCGCCGGATATTCCGGTATCGGAAAGTCCTCCGTCGTCAACGAGCTGCACAAGGTGCTGGTGCCTTCGCGCGCCTTTTTTGCGTCAGGCAAATTCGACCAGCAGAAGCGCGATATCCCCTACGCCACGCTCGCCAGGGCGTTTCAGAACCTCGTCCGTCCGCTGCTCGGCAAACGCGAGGCGGAGCTTGGCGAATGGCGCCAGGCCCTGCTCGGCGCGCTTGGCCCGAACGGACAGCTGATCGTGGACCTGATCCCGGAGTTGAAGGCGATCATCGGCGACCAACCGCCCGTTCCGGAGCTGCCGCTTCAGCACGCGCAGAGCCGCTTCCACCGCGTGTTCGAGCAATTCATCGGCGTGTTTGCGCAGGTCCAACATCCGCTGGTGCTGTTCCTCGACGATCTGCAATGGCTCGATATGGCGACATTCGAGTTGCTCGAGGACATCCTGACGCGATCCGAGCTGAAGCACCTGATGCTGATCGGCGCTTACCGCGACAACGAGGTGGATGCCGCTCATCCCGTCATGCGCATGCGCGAGGCCATCAAGGCGCGGGGGCGAGGCGTCGTCGAGATCACGCTCGCGCCGCTCGGCCGCAGGAATCTCGGCCAGCTGCTTGCCGATACGCTCCGCTGCGAGCCCAAACATGCAGCAGCCCTGATCCAGCTCGTGCACGAGAAGACCGCGGGCAATCCGTTCTTCGCGATCCAGTTCCTGTTCTCGCTGGCCGACGAAGGCCTGCTCTCGTTCGACCATGATGCGATCAAATGGTCCTGGGACCTCGAGCGCATCCACGCCAAGCGATACACCGACAACGTCATCGACCTCATGCTGGGCAAGCTCACCCGGCTGCCCGCGGTCACGCGCACGGCCTTGCAGCAGATGGCCTGTCTTGGAAATGTCGCCGAGGTCGCCGTGCTGTCGGTCGTGCTCGGTCTGTCGGACGAGCGGGTCAATGCCGATCTGTGGCCGGCCGTTCGCCAGGAATTCGTGGAGCCGCTGGGCAATACCTATCGGTTCGTGCATGACCGCTTCCAGGAGGCGGCCTATGCGCTGATTCCGGAACAAGACCGCGCTGCGGCTCACTTGCGCATCGGCCGCCTGTTCGAGGCGCGCGCCACGCCTGAGACTGTCGAAGACAACGTCTTCGAGATCGTCAACCAGCTCAACCGCGGCACGGGCCTGATCACCGCACCCGACGAGCGCGTCAGGCTGGCGGAGCTCAATCTGATCGCGGGTCGCCGCGCCAAGGCCGCGACGGCCTTCGCCATGGCGCACGCGCACTTCGCGACCGGCGAGGCCATGCTGCCGCGCAATCGCTGGGAGCAGCATTACGCGCTCAGTTTCACGCTGGCGCTGCAGCGGGCCGAATGCGAGTTCCTGGCTGGCGAACACGCGACGGCGAACGCGCGGCTCGCGGGCCTTGCCACGCGTGCGGCCAACCTGCCGGATCTCGCAGCGGTGACGCGGCTGCGCATGGAGCCGAGCGACCGCGACGTCGAAGTCGCGCTCGATTATCTCAGGCGCGACGGTATCGACTGGTCCGTGCATCCGACACCGGACGAAGTCCAGCGCGAATATCAGCTTATGTGGCAGGCGATCGGCGACCGTCCGATCGAGGCCCTGCTCGATCTGCCGCAGATGCAGGATCCGGTCGCGCGCGGAACGATGGACGTTCTCACGGTACTGGTCTCGCCGGCCTGGTACATCGACGAGGGCCTGCGCCGCCTGATCATCGGACGCATGGCCAATCTCAGCCTGCAATACGGCAATTCCGACGCCTCGTGCCTCGCCTACATCGTGCTCGGTACCGTGCTCGGCCCCGACTTCGGCGACTATGCCGCGGGCTATCGTTTCGCCCGGCTCGGCCTCGACCTGGTCGAGACGCGCGGATTGGACCGGTTCAAGGCGCGCGTCTATCTCGGCTTCGGCAGCTGGACGCGCGATGTGAGGACGGGCCGCCCCTGGCTGAAGCGCGGCTTCGATGCCGCCCAGCAAGTCGGCGATGTCAACTATGCAAGCTTCACCCGTCATCACTTCCTGACGCATCTTCTCGCCTGCGGCGATCCGCTTCTCGAGGTGCAGCAGGAGGCCGAAGCGGGGTTCGACTTTGCACGCCGCGCGCATGTCGATCTCGCCGCCGAGCGCATCATCGGGCAGTTGCAGCTCGTCCGGTCGCTGCGCGGACTCACCGCGAAATTCGGCAGCTTCGATGATGCCAACTTCAACGAGGCGCAATTCGAGCGTCGCCTCGAAACGGAGGCCTATCTGGAGCAGGCCGGCTTCTGGTACTGGACCCGCAAGCTGCAGGCACGCGTCATTGCCAACGACCCCGCCGCCATCACGGCCGCTGATCAGGCCGACAAGCTGCTGTGGACGTCGAAAGCGCTGTTCGATCGGGTCGAGTTTCACTTCTATGCGGCCCTGGCCGAGGCCGCATGCTGCGAGACCGCGGCCCCAGGCGAACGCAGCAGACATCTCGATGCACTGACCCGCCACCACCTCCAGCTTCAGCAACTGGCCGAGATCAGCGCGGCAGACTTCGCCGACCGCGCCGCGCTCGTCGCGGCGGAGATCGCGCGCCTCGACGACCGCGAGCTCGATGCGATGCGCCTCTACGACCGCGCCATCGCCGCGGCGCACGCCAACGGCTTTCCTCACATCGAGGCCATCGCCAACGAACTCGCCGGGCGCTTCTACACGACACGCGGCTTCGACAAGATCGCCTATGCCTATCTGCGCGATGCCCATTACGGATTCCTTCGCTGGGGCGCCGAGCCAAAAGTCAGGCAGCTCGAACGCCTCTATCCCCGGCTCCACGTCGCCGAAGACACGAGCTCGGCAAACCGGCTGACCAACCAGCAGATGGACGTCACCACCGTGGTGAAGGCGTCCCAGGCCGTCTCGAGCGAAATCGAGCTGCCGAAGCTGATCGAGACGCTGATGAAGATCGCGCTACAAAACGCCGGCGCCGATCGCGGCCTGCTGATCCTGTCGCGGCAGGACGACTTCCGTATCGAGGCCGAGGGCCAAATCAGGGGCGACGAGTTCACGGTCGCCATGCACCAGACCCCGCTCTCGACACCGGATTGCCCGGAAGCGCTGCTGCGCTACGTCATTCGCGCGCAAAAGCCTCTCATCGTCGACGACGCGACGCGACCCGATCCGCTTTACGGCGACGACTATGTGCGTCGCCGACATCCGCGCTCCATTCTCTGCCTGCCGCTGCTGAAACAGGCCAAGCTGATCGGCTTGCTCTATCTGGAGAACACGCTGACGACGCACGCCTTCACGCCGGATCGCGTCGCGGTGCTGGACCTGCTCGCGGCACAGGCTGCGATCTCGCTGGAGAACACGCTGCTCTATCGCGATCTCCAGGAGCGCGAGGCGCGGATCCGCCGGCTCGTCGATTCCAACATCATCGGCATCCTGTTCTGGGACGGCAGCGGCGACATCAACTACGCCAACGACGCCTTCCTGAACATGACCGGATATTCCAGGCAGGAGCTGGCCTCGATCCGCTGGGACGATATGACCCCGGCGGAATATCGCGACGGAGACACGCAGCGGATCGAGCAGCTGAGGATCTCCGGGCAGACCGCCTCGCGGGAGAAGGAGTTCATCAGGAAGGACGGCAGCCGCGTTCCCGTTCTCATCGGCTCCGCCTTGCTGGCCGGATCGTCCGATCAATGCATCTCGTTCGTGCTCGACCTCACCGCACGCAAGCAGGCCGAGGAAAAATACCGCCTGCTCATGGAGCAGGCGCATGACGCGATCCTGGTTCTCGACCAAAGCGGCCTCGTAATCGAGGCAAACCGCACCGCCGGGGTCATGCTCGGGCGACCTCGCGAACAGATCATGGGCGAGCCGTTGCGATCCATCCTCGTGCCTGCCGACGCGACCGAGATCGCCAACCTGCTAACGCGGGATTCGGCGGGGCTGCTCCAGCTTCGCCTCGATGGCCCCGACGGCGGGGGTCTCGACGTCGAACTGTCCGCGGCTCACGTCTCGACCGGCGGCCAGGAGCTGATCATCGTGATCGGACGCGACATCAGCCAGCGCCTGCGCCTCGAGCAACAGCTACGCCAGGTGCAGAAGATGGACGCGGTCGGCCAGCTCACCGGCGGCGTCGCCCATGACTTCAACAACATCCTGACCGTCATCACCGGGACGATCCAGATCCTGATCGACGGCCTTGCGGCCCAGCCCGACCTCGTCAGCATCGCCCACATGATCGACGACGCCGCCACGCGCGGCGCCGACCTGACGATGCAGCTCCTCGCATTCGCGCGCAAGCAGCCGCTGCAACCCCGCGACGTCGACGTCAACAATCTCATTGCCGATACCGCAAAACTGCTGCGGCCGACGCTCGGCGAGCATATCGAGGTCAGTTCGACGCTGCAGACGGATTGCTGGCACGCGCTGATCGACCCGGGCCAGCTCTCGACCGCCCTGATCAACCTCGCCGTCAACGCCCGCGACGCGATGGCCAATGGCGGCAAGATCTCCTTCGGAGCCACGAATGTGAGCTTTGGCCTGGACAATCCCGGCCCGGACAACACACTCGGAGATTTCGTGCTGGTCACGGTGAGCGACACCGGCTCGGGCATCCCGCAGGCAATCCGCGACAAGATCTTCGAGCCGTTCTTCACGACCAAGGAGCTCGGCAAGGGAACGGGCCTCGGATTGAGCATGGTGTATGGCTTCATCAAACAGTCCGGCGGTCACATCAGGATCGACACCGAGGAAGGGTGTGGGACGACCTTCAGCCTGTACCTGCCGCGCTCGACCCAGACCGCAGCATCTGCGAGCGTGACGGCGAAGGGCGAAATACGACGCGGCAGCGAAACCATCCTCCTGGTCGAGGACGACGAGCTGGTCCGCAACTATGTCGAAGCGCAGCTCAGGAGCTTCGGCTATCGCACCATCGCGGCCGCCAATGGCCCGGAGGCGCTTGAACTCGTCGACCGGGGCACCGCCTTCGATCTGCTGTTCACCGATGTCGTCATGCCCGGCGGGATGAACGGCCGAGAGCTCGCGGATGCCGTGATCCAGCGACGCCCCGGCGTTCCCGTGCTCTATATGTCGGGCTATCCTGAAGCCGCCATGATGCATGACGGCCGGCTCGATCCTGACATTACGCTACTGAGCAAGCCGTACCGGCCCGCAGATCTGGCGCATGCCATTCGCCAGGTCCTCAACTCTCGCGGACGTCCCGCGTCACGCATTGAATAGCCGCGTCCGACTTGCCGTCGTCAGCTGGCCGACAGATGGATCACATTCCAGGACGCCGGCTTCAGCGTCGCCTGCAATCGTTCGCCGTCAAAGGAGACATCCTGCAACGGCGCCGGCTTGATCTTGTCGGGCGCGTGCTTGGAATTCGTCGCCTTGAGATCATCGTGCCGCAGCTCAAGCCGTTCGCTCACCGTCAGCCGGCCGAAACGTCTCGCCTCGACGCTCACCGCCATCTCTTGCTTGAGATCGCGATTGAGCAGGAACAGCGACAGGCCGCCATCCTCCGTCGCCACGGCCGCGATCTTCAGATATGGCACATCAGGCACCGGAAAACTCTGATCCAGAGTGCCACGGGGATCATAATACGAGGAATCGTAGGTTTCGGACTCGGCTTGCGCGCGCAGAACCTTGCCGCGGCCGAAGCGGCTCATCTGCGCGAACGGAAAGAAGGTGCTCTGGCGCCATGCGCCTCCGCCCGTCTCGGTCATGATCGGGGCGATGACGTTGACGAGTTGCGCGAGGCAGGCGACCTTCACTCGATCGGCGTGATTGAGCAGGGAAATGCAGGCGCCGCCAAAGGCGAGCGCGTCCTCCATCGTGTAGATTTCCTCGAGGATCGACGGCGCCACCGGCCAGCCTTCCCTCACCCGGTCGGCCCTGTTGCGGCGCGTCCGATACCAGACGTTCCATTCATCGAAGCTCAGCATCAAGCGCTTGTTGGAGCGCCGCTTGGCCGCCACCGCATCGGCGATCGCGACGACCTCGTCGATGAAGCTGTCCATCAGGTCGGGGCTGGCGAGAAACGATGTCGTGTCCTGCTTGTAATTGTTCAAATAGGTGTGGAGCGAAATGTACTCGACATGATCGAAGGTGTGCTCGAGGACGGTGTCCTCCCACTGGCCGAAAGTCGGCATGTTACGTCCTGAGGACCCGCAAGCGGCCAGCTCGATGGACGGATCCACCCAGCGCATCATCTTGGCGGCCTCGCGCGCGAGCGCGCCATAATCGGCGGCGCTCTTGTGCTCCATCTGCCAGGGTCCGTCGACCTCGTTGCCGAGGCACCACAGCTTGACGCCGTGCGGCTTGTCCCAGCCATGGCTGCGGCGCAGCTCCGACCAGGCGGTACCGGCGGGATGATTGCAATATTCGACCAGGTTGCGCGCGGCATCGCCGCCGCGGGTGCCGAGGTTGACCGCCATCATCGGCGCGACGTCGGCGGCCTTGCACCAGTCCATGAATTCATTGGTGCCAAAGCTGTTTGGCTCGGTGCTGAACCAGGCGAGGTCAAGGCGAGCCGGCCTCGTCTCCTGCGGCCCGACGCCGTCCTCCCAATTGTAGCCCGAAACGAAATTGCCGCCGGGATACCGGATGAGCGTCGGGCCGAGCTCCTTCACGAGCGCGAGCACGTCCTTCCGAAAGCCGTTCTCGTCCGCGGTCGGATGACCTGGCTCGTAGATGCCGCCATAGACGCACCGCCCGAGATGCTCGACGAACGCGCCGAACAAGCGAGGGTCGGTGTGACCGATGGCGAAGTCGCGGTCGATCAGAACTCTGGCTTTTCTCATGCTGTTCTCTCGGGTGCCCCGGGGCTGATGAGACCGTTGATGCTGGGAGTGATGTTCGGCGCAGCGCTCGTGACCTCAGGTAATAGCACGGCTTCGCGCAATTGGTGCGTATAGGGATGCCGCGGCGCCTTCAGCACCGTTCGTGCATCACCGCTTTCGACGACACTGCCTTTCTGCATGATCATAATGCGGTCGCTGATGTAGTAGGCGGTAGCCAAGTCATGAGTAACATAGATGATCGATATCCCAAGATCGTCCCGCAGCGTTTTGAACAGATTGACGATGGACATGCGCAAGGACGCATCGATCATGGACACCGGTTCATCCGCCACGATCAATTTCGGCGCGGCCAGCAGCGCACGCGCAATCGCGACCCGCTGAAGCTGTCCACCGGACAGCTCGTGCGGGTATCGGTCGCTCACCTCGTTGAGCGACAATCCCACTTTGTGCAGCGCCGCATCAACGTCCGCTGCAGCCGTGCTCTCCCCTGCCGCTCCAGCAAATCGGCGTCGCGTCATAAGCAGATACCGCTCAACCCGCTTCATTGGGTTGAAGGACTCGAACGGATTCTGAAAGATCGGCTGCACCTTGTGCATGAACGCCAGCCGGCTGGCACTGTCGCTGATAGCCGCAAGGTCGCTACCGTCGAGCAGCAGCCGGCCGCTGGTCGGCGTCTCCATGTTCAGGATCATCCGGGCGAGCGTCGTCTTGCCGCTGCCGGATTCGCCGATGATCGCCAGGATCTCCGGTCGCCCGGCGGCAAGCTGGAAGGTCACCTTGTTCACCGCGACAACTGTCTCCCGCGACAACAGCCCTCCCCGAGCGAAGGTCTTGCCGACCTCGATGACGTCGAGCAGCAGATCGCTCATGCCCTGACGTCCCTGTCGACGGCGAAGCATGCGACGCGATGCCCGGCGGCGACTTCCCGCATCACAGGAACCTCCTGGCTGCACATCTCGCTTGCGAGCGGACATCGTGGATGGAAACGGCAGCCGGACGGGGGATCGGCCAGGTTTGGCGGAGCGCCGCCAAGCCCGGCGCGCGGCGCATCTTCGCCAATGCGCGGAAGACTCGAGATGAGGCTTTTGGTGTAGGGATGCAGCGGGTCGCGAAAGATCTCCGCGGTCGCGGCCTCCTCCACGAGACGCCCGGCATACATGATAGCGAGGCGGTCGGTGATATGCGCATGCACGCCCATGTCGTGCGTGACGAACAGAACTGACGAGCCGGTCTCGCGCTGAATGCCGCGGATCATGCCGAGCACCTCCTTCTGCACCACCACGTCGAGCGCAGTGGTCGGCTCGTCGGCAATGATAAAGCCGGGACGGCAGATCGTCGCGAGCGCGAGCGCGGCGCGTTGCCGCATCCCGCCTGAGAGCTCGTGCGGAAAGGCCGCGAGCACCGAGGGATCGAGTCTCACGCGCGCCAGGTGGGCGATCACTTGCTGCTCGAACTGCTTGCGGCCACCGCCGATATGCGGATAGGCGAAATCGACGAACGCGGATTTGACACGACGCACCGGGTTCAGGACATTCATCGACCCCTGCATGATGTAGGACAAATGCCGCCAGCGGATCCGCTCCACTTCCGCCCGCGGTGCGCGGTGCAATCCGCCATAGCCTGGCAGGAACGCAAACTCGATGCTGCCGCCCACGATCTCGAGCGGAGGCTTGATCGCGCCTGCGATGCTCTTGATCAGCGTGGTCTTGCCGGAGCTGGATTCGCCGGCGAGCCCATAGATCTCACCGCGGCGAACGGCGAAGCTGACACCGTCAACCGCCCTGATGCCGCGCCTGACGCCTGAATGGCTGGTCCGGTAATAGGCTTGCAGGTCGCGAACGCTGAGAAGCGGCTGAGACTCCCGATCTCCGTGCGGCTGTCCGGCGTTGGCCTGCGTCACGAGGCCCCTCCGACGTTCCAGAGGCGGCTTCTCGGATCGATGTGCGCATTCACCGAGACGGCAAGCAGGAAGAGCCCGATGAACGCCATGACCACGGCGATGGTCGGGAAGGCTATCCACCACCAGATGCCCGCGACCATCGCCGTATGCTGATTGGCCCAATAGATCATGCCGCCGATGGTCGGCGTGTTGATGTCGGTAAAGCCGAGCACGGCAAGCGTCACCTCGAGCCCGATCGACCACACCATGTTGTTCATGGTGGTGGAGAACAGGATCGGCATGACATAGGGCAGATGCTCTTCGGTCAGGATCTGCCGCGTGCTCATTCCCGAGAACAGGCTGGTCTGGGTGAACTCGCGCTGCCTCAGGCTCATGACCACCGAACGGATCAGCCGCGCATCGTAAGCCCAGCCGAAACAGGCCATGATCAACGCCAGCATCAGCCAGGAGATCCGGTCGCGCATCACGAAATAGAACAATACCAGGATCGGCAGCAGCGGAATGACGATGAAGGTGTCGTTCACGGACATCAGGACCCGGTCGATCCAGCCGCCCTTGTAGCCACTGATGAGCCCGACAGTGAGCGCGACGAGGCGACTGACCAGCGCCACCGTGCCGCCAAACAGCAACGTATTCCTGATGGCGAAGCTCAATTGCCAGAACACGTCCTGGCCGCGCGACGTCGTGCCGAACCAGTAAGTCAGCGACGGCGGCAGGTCGGGCGGCACCACATAGACGTTCTCGGGCGGATAGGGCGAGAAGCTCGCCAGCACGGACAACAGCAGGACGAGAGCCACCAGCACGAGCCCGATCCGAAATTCGGTTCTATGACGCAAGAGGTCGCGGAAAAAGACGGCCATCAGCTGACCTTCACCCTGGGATCAAGCAGCGGGTACAGAAGATCGATCGCGAGCACGCCGACGGATACGCCGAGGATCGAGATGGTGGTAACGCCGAGGACCAGACCGTAGTCACCGGCATAGACGGCATCGACGAGGAGCGAGCCGAGACCCGGATAGCCGAACACCTTTTCGGTGATCACGGCACCGTTGAAGATTCCGCCGAGCGACATAGCAAGGCCCGTCACCTGCGGCACCAGCGCGTTGCGCATCACATAGGATGTCAGGATGCGCGAGGATTTTACGCCGGCGAGTTCGGCATAGACGACGTAGTCCTCTGCGAGGACATTGGCGACCAGCGAGCGCATGCCGAGGAACCAGCTTCCGACGCCGATCAGGATCAGCGAAAGCGCCGGCAGGATCGCGTGTTGCAGCACGCTTCCGAGATAGTCCGCCGTCAACGACTGCGGCAGGTTCATCGTCGCCCCGCCGGTGATCGGGAGCACCGGCCAGATGAAGCCGAACACGATCAGCAGCAGCATGGCCAGGATGTAGTACGGGATCGGATGAAGGCCCATGGCGATCACCCCCATCAGCTTCAGGCTGCGGCTCCGGCGGTAATAGCCGGCAAGTCCGCCCAACAGATTTCCAAGCAGCCAGGCGACAAGGGTCGACACTGTCAGGAGGCCCGCCGTCCAGGGCAACGCGCGTCCAATCAGTGTGCCGACCGGCGTTGGAAATGCCGACATCGAGGGGCCGAAATCGGCGCTCAGGATCCGCTTCCAGAACGCCAAATATTGTTCAACGGGCGTGCCGCTGAGACCATAGAGCTCGCGCAAGGATTTGCGCATCTGCTCGATCGCATCAGGCGCGGTGTTGCCGAAGGAGGTCACCGCCGAGATCGATTGCTCGACCGGATCGATCGGCGAGGCATGCGTGACGACATAGGCGATGTTGATGCCGATGAAGACGACGAGCAGGAACTGCGCGAGCCGTCGGCCGACATAGCCGACATACCCGCTCATGGCAGCACCCGGGATGCTCGGCAAGGTCGTTGCAGCAGATGCGAGAGCACCACGATCATCGCTTGCTAATTGGCCGGCTTCAGCCTGACGAACATGTAGCGCGAATTGCCCCAGTTCGGCACGGGATTGGTGTAGGGATTCTCCGC
>Ga0105237_10001043_pt1 | contig 37218 bp, 35 predicted proteins | sample KBSC24metaG_FD_81520 | JGI IMG/M metagenome (GOLD analysis project Ga0105237, IMG submission 81520) | Corn rhizosphere microbial communities from Kellogg Biological Station, Michigan, USA - KBS C2-4 metaG | ecosystem: Host-associated > Plants > Roots > Rhizosphere > Soil | place: Michigan, USA...
ACATTCGGTATTTGATCCCGGTTATCCGCTGCCCGCTTTGATCGCCAATAACTATGGCGAAATGCTGTCCATACCCATGTATGATTCGGCATTGATGTTCGCGGCGTTATTGCTATTCATTATTATTTTATTATTCAACATTATATCAAGGGTGATCTTAGCCCGTTTGGAAAGGAAAATGGCAGGATGATCAGGCGTAAATTAGAAGAGAATTTTTTCAGGATACTGATGGTGCTGGCGGCTATCGTGGTTTGCGGCAGCTTTTTCCTAATCGTGGGTACCATATTTTATAAAGGCGTGCCTTTTATGAGCTGGGATATGATCACCAAAATACCTGGTGGTGGTTTCTATATCGGGAAAGAGGGTGGCGTGTTGAATGCCATCGTCGGCTCCATGTATATTGCCGGAGGCGCTACCGTGCTTGGCCTTTGTATCAGTATACCCGTTGCCATCTACATCAATATGTACCTTAAAGGTAATGGATTCATTTCCAACTCCCTGCGTATCGCTTTTGATGTGCTGTTCGGTATACCATCCATCGTTTATGGTGCTTTCGGTTTCCTCATCATGGTGTATTTCGGTATCAAGGCATCTTTATTGGGCGGTATCGTTGCGGTTACCTTATTGGTGATCCCTATACTGGTACGCACTTTGGATGAGGTGATCATCACCGTGCCGCGCGAATTGCGTGACGCCTCGCTATCCCTTGGCGCTACCCGCTGGGAAATGTCGAAAATGGTATTAAGACAAATTCGTCCGGGCATATTTACCGCTATCCTGTTATCCTTTGGCCGTGCCATTGGTGATGTGGCCTCGGTATTGTTTACTGCCGGTTTTAGTGATAACATCCCTACATCTTTGCATCAACCTGCCGCTACGTTGCCGCTGGCTATATTTTTCCAGTTGGGCAGCCCGGTTGAAGAAGTGCAGGGCCGCGCTTATGCCTCAGCTTTAATACTAACTGTGGTGGTGTTGATCATCACCATTTTATCGTCCATTCTTTCCAAACGTTTTTCAAAAAACAAAATTTAGTCATGACCAACAACCCACATATTAGCGTACAAAATTTGAATGTCCATATCGGCAACCAGCAGATACTCAAGGATATTTCTATCAATATACCCAACAAAAAAGTGATCTCTATCATCGGCCCTTCCGGCTGCGGTAAAACCACTTTGCTCAAAACCTTCAACCGTTTGTTGGATGATACTGCCGATGTAAAGATCACCGGCAAGGTATTGGTGGATGGCGAGAATATTTACGACCCCAAAGCCGAGGTAACGCATATCCGTAAAAAGATGGGCCTTCTTTCACAACGCCCTTATCCCCTGCCGATGTCTATTTATGATAACATCGCTTATGGCCCACGACTACATGGCAGCCCCAAAAGAGCCGAATTGGATGAACTGGTTGAGCAGCAATTAAAAGCTACCGGCCTGTGGAACGAAGTGAAAGACCGCCTGCATGCCCCCGCTACGCGCTTATCTATCGGTCAGCAGCAGCGTTTGTGCCTGGCACGTGGTTTGGCTGTGCAACCCGAAATTATTTTGGGCGATGAATCCACCTCGGCGCTCGACCCGGTATCCACCAGCATTATCGAAGACCTGTTTATCAGCCTGAAAGAAAAATACACCATCGTACTTGTAACGCACATCCTGCGCCAGGCACGCCGCGTTTCCGATTACATCATCTTCGTTTATATGGGCAAGATCATCGAGTTCGGCCCTACCGAGGAGCTGTTACTCAACCCGCAGCAGGAATTGACCAAGGAGTATGTGAAAGGGTATATTAGCTAAGTGTTTTTTTCGGAACAGCTTGTCATTCTGAGCGTAGCGAAGAATCTATTGCGAATTACCTTATGATCCTAAAATACAGGGCGGAATAGATGCTTCGCTCCTCAGCAAAAAGGCTTGGTAAGCACAGGCGGAACCAACATAAACCCGATAGCGTAGCGGGACCATCGGAACCAAAGTACCACTGCCATTGCTTTTCATAATACGTTTTGTCATTCTGAGCATAGCGAAGAATCTATTGAGAATTATGTTGTGTACCCAAAGTATTTAGTGCGATAGATGCTTCACTATGTTCAGCATGACAAGAAGGAGAATATGCGGCCATACCATTTTTGTATATAATTCCCATCAATCAGCTATAATTTAGTAATATTGGCGCTGATTACGTACCCCAATGGCCTACAACTACCACCGCATTGTTATTAAGATCGGCTCGAACGTGTTTACGCAAGCAGACGGCCTGCCCGACCTGCGCCGTATCAGTCATTTGGTGCAACAGGTGGCTGCTATCCGCAAGAGGGGTGTGGAGGTGATCCTGGTATCGTCGGGCGCGGTAGCCTCGGGGCGCAGCATGATCACGGTATCCGAAAAGTCGGACGCGGTGGCTGCACGGCAGTTGCTGGCCTCTATCGGGCAGGTAAAGCTCATCAACACCTACAGCAGCCTTTTTGCCGGTTTTGATATGCTTTGCTCGCAGGTGCTGGTAACCAAGGAGGATTTCCGCGACCGGATGCACTACCTGAACATGCGCAACTGCCTCGAGATACTATTGCAGCACCAGGTAATACCCGTGGTGAATGAGAATGACGTGGTATCCGTCACCGAGCTGATGTTTACCGACAACGACGAACTGGCCGGCCTGATAGCTGCCATGCTGAATGCCCAGGCGCTCATCGTGCTCACCAATGTAGACGGTATTTATGATGGCGACCCAAAACTTGCCGGCTCTAAAGTGATTGAACAAGTGGATGATACGGCAACAGATTTTTCGTCGTTCGTAACGACAAGCAAATCGCAATTTGGTCGTGGCGGGATGATCACCAAAAGTACCATGGCGCAAAAAACGGCTCAACTGGGCATAGCGGTGCATATCGCCAACGGCACCACGGATAATATTTTGACTGATGTATTGGCGGACAAAGCCATCCATACCCGCTTTGTGGCGAACAAGAGCAAGTCGGGCAAGAAGAAGTGGATTGCGCACTCGGCGCACAGCGCAACCGGTGTGGTGCAGGTAAACGATGGCGCCAAAACAGCGCTGACATCGAGCAAGGCCACGAGCCTGCTGCCTATAGGTATTGTGACGATCATAGAAGATTTTAATAAAGGCGACATCATACGACTGGTGGACGGACAGCACAAGCTTATCGGCCTCGGCATTGCCGAGTACAGCGCCGACAAGGCCCGTGAAACCATCGGCCAGAAAAAACAGAAACCGTTGGTGCATTATGATTACCTTTATTTGAGTTAAAAAAACGGCGTCATGGCGAGGAACGAAGCCATCTCTACTGAGGACATTCAGGGAGCATAAATAATTTGCTGAACGTTCATCGAGATCAGTTCGTTCAGTTGACCTGCAAAGTTCAGAGATTGCTTCGTTCCTCGCAATGACGCGTGTGTAAGTGTATTAGATAAAGAAATGAGCTACCAAAAATACTTCGAAGATGCATTGATCGCAGGGAGGAATATCATCGATATTACCGCTGACACCGCTATAGCCGTATTGCACGACCTGGCAGATGCAGCAGTAGCCCAAACCGACCACCTTCTGGCTGAAAATCAAAAGGATCTGGACAGGATGGATCAGTCCGACCCTAAATATGACCGCCTGAAACTGACCGCTGCCCGCATACAGGATATAGCAAAGGAAATGAGGAACGTGGCGGAACTGCCTAACCCATTGAGACATATTCTTTCAGAAAAAACGATGCCTAACGGTTTAAAGATTAGCAAGGTAAGTGTACCCTTGGGCGTAGTCGGTGTAATTTACGAGGCAAGGCCCAATGTTACTTTTGATGTGTTCGCCCTGTGTTTTAAAACCGGGAACGTGTGCGTGCTCAAGGGCGGCAGTGATGCGGAATATTCCAACAAGGCGATTATCGGTATTATTCACGATGTACTTAAAAAACATAATATCGATACCCGTGTAGCTACCCTGCTCCCACCTGAACGGGAAGCCACCGAGGCTCTGTTGAATGCCATCGGTTATATCGATGTGTTGATACCAAGAGGTAGTCAAAGCCTGATTGACCGGGTGCGACAACAAAGCAAAGTACCGGTGATAGAAACCGGGGCAGGCATTGTACACACCTATTTTGATGAAACGGGCGACCTGCAAAAAGGCGCTGAGATCATCTGCAATGCCAAAACACGCCGGGTTAGCGTATGCAACGCGCTGGATTGTTTAATTATTCATTCCTCACGCCTAAACGATCTGCCTGAAATATTAAAACCGCTGGCAGCAAAAGGGGTTGAAATTTATGCGGACGAACGGTCTCACGCTGTTTCGGACGAACACTACCCTGCTCATTTGCTCCACCAGGCAGAACCTGAGCATTTCGGCACCGAGTTTTTATCTTTGAAAATGGCCATCAAAACCGTCGATAGCTTTGCCGAAGCGCTGGATCACATCGCCCAATACAGCTCCAAACACAGCGAGGCCATCATTACTGAGGATGCCGGAAATGCCGCCGCTTTTTTGAATAAGGTAGATGCTGCCGCCGTTTATGTAAATGCCTCTACCGCCTTTACAGATGGCGCACAATTCGGACTCGGTGCCGAGATCGGTATCAGTACCCAAAAGCTGCATGCGCGCGGCCCTATGGGCTTACAAGAGCTGACCAGTTACAAATGGCTGGTGCAAGGGAACGGGCAAACGCGCGCTTAATAAATTCAGGCTGATAATCAGGCATTAAGCAATAGTCAGTTAAAACATCGCTCTAAATCCTAACATTTTTGTTACGATTTCGTATATAGTGTGGAATGGACATATAACCAATTTTATCACACATTCCATGAGATCAGGTGCAGTACGGATTGCTTTAATTTATGTCGCTATCGCTTTGTTGTGGATAACCCTCAGCGACAGGTTGCTTTATATCTTTCATGATACGCTTACGCCTAAAGCATACATGCTTATCGGCAGCTTAAAGGGCTACTTCTTTGTGGTTGTTTACGGATTTGTGCTGTACAAACTGATCAGGAAAGAGGAAACAAAATTGGGTGAAACCAACCAGCAATCTATACAGGCCAACAACGAGGTGCAGCGGCTGGGTAATATCATCACCAAAGTCAGCAATCTCATTATCATCACTGATCAGAACAACTTTATCACCTGGGTAAATAAAGCTTTTGAAGATTTTACCGGTTACACTTTTGACGAGGTTGCCGGCTATACCCCCGCCACTTTTTTTATTACGGGCGATACCGAACCGGGCCTGCTGAACACCATACTGAAAAAGAAAAGGGCGCTGGAGGCTTTCTCGGCGCAGGTAAATTGCCGTAAAAAATGCGGAGATCCATTTTGGGTGAAAGGCGAGTACACGCCATTATTTGATGATAATAACAAATTTACCGGTTATATAGCTGTATACAACGATATCAGCAAGCTTAAACAAAAAGAGCTTGAGACAACCCGGCAAAACGAAAAGCTAAGAGAAGTGGCCTGGCTATGCTCGCACGAAATACGCCGCCCGGTTGCCAACATCATGGGCCTGATCTGCGTGATGAGGACAACCCCTCACCTGGAAGATAAGATCAAGATCATTGATGATATCAATCAGTCGGCAGAAGAACTGGACAAGATCATACATGCCATGAATTCGACCATCGGGGCTGAGCTGGAGGCTGTGGAAACAAAATAATCCGTAAACCGCAATACCATTTAATAACAATTCCCGTTAATCAGGCTGATAATTATCACAACCCTGCAAGCCGGATATGCGGACAGTATTCAATTACTACAAAATACTTTTAGGTGTCAACATTCCTTTTTCGTTCATATTTGGCTACATGTATGGCATATCTGCCTTCGTAATATCATTTTGCACCCTGGGTTTATTACTCTCTGCATTCTATTTCGAGCTGTATTACAAGCAGCAATATTACTTTTACTTCAACAAGGGCTTCACCAAATTCAGGTTGATCAGTCTTTCATTCCTGGCTAACCTGGTGGTGGTCGGGGTAGGTTTTATGGTTATGAAGATCATTCACCGATGAAGAATCTGCTGGAGGTTGACAGCGTGATGATTGCATTTGATGACCGCAAGATATTGTCGGATTGCTTTGTAAGGTGCGAAACCGGGGACGTCATTGGTATTTTAGGCCGAAACGGATGCGGCAAATCATCCCTGTTGAAGATCATCTTTGGCAGCCTGTTCACCTATAACAAGTTCATCAGGATAAACGGCAAGGTATATGAGCAGCCTTACAAACATGGAAACCTCGTAGCCTATTTACCCCAGCATGATTTTTTACCGAAGAACATATCGATCAGGCGGATCATCGATATCTACATCACCGCAAACGCAGGAAGGGAGAAAATCAAAAACGATACCCGGTTAAAAAACCATCTCAGCAAGAGGATATCAGAGTTATCCGGGGGCGAATTAAGATACCTCGAGATCATGCTGCTGGTGAATCTGGATACCAAATTCATCTTACTTGATGAGCCATTTTCTAAAGTAGAACCATTGTATAAGGAAGTAATCATCAGCCTGCTCAAAGAATACCGCTCAACCAAAGGTTTTATTATTACCGACCACGATTACCGGAACATAATCGAAGCCAGCGACCGGATCATCCTGATCACAGGCGGCGCATGCAAACCCATTGTTGACCTAACCGAACTGGAGTTTTGGAATTATGTTCCAAACGGAACATTTAATTGAAGACTGCATATTAATTCTGCACAATTTCAACTATTTACAATTACAACTGTTTAATTTGTGACGACCAAAGTTGACCTTTATGAGCATTACTTCAATAAACCCGGCTAACGGTAAACCGTTAAAAACATACCGTGCCCATAGCGCGAAACAAGTGGAGCAAAAAATAGCCCAAACTCATAAAGCCTGGTTAAAGTGGAAAGAAACGAACCATGAAGAGCGCAGCACGCTGTTACTGAGCATGGCCGAAGTGCTGCAAACCCGTAAAAAGGAATTTGCCATACTGATGGCGCAGGAAATGGGCAAACCTGTAAACCAAGGTGTTGCCGAAATAGAGAAATGCGCCTCGGTATGTGAGTATTATGCTGTCAATGCCGCTAAATACCTTGTTGATCAGCTGATAGAAACCGATGCTTCCAAAAGCTTTGTGAGCTTTCAACCTGTTGGCGTGGTACTGGCTATTATGCCCTGGAATTTCCCTTTCTGGCAGGTATTCCGCTTCCTGGCCCCTGCATTGGCTGCAGGGAACTGCGGAGTTTTAAAACACGCCTCCAACGTACCTGGCTGCGCTTTGGCAATCGAGGAAGTGGTGCAGCAAGCAGGCTTTCCGGAAAAAGTATTTCAAACCTTACTGGTTAACAGCGCGATGGTAGAAAAGATCATCGAAAATCGATTGATACAGGCCGTCACCATCACCGGTAGCACCAGCGCTGGTAAGCAAGTGGCACAAAAAGCGGGTTCGCTCATCAAAAAAACAGTGCTGGAATTGGGCGGAAGCGATGCCTACGTGATACTAGAAGATGCCGACCTGGACAAAGCCGCTGAAATATGTGTGAACAGCCGTATCATCAATGGCGGACAGAGTTGTATCGCCAAGCGGTTCATCGTAGTAAAATCGGTGCAAAAGGAATTTACCCGGTTATTTTTGAGCAAAATGAAGGCTAAAAAGGTAGGCGACCCTTTAGATGCGTCAACCGATATTGGCCCTCAGGCGCGTACGGACCTGAGGGATGAGCTACACATCCAGGTAAAACAATCCATTAAGAAGGGCGCCAAGTGTATTTTAGGTGGAGAATTACCCAAAGGAAAGAATGCCTATTACCCGCCAACCATCCTCACCAAAGTAAAACCCGGTATGCCGGCTTATGAGGAGGAACTATTCGGCCCGGTGGCTGCCATCATTGTAGCGAAGAACGAAACAGACGCCATACGCATAGCCAACGATAGCAGCTATGGTTTAGGCGCTGCCGTATTCACTGGCGATAAAGCGAAGGGAGAAAAGATAGCCGCCACCCAATTACAAGCCGGTTCCTGCTTCGTCAATTCCCTGGTGAAATCCGATCCGAGATTACCTTTCGGCGGCATCAAGCAATCAGGTTATGGCAGGGAATTAGGGCTCTTCGGCATACATGAATTTGTGAATATTAAGACGGTTTTTGTGGGGGAATAGGGAGTGGTGAATGGTCAATAGTGAATGTTTTTAACTTGCAAATCTCAAAATATCACATTAACTTAAAGTTAATATACATTAATAATCAAATATTTATGACAATCATATAACATAATAGTTTAGGTAATTCAAAATCTACCACCCATTATAACTACCTTACTAATCCTAATCAACTTATCTCCAATTTCTACCCACGGAATTTTAGTATTAAGTATTAACTTGCGAATTGTAAACCTTTAAACCTGATGACAATTAGAAAAATACTGCGTAGCATCGCCTGGGTGATTCTGAGCCTGGTGACTTTCATTTCGACATGGTTACTTGCCGCTTTGCTCCTGCCCCTATTCACCATTAATCCTCATCCTGCAAAAGGTAATGATGTCACCATCTATATCCAAACAAACGGTGATCATACTGATGTGGTTGTCCCGGTAGTAAATCCGATTAAGGACTGGCGCAGCGAGATCAGTTACCAAAACACCATCAGCAAGGATACCACTTGTAAATATGTTGCCGTTGGTTGGGGCGACAAGGGTTTTTATCTCAATACGCCTACCTGGTCGCAATTGAAATTCAGCGTAGCTTTTAAGGCAGCCTTTGCATTGAGCACCTCGGCTATTCATACCACTTTCTGCAATAACCTGGTTGAAAGCGCCGATCGCAAAAAGATCATGATCAGCAATGAACAGTATAAAGGGTTAGTAGCCTATATCGACAGCACTTTTAAGCGGGACGAGAGTGGCAATGTCGTCAACATAAAAACAAACGCCAACTACGATAAAGAGGACGCATTTTATGATGCCAAAGGCAAATACAACCTATTTTACACCTGTAATACCTGGGCCAATAATGCCCTTAAATCCTGCGGACAAAAAGCAGGCTTGTGGACAGTAAGCGATATGGGTATATTTTATCATTATAAATAAGCGGTCTGTGGCATTACCTACAAATTACCTGCTCCTGACCTTTCGACAAATTTCAAAAACGTATCTTTGCAGCCAATATGAGTAAGCACGGCAGGATATTAGTGGCGATGAGCGGCGGGGTGGATAGCTCGGTGGCGGCAATTATGCTGCACGAGCAGGGCTATGAAGTGATCGGCTTGACCATGAAAACCTGGGACTATGCCTCATCAGGCGGGAACTCAAAAGAAACAGGCTGCTGCAGCCTGGATAGTATTAACGACGCCCGCGCTTTAGCCGTAGGTTATGGCTTCCCTCATTATATATTAGATATCAGGAGTGAATTCGGCGATTTCGTGATCGACAACTTTGTAGATGAATACCTGGCCGGACGAACACCCAACCCCTGCGTATTATGCAACACCCACATTAAATGGGAAGCCTTATTAAAGCGTGCCGATAAACTTGACTGCGAATTTATCGCGACAGGGCATTATGCCAATATCAGGCTGCAGGATAACGGAAGATATGTGGTATCAAAAGGACTGGACGAGAATAAGGATCAATCCTACGTATTATGGGGCGTATCGCAGCAGAACCTGGCGCGCACCAAGTTCCCGTTAGGAAGCTTTAGTAAACCAGAGATCAGGCAGATGGCATTAGATATGGGTCAGGTGGAATTAGCCGGGAAAAGCGAAAGCTACGAGATATGCTTTGTGCCTGATAATGACTACCGCTCCTTTCTAAGACATAAAGTAGAGGACCTGGAGGAACGTGTAGCCGGTGGCAACTTCGTGCTGACAGACGGTACCGTAGTAGGCAAACACCAGGGATATCCATTCTACACTATTGGTCAACGCAAGGGATTGGGCATTGCATTGGGCCATCCGATGTTTGTGACGAAGATCGATCCGCAAACTAACACCGTGGTATTAGGCACTCAGGACGAACTGGAACGCAAATCGGCCTGGGTAAAAAACCTGAACCTGGTGAAATACGCCAGCATAACCGAACCTATGGAAGCGGTTACCAAGATACGCTACAAGGACGCAGGCACACAAAGCACCATTGTACAGATGGGCGAACATATGAAGGTTGATTTCCATCACACCGTATCCGGCATAGCACCAGGCCAGTCAGCCGTATTTTACGAAGGCAACGACCTTTTGGGCGGCGGGTTCCTAATGTAGAATTTTGTTGAAAGGTTGTAAGGTTGAAATGTTGTAAGGTTGATTTTTACCTGCGATAATTTCCTCCTCAACCATCAGATATTCTAACATTTCAACCTTACAACTTTACAACATTCCAACGTCCTAAAGAAAAAACAAATTTGCGTTTCCCTTTCTTTATACTTTATTTGCAAAAAATAATCGCTTAAATGGCAAAAAATTTATTGATAGTCGAATCTCCGGCGAAAGCCAAAACCATAGAAGGATACCTTGGTAAGGACTTTACTGTGAAGTCGAGCTATGGGCATATCCGCGACCTGGTGAAGTCGGAAGATGCGATTGACATCAACAATAACTTTGCACAGAAATACGAAGTTCCCGCTGATAAAAAGCAGGTAGTGAGTGAATTAAAGAAATTAGCCAAGGAAGCCGAAATGGTTTGGCTCGCATCGGACGAGGACCGCGAGGGTGAGGCCATATCCTGGCATTTATTTGAGACTTTGGGTTTAAAGGATGCAACTACCAAGCGTATCGTTTTTCACGAGATCACCAAGCCGGCCATTTTAAAGGCAATAGATAACCCGCGCAAAATTGATTACAACCTGGTAAATGCACAACAGGCACGCCGGGTATTGGATAGATTGGTAGGCTTCGAGCTTTCACCGGTATTATGGAAAAAAGTAAAGCCATCGCTGTCAGCCGGAAGGGTGCAATCGGTAGCGGTAAGACTGATCGTCGACCGCGAACGTGAGGTAAACAAATTCACAGCCGAAGCAGCATTTAAGATCGTTGCCATTTTCGGTAAAGGACGCGAAGCATTCAAAGCTGAATTACCCGAACGCTTTTCCAAACGGGAAGACGCCGAGAAATTTCTGACAGATTGCATCAACGCGGTATTTAATATCAGCTCGTTGGAAACCCGACCGGCGAAAAGATCCCCTGCAGCGCCGTTTACCACTTCTACGTTACAACAGGAAGCCAGCCGCAAGCTTGGCTTTTCAGTTTCACGTACCATGTCGGTAGCGCAAAAGCTGTACGAATCAGGTAAGATCACTTACATGCGTACGGACTCTGTGAATTTATCTGAAACCGCTTTAAATGCAGCAGCCAAAGAAATTACCTCAGCTTACGGTGATAAATACCATCAGCATCGTCAGTTTAAAACCAAAAGCGCCAGCGCGCAGGAAGCTCACGAAGCCATCAGGCCGACTTACTTCGACCTACATACCCTGGACGACGGTGATCCGGCTGAGAAACGCTTATATGAACTGATCTGGAAGAGGGCAATCGCCTCGCAGATGAGCGAAGCTTTATTTGAGAAGACAACCGCAAAGATCAGCATATCAACCCGTAAGGATCAATTGGTGGCCAATGGTGAGGTAATGAAATTTGATGGCTTCCTGAAAGTATACCTGGAATCAGTTGATGAGGATGAGGAGCAACAAGCCGACGAGGATAATGCAATACTGCCGCCATTAACCAGGGGCCAGCAACTCGACTTGCAGGAAATGACCGCCACCGAACGTTACTCCCGCCCTCCTGCCCGCTATACCGAAGCAAGCCTGGTGAAGAAACTGGAAGAATTGGGTATAGGCCGTCCGTCTACCTACGCCCCTACCATATCTACCATACAAAACCGTGGGTATGTGGTAAAAGAAGAGCGCGAAGGCAAACTGCGCAATTTCAGGGTATTGACCTTGAAAGGGCAAAACATCACTAAAGAACAAAAAACTGAAAATACCGGTGCGGAACGCGGCAAGCTTTTCCCAACTGATATTGGCAATGTGGTAAATGATTTCCTGGTGCAGTATTTTAAGGGTATTGTCGACTTTAACTTTACCGCAGGTGTAGAGAAGCAGTTTGACGAAATAGCGCAGGGCCTGGAAGAGTGGACCACCATGATCCGCAATTTCTACAACCCATTTCATAAAGAAGTTCAGAATACGATAGAAACGGCTGATAAAGCTACAGGTGAACGTGATTTGGGTGTACACCCGGTAAGCGGCAAGAAGATATCGGTGCGAATTGGTCGTTATGGCCCGTTTGTGCAAGTCGGCGAGAGCAATCCCGAGACAGAAGAAAAACCTTTGTATGCCAGCTTAAGGGCCGGGCAAAGCATTGAAACCATCTCGCTTGATGAAGCGCTTGAGTTATTCAAGCTGCCGAAAAAGGTAGGCATATTTGAGGATAAGGATATGACGGTCGCCATCGGCAAATTCGGCCCTTATATCAGGCATAACAGTGCTTTCTATTCTCTGCCAAAAGAAATAGACCCGCTTGATCTGACCGAAGAACAGGCCATAGAGATCATCATCGATAAACGCAAACGCGATGCCGAACGCCTGATCAAAACATTTGACGAGAACCCGGATGTGAAGATCCTGAACGGTCGCTGGGGCCCGTATATCGAATTCGGTAAACAAAACGTTAAGATACCAAAAGGAAAAGAGCCGCTCGAGCTTACCTACGACGAATGCAAGGCCTTAGCCGACGCAGAAGCCAAAGCCCCTAAAAAAGCCGGCGGAAAAAGATTTGTGAAGAAGAAGTAGTGTATTAGTTGATTGAGAGAATGGTTGATTGAGTTGAATGGTTATTGCAACTTAATCAACTAAATCCAACTTAATCAACCCAATCAACTAAAAATGATAAAAGACCTCCCCAAAAATATTGTTCAGGATATTGCTATCGCAGTAGCGCTTGAGGGTGAAAACGTGGAGAGCAAAACCTGGTATGTGTACCTCATCAACATGAAACAGGAGCCGATAGAGAATGTGTTGATCACTTCCAAAGGCTATGGTGAGAAGGACGGTGAACAGGTGAAGACCTCTACCCTTCGCCACATGTTCCCGGTGGTTAATAATAGCGCATATGTGTTGATCGAGCCTATTGATGAGGCCACTTTCGGTTTAAACAATGAGTACTGGCTGAGCTACTATATCGGTCGCGAGATATTCGATAAAAAATTCATCTTCCTGCCGGAGAGTATTGTGGAGTCGAATTTTATTAAGCTTCCTATTCTGAATAAGCCTGGGGTGATGATCAGGTGATCCGTCGCCGTTGTTGTCACCAACGACTCTGCTATTTTGTAAATTAGCACTATGCCCGCTATAATTGTGATTATCATCCGCAAGCTTTACGGTTTTGGTAATGGACTACCTTATTGTCCAGACATTTGATACAGCATCAAATTCAATTTTGAATTTCTTACATGATTTACATTTTTCATTTTGCTCCTGAAATTTAGACTCCAAAATTGTTGAAATAATGGGTATTTTCTTGCTGTCTTTGGGTAAAACAATTTGATAGAAGTCGTTAATCTTACTATTGTTACGAATAGCTTTGACAAATAAATTTGTAGAATCACAAAAGGCGTAAGTAACGTTCTCATCTACCAAAGACATATACTCGTGTTCGTTAATTTTCCTTGTAACTTCATATCCGGAATTTACAATATCTCCATTGTGCAATAGATAAATATTTCTAACTAAATGCATCTCTTTATTTTTGTCAGAACAAGAACTTACTAACGAAAGAATTATCAATGTCATTAGAACTATTTTGATTGTGGGATAGATTGAGTGCATATATATCTTTGATAAGTATTACTAATCGGTTTTGGGAATCTTTCGTTCTTTTCGGGCCTGTTCCTCCGCCGTTGTTGGTGTTGTCACCAACAACTCTACGATTTTCAAATTTAGCATATCCTGCCATTAATTTTAATCCGCAAGTATGACGGTTTTGTTGGAGACAACACCAACAAAGGCAGGTAGGGGTTTCGTCGCCTGGTTAACCCCTACCTCCCCTTCCCCAAGGAAGGAATCGCACATCCCAATGCTTTTTTTCCAATCTCAAAATATCTACGATTTTGCAAATTAGCAACTTGCCCGCTATAGTTGTGGTTATCATCCACAAGCTTCACGGTTTTGTTGGTGACAACACCAACAAAGGCGGGCATTTTACTGACAAAACAGCGTCAGTAAAACTTTCATTTTAAACCCGTAAATTTGTAAATATCCCCGTTGTCTGTGTCCCCACAGACCACTGAAATTTACTTCTTAGCAAACAGTCTGTTAGGACACAGACTGTGGTATTTGTTAATAAATATCTTCTTTCAAATAAATTTTTAATTGTCAAAAATTTCATAATTTAAGGGAATAAATAAACCTCGTCATGGAAGACACTCAGGGCCCTTCGCCTAAGCAGAAACGGCCTTTTATCGCTATCGCAGTATGCACGCTGCTCTTATTATTTTTAGGCACTTATTTTATTTTTCACAAGCATCCCACAACCGTCGATCCGGCTTTCAGCAAGTATATCGAGTCGTATACTTCGGGGATCATTTCCAGGGAGAATGCCATCCGCATCCGGTTGGCCGGGCAGGTACCAACGAGCCATGTGCAGAACGATCAACTGCCTGACGGGGTATTTGATTTCTCGCCATCAGTAAAGGGCAAAGCCTATTGGGTGGATGAGCGCACCATCGAATTCAGGCCTGCGGCTAAACTCGTCGCCGATCAAAGCTATTCGGCCGAATTTAAATTAAGCAAGGTGATCGATGTGCCCGATAAGTACAGCGATTTTAAATTTACGTTCCAAACCATCAAGCCGGATTTTACCGTGAGCTTCGTTGGTTTGCAAACCGCTACCAGCACATCCCTGGATAAAATGAAGCTTGATGGCGTGGTACAAACGGCAGATGGCGAGGATAACGCGTCTATCGAAAAGCTGATCAGCATCAATTACCCAACCCCGGTTCATATCAGCTGGCAGCATAGCAATGCAACACATACACACAAGTTCACCATTACGGACCTGACCCGGGTTGCTGATAAAGTAAATCCCTTAACTGTAAATTGGGACGGCAGCAGCTTAAATATCGACAAAAAAGGAAACCAGGAATTTGAAGTACCGGCCATAGGTGATTTCAAGGTACTCGCCATCACCGCGGTGCAGGACCAGGATCAATATGTACTGGTGCAATTTTCTGACGCTATTAAAGTTGGACAGGAATTAAAGGGATTGGTCGGCATAAAAAATGTAGAGGACCCCGCCTTCACCATTGAGGGCAGCACGGTGAAAGTTTATGCCCCGGAGCGTCTGAATGGCAACTACAGCGCCTTTGTGAATGAAGGGGTTGAGAATATCTCGCAAAAGAAAATTACGAAAGCCTTTAGCGCCAACGTATTTTTCGAAAACCGCCTGCCATCCGTTACTATACCGGGCAAAGGAGTGATCCTGCCCGACTCGGGAAAACTGGCTATGGCTTTCGAGGCGGTAAACCTGAATGCGGTGGATGTAAGCATCATCAAGATCTACGAGAGTAATGTGCCGCAATACTTCCAGAGTAATGGATTTGACGGAGGGAATGAGCTGCGCTCGGTAGGTAAACCTATCGTTCAGAAAACCATCCGTTTAGATGGGGACAAAGGGATCAACCTGAATAAAAAGAACCGCTTTATGCTGGATATCGACCAGCTGATCCACGCTGAGCCGGGTGCGATTTACCGCGTGGTTATCGGCTTCAGGAAAGAGTATTCGCTATATAACTGCAGCCTGGGATCGCCGGTGTTAAAGAAGAACGACCGTAGCGACGACGATTATGAGAGCGATTACGAAGGCGGCGGCAACAGCAATAAGGTAAGCGATGAGGATGATGATTTCTGGCAGCGGTATGATAGCTATTACCCCGAAAACTACCGGTGGAATGAACGCTTCGACCCATGTGCTAGTTCTTATTACACCAAGGATCGTTGGGCTAAGCGGAACATTATCGCTTCAAATATAGGACTGATTACCAAACGCGGTAACGACAACGGCATGGTAGTGGCAGTAACCAATATCCTTACCGCCAAACCGATGTCGGGCGTATCTTTAGAAATACTTGACTTCCAGAAGCAGGTGATGTACAGGGGAACGTCCGATGCGGACGGCATGGCCAAATTCGACCTTAAACGTAAGCCGTACCTGTTGGTAGCTAAGAATGGCGCCGAAAGGGGTTATCTTAAATTAGATGATGGCAGCTCACTCCCACTGTCGCGCTTTAATGTTGGTGGCGATGAGATACAAAGCGGCCTGAAAGGGTTTATCTATGGCGAACGCGGCGTATGGCGACCCGGGGATTCCATCTTCCTCTCATTCATCCTTCAGGATAAGCTAAAAACACTCCCGGCCGATCACCCGGTTGAATTTGATCTGTATAACCCCGACGGGCAATTGTACAAAAGCATCACCCAAACCAAATCGGTGGATGGTTTTTACAGCTTCCACACCGCTACCGAAACTTCTTCGCGGACCGGCAACTGGATGGCAAGGGTAAAAGTAGGCGGTGCTAAATTTGAGAAGAACATCAAGATAGAAACCATTATGCCTAATCGTTTGAAGCTAAAACTAAGCTTTGGCGATGCGACAGAACTGGTGAAGGGAAGCAGCACCAACGGTACCCTGGATGCCCACTGGCTTTTTGGCGGCACAGCGCAAAACCTGAAGGCTAAGGTGGATGCATTTTTATCCCCTCAAAAAACAGCCTTCAAAAATTTCCCGGATTATGTTTTTGACGACCCTACCCTGGCATTTAATACCCTTACACAAACCATATTTGACGGGCGGTTGAATGAAAACGGGTTAGCGGCTGTCAATGCGGATATTAATGTCGAAAAACAAGCACCCGGCCAGTTAAAGGCCAATTTCGTGGTGAAAGTATTTGAGCCGGGTGGTAATTTCAGCCTGCAAACGCTTTCCCTGCCTTACAATGTTTATAACGGCTATGTCGGCATCAAAACTCCGGAGGGGACTGATATTTCGGGCATGTTATTTACCGGTAAGGATAACCAGATCGATATCGTGGATGTGGATACCAAAGGGAATGCGTTCCCCGGCACACGGAATGTGGAGCTGGAATTTTATAAAGTACAATGGCGCTGGTGGTGGGACCAAACGGGCGATGAAATGAGCAATTTCACGCAGGACAAGTATAATAAGCTGATCAAAACAGAAACCATCCGTCTCACCAACGGGCGCGGCAAATGGAACCTGCACGTTGATCCTGAGGATTGGGGCCGGTACCTGATCAAAGTTAAAGACGAGGAAACGGGCCATTCAACCGGTAAGATCATTTATGTCGATTGGTCGAACTGGGCGCAAAGGCTGCAGCAAACCAACCCGACTGAGGCCGCCATGCTTTCCTTTACCGCTGATAAAACAAGTTACAAAGTTGGCGAGGATGCAACGCTGACCATTCCAACAATGTCTGACGGTCGCGCGCTGATCAGTTTTGAGAATGGCAGCAAGGTATTGAAGACTACGTGGATCGACACCAAAAAAGGCCAAACGCAATATAAGTTCAAGGTAGATGAAACCATGGCACCCAACATTTTTGTGAATGTGACCCTATTGCAACGGCATTCGCAAACGGTGAATGATCTGCCGATAAGGATGTACGGCGCTATACCATTAACTGTGGATAACCCCGAAACTATCCTGAAACCAGTGATCGGCCTGCCTGCTAAATTACGGCCTGAAACGCCATCATCTATAACCGTTTCGGAAGCTTCAGGCAAAGAGATGACCTACACCATAGCCATAGTGGATGAGGGCTTACTGGATATTACCAATTACAAAACACCCAATCCGCATGAAACCTTCTACGCAAAAGAGGCACTCGGTGTAAAAACCTGGGACTTGTTCGACTATGTGATCGGCGCCTATGGCGGTGGCCTGGAGCGGATACTGAGCATTGGCGGTGATGGTACAGGCGGGGCTAATAAAAATGTCTCTGTCAACCGCTTTAAGCCCGTAGTGAAGTTTCTGGGGCCGTTCCACCTGGATAAAGGCGAAAAACAAACTACCCGGTTTACGCTGCCGCAATATATCGGCTCGGTAAAGGCCATGGTAATTGCCGGGCACGATGGCGGTTATGGCTTCGCAGAAAAGGCTGTGCCTGTTAAAAAACCGTTGATGATACTGGCTACCCTGCCCCGGGTATTAGGGCCGTCTGAAAAAGTACAGCTCCCTGTAACTGTGTTCGCACTGGAAAATAATATTAAGAACGTGAGCGTAAGTGTACAGTCCAACGCCTTTAGCAACCTTGCGGGAAACAATACAAAAACGGTTTCATTCACCAAAACGGGCGACCAATTGGTAACCTTCGACCTCGATGTAAAAGACTTCGTAGGTGTAGGGAAAGTGAAGATAATCGCTAAAAGCGGCAGCGAAACAGCAGCATACGATGTGGAGTTGAATGTGCGCAATCCAAACCCGCCAATAACAAAGATCATCGAGAAGGAATTACAACCGGGTGAAAGCTGGTCTTCGGCCTATGCGCCTATTGGCATGACGGGTACGAATAAATCGAACCTCGTAGTCGCTTCCATTCCGCCGCTAAACCTAGCCAAACGCCTGGATTATCTCATCGAATATCCTTATGGCTGCGTGGAGCAAACTACGTCTTCAGCGTTCCCTCAATTATACCTGAATCAGCTACTCGACCTTAACCCTTACCAGAAGGCAGAAACCGAGCGCAATATTAAAGCTACTATCCGCAGACTCCAGAATTTCCAGGTATCGGATGGCGGCTTAAGCTACTGGCCAAATGAAGGTGAATCTGACGAATGGGGAACTAATTATGCCGGGCACTTTATGCTGGCAGCGCAGGCAAAAGGCTACAGCCTGCCGATCGGATTTATTGAGCGTTGGAAGAAATACCAGAAACTGAAGGCCGTTGGCTGGGCGCCGGACACACGCAGCTTCTACGGCTCAGACCTTGTACAGGCTTATCGTTTATACCTGCTGGCCCTCGCCCGCTCTCCTGAGCTTGGCGCGATGAACAGGCTGCGGGAATTCCAGTACCTGAGTGTGGAAGCCAAATGGCGGTTGGCAGCGGCCTATAAACTGGCGGGGCAACCCGAAATTGGCTTGCAGATGATAGAAGGTTTGCCAACTACCATTAAACCCTACAATTCCATGTACGGTACCTATGGTTCTGATCTGAGGGACGAATCCATGATACTGGAAACATTGACCCTGCTCGGGCAGCAGCAAAAAGCAGCCGGATTATTAAGAACAGTAGCGGCACGACTGTCTGAAGATGATTGGTACAGCACGCAAACCACCGCTTATTCTCTGGTCGCGATTGCCGAATATTGCGGCGAAAACAAGTCGGGGCATAAGCTATTATTCAACTCTAATATTGGCAATGTGTCTTCAGGTTCGTATTTATGGCAGGGAGCATTGGCAACAAACGGAGGCAAAGTAAACATTAAGAACAGCGGCGCTAACCGGTTATATGTAAGGATCATACAGAAAGGACAACCGACATTTGGCCAGGATGTACAATCCGTAAGCAGGCCCGATATCCTGCAAATGCGTGTGGGTTATTTTACCCTGGGCGGCAAACCGATCGATCCAACAAAACTAAAACAGGGGACTGATTTTGTGGCTCAGGTGAACATCAAAAACCCGGGTCGCCGCGGTGATTACCAAAACCTGGCCCTCACACAGATATTCCCTTCTGGCTGGGAAATACTGAACACCCGCATGATGGAAACAGAGGATGCCTTTAAATCTTCCGAATCAAATTACAGGGATATCCGCGATGATAGGGTGAATACCTACTTCGGTCTGCCAGGAAATAAAGAGGTGACCTATTATGTGATGCTCAACGCCGCCTATGCCGGTAAATACTACCTGCCCGCAACTTATTGCGAAGCGATGTATAATGCGTCTATTAACGCGCTGGAGAAAGGGCAATGGATGGAGGTGGTGAAATAGTTGATTAGGTTGAATGAGTTAGATTTAGTTGATTAAGTTTAAAAGAATACTGTGAAATAATGGCTTCGTTTACAGAATTAGAGACTTGGAAGCAGGCTCGTAAAATAAGGATGTTAGTATCCGAATTGGTTAAGAGATTTCCTTCGGAAGAGAAGTTTAGATTGACCGATCAAATTATCAGATGTTCCAGATCTATTGGCAACAATATAGCCGAGGGGCACGGACGCTTTCATTATCAGGATAACATTCGTTTTTGTATTATAGCGAGAGGCTCACTTTCAGAAACACTTGATCATTTTATTGTTGCTAAGGATGAAAACTATATTAGGGAAGATGTATTTGACAATTTTCAAAAAGAATATGATCAGTGCTTGAAGTTATTAAATGGTTATATACAATTCATAAAAAGGAAAAAGAACAATGAATTAGAATAATACCCCCGCTCCACTTAAGCCAACTTATTCAACCCAATCAACTTAATCCAACTCAATCAACTAACCTTGAAAAGCCCGTACTTCAAAATACAATAAATAGCTCTCACACCATCCTTCCATCCTATCTTCTTACCGTCCTCGTAGGTTCGGCCATAGTAGGAAATACCTACTTCGTAGATACGGATCTTAGGTACGCGAGCTATTTTTTGGGTGACTTCCGGCTCAAAGCCAAAACGTTGCTCCCTGAGTTTGATGGATTGAATCAATTTGGTATCGAATAGCTTGTAGCAGGTTTCCATATCCGTCAGGTTCATATTGGAGAACATGTTGGACAGGAAAGTGAGCCAGCGGTTGCCGATCGTATGCCAGAAAAACAGTATTCGGTGCGGATTGCTGCCCATAAACCGCGAGCCGTAAACCACATCGGCAAAGCCGTTGCAGATCGGCTTAAGCAGGTCGTTATATTCGTTTGGGTCATATTCAAGGTCGGCATCCTGTATGATGAGGTATTCGCCTGTGGCTTTGGATATACCGGTATGCAGGGCTGCACCCTTGCCCTTATTAAATTCGTGCTTAAAGTATTGGATGTTTAATTCAGGGTTAGCAGCCTGGTAATCCTGAATAGCTTGTTCGGTATGGTCTTTTGAATAATCGTTTACAATGATGATCTCTTTTTTTATATCGTCGATCAGTTCAACTGATTTAATTTTATTGAGGATCAGGTGGATCGTGTTACCCTCGTTGTAGGCCGGAATAATGATCGATAATTTTTCTATTTTCATCAAATAAATACTACTTTACTCAGTGCTGCAGCGTGTTAAAAATTACTTCAAAAAACCAAAAGTAATAATATTACTCACTTTTTTGGTGGGTTTTACGTTATGGTTCTGGTTTTGTTTACCACGCCTGCTTTTTAACTCATCAACATCCTATGTAATTGATGATGACCAGGGCAAGTTACTGGGCGCCGCTATCGCTTCTGACGGTCAATGGCATTTCCCTTACAACCCGAATGTGCCCGAAAAGTTTAAGCAATGTATCATCGCTTTCGAGGATAAACGTTTCGAGCATCATCCGGGTTTTGATATTATAGCATTTAGTCGCGCTATCCGGCAAAATATAAGGGCAAGGCATACCGTAAGCGGCGGCAGCACCATCACCATGCAGGTGATCCGTCTCGCTACCAAACACAAGCGCACTTTCTGGAATAAGTTGGGCGAAATATTTATGGCCCTGCGGCTGGAATGCTCGTACAACAAAAACGAAGTACTGGCCCTGTATACCAGCAATGCCCCTTTCGGCACCAATGTGATCGGTCTCGACGCGGCATCATGGCGGTATTTTGGGCGTAGTCCCGATAAATTATCCTGGGGCGAAATGGCGGCGATGGCCGTGCTGCCAAACTCACCTTCATTGGTTCATCCTGGAAAAAACCGACAGGTGTTATTGAAAAAGCGAAATCAATTGCTTGATAAGCTGCACAAACAGGGCGTCATTGACAGCACAACTACAGTCCTTGCCAAGCTGGAACCCGTTCCTGATCGGCCCTTGCCCCTGCCGAAATCGGCCCCGCATTTGCTGGAACGCTTTAAATCAGATCATCAAAACGAAAAGGATGGCGATACCCGGATAAAAACCAGCATCAAATCAAATCTGCAGCAGCAGGTGAATGATATTTTAGAACGGCATCATTCGGTTTTAAAAGCTAATGACATCAACAACATAGCTGCCGTGGTGTTGGATGTAGAAACCGGCGCCGCCATTGCCTATGCCGGTAACATCGCGCACCCCGAAGACCCCGAAATGGAAAGCGACGTAGACGTGGTAAATGCCCCCCGCAGTCCAGGCAGTACACTAAAGCCATTGTTGTATGCGTCCATGTTGCATGATGGCCTGATATTACCCAACAGCCTGATCCCTGATATTCCCACACAAATAGCAGGCTATCACCCCGAGAATTTCGATTTGGGTTATGATGGCGCTGTCCCCGCTTCAAAGGCATTGTCACGTTCGTTGAATGTCTCGGCTGTAAAAATGCTGCAGCAATTCAAGTACGAGCGTTTTTATGATTTTTTGCAGAAGGTGGGCATCACTACGCTAAAAAAACCTGCGGATCATTACGGCCTGTCCCTCATCTTAGGCGGAGGTGAAAATACTCTTTGGGAACTCACAGGCGCCTATGCAGATATGGCGCGGGTGCTCAACCATTACAACAAATACAATGGCAAATACGATACCGCTGACTATCACAGTCCGGTATACACCCTTTCATCTGTTAAAAAACCGCAGTTACAGAAATCAGGCTTGCTGGATGCCGGATCGATTTATTACACCTTCCAGGCCATGGAAGAAGTAATGCGGCCGGGAGAGGAAATGGTGTGGCAGCAGTTCAGCTCCAGCCAGCGGGTGGCCTGGAAAACCGGCACCAGTTTTGGCTTCCGCGATGGCTGGGCGATCGGTGTCACCCCAAAATATGTAGTCGGCGTTTGGGTAGGCAATACAGACGGCGAAGGTCGGCCCAACCTGACGGGTATTAACACCGCCGCCCCGGTGCTGTTCGAGATATTCCGGTTGCTACCCGCCGCAAAAGATTGGTTTGATATGCCCGTTGGCGAAATGGTGAAGATCAAAGTATGCCACCAAAGCGGTTATCGCGCGGGCGACTATTGCGAGGATACAGATGATCTGTGGGTCCCCAAAAGTGGATTAAAAGCCCCCGTTTGCCCCTGGCATCAATTAGTACACCTGGATGCCACCGGCAAATGGCAGGTAACAGGAGATTGTACCTCGCCTGAAAATATGATCAACAAAAAATGGTTCGTGCTTCCGCCATCCATGGAATATTATTATAAAACAAAAAACTATCAATACCACGTATTGCCGCCATTCAGAGCCGATTGTGCACTAGCTGGTAAAGGCAGCCCGATGGAACTCATCTACCCAAAAGATGGCGCTAAAGTATACGTTCCGCTCGAAGCCGATGGCAGCCGGGGGCGAATGATCTGCAATGCCGCCCACCGACAGGCTGGTATAAAGATCTTCTGGCACCTGGACGATAAATACGTTGGCGCCACCACAGATTTCCACCAGGTAGCACTAAATCCATCGCCAGGAAAACATAAACTGACTTTAGTAGATGTAAATGGAAATAATTTGGAGATCAATTTTGAGGTATTGGAGAAATAGTTGGCAGAAGAAACCGCAATTGAAATATTGCAAACCGCCAACTGAAAACTGCAAACTGAATTATTATCTTGGCAGATAAAATATATAACTGAGATGCTCGAACAATTTGACCTGCACAACCTGATGGTGATCGATATTGAAACCGTGCCGCAATACAGCAGTCACGACCAGGTGCCGGAGCATTTACAAAAACTGTGGGACCTAAAAACGTTACATCAGCGAAAGGAAGAAACCGCAGAAGATTTTTATGAGCGTGCCGGTATCTGGGCCGAATTTGGCAAGATCATTTGCATATCAGTGGGCATATTCACGCGCGGAAAAAATACCGGGCTCAGGGTAAAATCTTATGCCTCTCATGAGGAGTCCGAGTTATTGATCGGCTTTGCCGATCTGCTCCACTCCCAGCCCGCAAGTTTGATCCTTTGCGCGCATAATGGTAAGGAGTTTGATTTTCCCTACATCTGTCGCCGCATGCTGATTAACGGCATCAAGTTTCCACCTCAGCTGGAAATAGCTGGCAAAAAGCCCTGGGAAGTAAACCACCTGGATACCATGGAGCTGTGGAAATTCGGCGATTATAAAAGCTATACTTCTTTAAGCCTGCTTGCTGCGATCTTTGATATCCCTACTCCAAAGGATGATATCGATGGCAGCCAGGTGGGCCATGTATATTGGAACGAAAATAACCTGGAACGCATTGCCACCTATTGCCAAAAGGATGTGGTAGCAACGGCACAGCTTATCCGGCGCTACCGTGGCGAGCCATTAATAACGGATGATTGCATCACCCTGATCGGAGAATAATGCTGAAGGTAAATCATTTAAGGGTCGAATTTAAAACGCAGGATGGTTTGGTGCCGGCCGTGAAGGATAGTTCGTTCACTTTAAAAAAAGGCGAAACGATTGGCATTGTGGGTGAATCCGGCTCAGGCAAATCGGTTACCTCTCTGGCCATTATGCGCCTGCATAATTCAGAAAATACAATCATCCTTTGAGATATTTTGCTGAATGATGTTAACATCCTGCAACTGCCCGAAGATGAGATGCGCGAAATACGCGGTAACCGCATCGCCATGATCTTCCAGGAGCCGATGACCTCCCTTAACCCGGTGCTTACCTGTGGCTTCCAGGTTACCGAGGCTATTCAGCTACATTTGGGGGTCGACAAAAGCGAAGCAAAAAAGAGAGCCATCCAGCTTTTTAACGAGGTGCAGTTACCGCGACCGGAAGCAATATTTGATAGCTATCCTCATCAAATATCAGGCGGACAAAAGCAAAGGGTGATGATTGCCATGGCCCTCTCCTGCGACCCGGAAATACTGATAGCTGATGAGCCGACAACTGCTTTAGATGTAACCGTACAAAAAACCATCATCGAGCTTTTGCTCCGGTTAAAAGCAGAACGCAACATGAGTCTGATATTCATTTCACATGATTTAGGCGTGGTAAGTGAGATCGCCGACCGTGTTATCGTGATGTATAAGGGCGAGATCGTTGAAGAAGCGGATACCAAAATCATTTTCGCTGATCCCAAACATCCTTACACAAAAGGGTTGTTGGCCTGCCGTCCGTCACCTGATTATCATCTAAAAAAACTTCCGGTTATTGCCGACTTCCTGGATGCTGATAACAATAAAGTCTCGATAGAAAAAATAAGAGAACAATACAGCTACCCGGCTAAGGAGCTCAAAGAAAGAAAAAAGCAATTGTACGCCCAACAACCAATTTTAAAGATCAAAGAGCTCTCCACCTGGTTCCCGGGTAGCAGCGGGCTTTTTGCTAAACAGAAAGAGGTGGTTAAAGCGGTAAACAAAGTCAGCTTTGATGTTTATCCCGGCGAAACTTTGGGTTTGGTGGGTGAATCAGGCTGCGGTAAATCAACCTTAGGTCGAAGCATTTTAAGACTGATCGAACCAACTTCCGGCGGGATCAATTTTGAAGACACCGACCTGCGCAAACTTAATAAACGCGACATGCGTAATATGCGCCGCGACATCCAAATTATTTTCCAGGACCCTTACTCCTCTTTGAATCCCCGCCTTACTGTTGGCGACTCCTTAATGGAACCATTGCAAGTGCACCAGCTTTATGATAATAATACCAAGCGCAAAAAACATGTATTGGAGTTGCTTGAAAAAGTGAATCTTCCGCCGGAATATTATAACCGCTATCCTCACGAATTTTCAGGAGGTCAGCGTCAGCGTATTGTTATTGCCCGTGCCTTGGCTTTAAAACCGAAGTTTATCATTTGCGATGAATCGGTGTCAGCTTTAGATGTTTCTGTACAGGCACAAGTGCTAAACCTTATCCGTGAATTGCAGCAGGAATATAACCTCACCTATATTTTTATCTCACATGACCTTTCGGTTATCAAACATATCTCAGACCGCGTAATGGTGATGAACAAAGGCGAGATCATTGAAACAGGTGATCCGGCTGAGATTTATTATCACCCGAAAGAAGAATACACTAAACGATTGATCGCATCAATTCCCGGATCAAAGTCGTAAGTAAAAGACATCATCGGCTAACGACTCAAGACTTAGAACTTAAGACTTAATCCGTACCTTTGCACAATTAAATAATACCTATGTCTAAAAATAAAAAGAGCTCATCTATCAAACAGGTACTTACCCAAATGGTACTTAGCATATTTGAGCAAAACGGTAACACACCGTTAAATTACAAACAAGTCGCCGCAAAACTCAATATACACGACCCTGAATCAAGGGACACCATATTAGAAATATTAAGAGAAGAATCAAAAAAGAACGTTCTAAAAGAACTGTCTCCCGGTAAATTCCAGCTCCTTGAATTAAAAACATTTATCGAGGGGAAAGTCGACCTGACCAATGATGGCTCAGCATACATCGTCACCGATGATGAGGCTGAAACGGACATCTATGTTGCCCCCCGCAAACTACGCAATGCTTTAAATGGCGACCGCGTAAAGGTTTATGTTTACGCAAAAAGCAAAGGCTCTCGCCAGGAAGGCGAGGTAATAGAAATACTGCAGCGTAATAAAATGGAGTTTACGGGAATCGTAAAACTCTCTGAGCGCTTTGCCTTTTTCATCCCGGACGACCGGAAGATGATGCATGATATTTTTATCCCCATTAGTGATCTGAATGGCGCGAAGAACGGGATAAAAGCAATAGCTGAGATCACCGATTGGCCACCTGATGCTAAAAACCCCATCGGCCGTATCAAGCAGGTTTTGGGTGTACAGGGTGAGAATGATACGGAAATGAACGCCATCCTGGCGGAGTATGGTTTCCCATTGTCTTTTCCAAAAGAGGTCGAGTTTGAGTCCGAAGAAATTTCAGATGTTATTACTGCTGATGAGATCGCCAAAAGGCGTGATTTCAGGGATGTATTAACTTTTACAATCGACCCATTTGATGCCAAAGATTTTGATGATGCCCTGTCTTTTAAATATTTGCCGAATGGCAATTACGAGGTGGGTGTCCATATTGCCGACGTTTCCCATTATATCAAGCCCGATTCTGCTTTGGATAAGGAAGCGCTTGAGCGTGGCACGTCCGTTTACCTGGTGGATCGCGTGATTCCGATGTTGCCGGAAAGATTGTCCAACGGGTTATGTTCGTTAAGGCCTAAAGAAGATAAGCTTTGTTTTTCAGCAGTTTTTGAATTGGATAACGATGCCCGTATTATTGACGAATGGTTTGGCAAAACGGTTATTCACTCCGACAGGCGCTTTACTTACGAAGAGGTACAGGAAGTGATCGAAAAGAGGTCGAACGAATATGAAAAAGAAATTCATAAGCTGAATGAACTGGCCTATATCCTTCGCGACCGCAAATTCAAAAATGGCGCTATTAGCTTTGAAACCACCGAAGTAAAATTCAAGCTGGATGAAAAGGGCAAACCGATCGGCGTGTATGTAAAAGAACGCAAAGATGCCCACAAATTGATCGAGGATTTTATGCTGCTGGCTAATCGCAAGGTGGCCGAGTTTATCAGCAAAAAAGGAAAAGGTAAACAAAAATATACCTTTGTTTACCGCGCGCACGATTCACCAAAGCCAGATGCATTAGCAAGTTTCGCCCAGTTTGCTGCGAGGTTTGGCTATCGCATCAATACGAAATCGGATAAGGAGACCGCTAAATCATTGAATTTCCTGATGACCGATGTAGAGGGTAAGAAGGAGCAAAATGTATTGACCCAGTTGGCTATCCGCTCTATGGCTAAGGCTATTTATACTACTAAGTCTTCAAGCCATTATGGTTTGGCGTTTGATTATTATACACACTTCACCTCACCTATACGCCGTTTTCCGGATGTGATGGTGCACAGGCTGCTTTTTCATTATCTGAATGGCGGACAATCAGCCAATGCCGAGCATTATGAGAAGCTTTGCCAGCATTGTTCCCAAATGGAAAAGAAAGCTGCTGATGCAGAGCGTTCATCCATCAAGTACAAACAGGCCGAATTCCTTAAAGACCAGATTGGCGGTATATATACCGGTATCATTTCAGGCGTAACGGAATGGGGTATGTATGTCGAGATCATCGAGAACAAATGCGAAGGCATGATACGCCTGCGCGATATTTCGGACGACTTTTACACCCTCGACGAGAAAAATTACCAGATTATCGGTCAGCGTAAAAAGAAGGTTTACCGCCTGGGCGATGAGGTGAAGATCAAGGTTAAAAACGTAGATCTGACTAAGAAACAGATCGATTTTTCGTTGGTCCAGGGGTAATATCAGAATCAATAATTCATTAACTCAATAAATCAGTAATTGAAAAAACTTTCCGACCTGCAGGCTATCATAAGCACCGAAGTTGACCAACTGAACTTCCCGGCTTACCCTGCAGAATTATACGAGCCCATAAAATATATTCTTTCCCTTGGGGGCAAGCGCATGCGCCCTGCTTTGCTTTTGATGGCCTGCGACCTGTTTGGTGGCGATGTAAATAAGGCGATCTCCCCTGCCCTGGCTATCGAGGTGTTCCATAATTTCACGCTGATGCACGATGATATTATGGATAACGCGCCATTACGTCGTGGTAAAGTTACCGTACACCAGCGCTGGAACCAGAATGTCGGTATTCTATCAGGCGATGTGATGCTGATAGAAGGCTATAAATTAATGATGCAGGTAGAGGATGGTTTACTGAGGCCCATACTTGACATATTCAATGAAACCGCTGTTGGCGTTTGCGAGGGCCAGCAGTTGGATATGGAGTTTGAAACAAGGGATAACGTGAGTATTGATGAATACGTCAACATGATACGCCTCAAAACTGCTGTAGTATTGGGTGGCGCCTTAAAGATCGGTGCCCTGATTGGTGGCGCCGATACCAAAAACGCGGCCTTGCTTCATACTTTTGGCGAACACTTAGGCATTGCTTTCCAGTTGCAGGATGATATTCTGGATGTGTATGGTAATCCTGAAAAGTTCGGCAAACAGGTTGGTGGTGATATTCTTGCCAATAAAAAAACCTTCCTGCTGCTCAAAGCTTTCGAGTTAGCCGATGAAAGTCAGGCCATTGAGTTAAACAAATGGCTGGCAAATACTCAGACCGATCAGGCAGAAAAGATAGCAGCTGTAACAGGCATCTATAGTCAGCTACAAGTGAGGCAATATGCCGAACAAACCATGCAAGCCTATGCTGACCAGGCCTTTACTGCGCTGGACTCCATCGACCTTCCCGAAGAACACAAACAATACCTCCGTGATTTTGCTGATGGATTGATGGTGAGGGAGAATTGAGTATATTTAGGGATGAAAAGATTATTTCTTTACAGTATCCTATCGTTCTTGGCGTTCATATCAAACGCCCAAACACTCACCTCCGGCGGCAAGGTAAAACCCGAACAAGCCATTATGGATGTTCGGCATTATACTATTGCCTTGAATGTCGATTTTAGTCAGCGGTCTATTGAGGGATATACCACCATTGATCTGGTGCTGTCCCAACCTACCCATGTATTGCTTTTCGATCTGCTGGATTCTTTGAACGTTCACAATGTTTTGGTCAATGGCAAAAAACAGGCTTTTGACTATAAGAATAACCTCATCACGATTAACCTGGATAAGGAACTGGCAGCGGGCAAAGTAAGTGTAAAGGTTTTATATGGCGGTAAGCCTCATGTAGCACGCCGACCGCCATGGGACGATGGTTTTACCTGGACAAAAGATTCAACAGGGCATCAGTGGATGGCCATCACTGCCGAAGGTGCAGGCGGCAAGTTATATTATCCTTGTAAAGATTCTCCGTCGGATGAACCTAACGAGGGCGTGGACATGTTTATTACCGTTCCTAAGGACCTTGTGGTGGCCGCGCCGGGCTTATTGCAGAAAGTAACTAAAAACGGCAGCACGGCTACTTTCCATTGGAAAACAAATTATACCATTAACAATTACAGCATTCTGTTTAATGTGGGTGATTATACAGTTGCCACGCGGCCCTATACCACAGTCGACGGTCACCAGGTGCCTGTTCAATTTTATGTATTGAAGGAACATGCTGATAAAGCGGAGCACTTCCTGGATATTTTTGTGAAGACCATCCATGAGCAGGAAAAATATTTTGGTGAATATCCCTGGGCAAAGGAAAAGATCGGTATGGTAGAGACGCCGCATTTAGGCATGGAGCACCAGACAATGGTCGCTTATGGCAATAAATTCCGTTATACCAAAATAGGCGGACAGGATTACGACTGGCTGATGCACCACGAGTTCGGCCACGAATGGTGGGGCAATAAAGTAACCGCAAAAGACTGGGCCGACTACTGGATACATGAAGGCATATGCTCATTCGGAGACGCCCTGTATACCCGCGAGTTTGAAGGCGAAGCGGCCTACAATAAAATATTCCAGCGCAGCATTTTTAGCATCGCCAACAAACTACCGGTGGTACAGCATCCTGATATGGATGAGGACGCCGCTTATATCGATGATATCTACAGCAAAGGCGCGTTCTTTATGCATACCCTGCGTTATGTGATCGGCGACACCCTGTTTTTCCCGGCATTGAAGAAATTTGTAACCAGTCCGCAATACACCTATGATAATTTGGTGAATACAGACGATGTAGAGAAATTCTTCACTAAGGAGTCGGGCCGCGACCTTAAACCATTATTCGACCTTTATCTGCGCACCACCGATAAACTGGAAGTACATATCAAACAAATGCCGGGAAACAAATACCTGGTACAGTTGCAAAACATCAGCATTCCCCTGCCTATTGACATTACAACCGATAGCGGAACAAAAAGGTTGATAGCCGACAATAAAGGCATAACGATAGTTAGCAAAACACCGCCGGTTATTGATCCGGAGGTGTTTTATATTAAGAAAGTGATCATTGAATAGTAGGTTATGTTATAAGCGTATTAACCATTCACATGTCCACACTTGAATGGTTAATAATGACAGTGTCCGCACTTATATTCAAGGCAGTCATATTAAATAACATGTTTTTTATTGAAATGACTATCTTCATTTAAAAAGCTTATGACTTTCGACACGATACCATTACCCAAAATCAATTTCACGGATATACCTGAAAAAGAAGCCGAACAAATATTTCAGACGTTTTTCAAACCAGATTATCAATTAACGTACGCGATTGAGGCAGCTAAAACCCATATAAAGTCAATTTTGTACGAACAAGAAAATAGGGATGATAAAATTGTAATCTTATCTTACTTAATTAATAAACTTAGTGATAAGTTCTATAATTTACCGATTCCACCTAACGATCACCACCGTATAGTTCAAGATAATCATGTTAAGGTTATCTACCCTGCAATGCTACACTGGTTTTATAGGTTAATTGAAAATGAGGGTGTGGCTATTCCCCAAGATCCATTTAGTAACCAAGAATATGTCGATACGAAGCGACTTATTAACGGTGTTGTTAAATATTTGGAAGAGCAGAAAACCAATTACCCCGATCAATCAGAAACTATAACTGAAACTCAGAAGAAAGTGACCGAAACAGAAAAATTTCTCTGGCTGGGTAAAGAAAAATGGGCTGACATGTTCATTGGAGCATTCATGAAAATAGCGGTTGATAAATCAATAACAAAATTACTTCCCGAAATTCTGAAGTTTATTAAGCCTTTTTTTGAAACAATTTTCCATAGGCTAATTAATTAAAGTTTCTCTTATAAACTATTAAGCACCTAAACTCGCTGCCGCGAGTTTAGCGTAGCATACTCATGGTGTAGCATAGCTAAAGCTCAAAACTTTAATAATTAAAAAGCGCAAGCAACAAAAAAAGCCCCGGTATATCAGACCAGGGCTTTCAATTATTTTCTAACCGCTAATTACTCAGCAGCAGGTGCTTCTTCAGTATCAGCAGCTTTCTTTGGTTTTGGAGCGGCTGCCTTTTTTGCTTTAGGAGCTTCAGCTACAGGTGCTTCTTCAGCCACTTCAGCTTTTGCCTCAACAACAGGTGCTGGTGCTTCAACTACTTTCTTTTCAGCTTTTGCAGCCGGTTTTGGAGCAGGTGCTTCAACTACCGGTGCAGTTTCGAAAGGTATTACTGATACGTATGAACGGTTATCAGCTTTCTTTTTGAAAACTACAGTACCGTCAGTTAACGCGAATAAGGTGTGATCTTTACCGATACCTACATTCAGGCCCGGGTTGTGCGGGGTACCACGCTGACGTACGATGATGTTACCTGCAATTGCCGGCTGACCACCAAATATCTTGATACCTAAACGTTTGCTATGCGACTCGCGGCCGTTTCTTGAACTACCGGCCCCTTTTTTGTGTGCCATTTTCTTATATTTTTATGGGCGATATTAATCGATCCCGTTAAACCTTAATTATAATGTGATCCCGGTGATCTCGATCTTCGTGAATTGCTGGCGGTGGCCATTCTTCTTTTTGTAACCTTTTCTTCTTTTCTTTTTGAAGATAATTACTTTATCACCCTTTAAATGAGACACGATCTTAGCTGATACTTTAGCGCCTTTCAAATCGGTTCCCAATTTGAATTTACCTTCGTTTTCTGCTAATAACACATTGTCAAATTCAATACTAGCGCCCTCATCCCCTTGTAAACGGTGTACAAAGAGCTGCTGGTCTTTAGCAACCTTAAATTGCTGTCCGGCTATACTTACTATTGCGTACATTGTTATTAATTAATGTTTTAAAATTTGAGGTGCAAATATAGGAATTCAATTTTTAAATAACAATAACAAATTTAGTATTTGTTAAGTGGTTGATTGAGTTGGATTAGGTTGATTAAGTTAGCTTCTTATTTGATGATTAAAACCAACTCATTCAACCACTCACCGAATCAACCCAATCAACTTATCTACTATTCCGCTGTTTTGCCTCAGCAGCATCCAAAACCTTCTTAATTTCCAGGATCACCTGTTTATTGGCATCTACCAATTTCTCGGGCCCTTCATAAGAAGAGTCGAATATCACCTTCTTGCTTTTCTTTTTATAATTGAACTCAATAAAGTATCTCAGCGGCTTCCTACCCTCACGATTTTTCGCGGTATCACCCAGTTCTTTTTCCGGGAAATCCCATAAACCCAGTTCAGCAGCCTTATGGTGAAGATATAAAAGCTCATCTTTTGATAAACGCAATTTCATTTTTATTAATGAATCACGCGAATCGACATATTGATAGTCGGCAGTTTTTGAATTATACTTATTGATCAGGCTGTCACCCGGGCCATATTGAAATACGATAGAATCAAAGTCGACAAAACGGTACGGCGCATTTTTGATTACCATGCTATAGTAATATACACAATAGGCCAGGAACGGCACGACTACAGTTGATATTAGAAATGCTTTTCTTAAACGAGGGTTCATGTTTAATTATTGAGTTATTGAATTACTGAATTATTGGATCGGGCTCTTCGCTTATTTCATTTTCCAACTTGCTAACTACCGCGGTAGCTACGGTGTTGCCGAGTACATTGGTTGCCGATCTGCCCATATCCATCAGTGGGTCGATGCCAACGAGAAGGGCTAAGCCCGCTTCGGGGATATTGAACATACCTATCGTTCCGGCTACAACTACTAAGGCTGCCCGGGGAACGCCTGCCATGCCCTTGCTCATCAGCATTAAAACTAATAACATGGATAGTTGCTGCGCGAATGCCAAATGTATGCCATAAGCTTGTGCAAGAAATAAAGAAGCAAAGGTCATATACATCATCGACCCAACCAGGTTGAACGAATAACCCAAAGGCAATACAAAGCTTACAATTTTATTATTGCATCCAAACCGTTCCAGTTCCTCCAGTACCCTCGGGTAAGCAGCTTCACTGGTTGCGGTGCTGAAAGCCACCAGCATAGCATCTTTAATATTGTTTACCAAAGTAAATATCCGCTTGTTCAAAACAGCGAATCCACCAAATACGATGAGCGCCCATAACAGTACCAGCGAGAAGTAAAACTCGCCGATAAAAGTGGCATAAGTGGCGATGATGCCTAATCCTTCCTTGGCTACTATGGCGGTGATGGCCCCAAATACAGCGATAGGCGCAAGCTTCATCACATAGCCGGTGATCTTCATGATCACGTGGGCGGCTGCATCCATAAACTTGATAATGATCTCTCCTTTTTCGCCTATGGCAGCGGTAGCTACGCCAAAAAATAGCGAGAATACCACGATTTGCAATATCTCGTTATTCGCCATCGCCTCTGTAAAGCTCCTCGGGAATACATGGCCTATAAAATCTTTTAATGATATTGACGACTTTGCCAGGCCGCTGCCCATCATGCTATCAGGTAATGATAAATGCATGGTACTGCCCGGCTCAAATAAGTTCACGAGCAACATGCCTAATAGTAACGACACAAATGTCGCCCCTATAAATAATAGCAAGGTCTTTCCCCCTATCCGGCCTACCGCATTAATGTCGCCTACTTTAGCTACGCCCACCACCAGCGTTGTAAATACCAATGGCGCTACGATCATTTTTATCAGCCTTAAAAATATATCGCTTAATATGGTAAATCCTTCCAGCTTATCTTCCCGCGCTGAATTGGCATCCGCCCGTTCTTTTATCTGTGCAACTCTTTGGGATTTCAATTGTTTAAAGTCAGCGGCGGTCGAGTCTTTTAGCTGAACAATCTTGCTGTCGATGGTTTTAATGTTAGCTTCGGCAAATAAGATTTTGGTGTTGTAATTGTCGATCACCTTAATATTGTAAACATAACCCACGGCAACACCTAAAACGAGGGCGATAAAAATGTACAGCGTTAGTCTACTTTTCTTCATGTGAATCGGGACTGCGAAACTACAACTATTCTACTAAAATATTTAAGTTTGGGCCATGAGCATTAAAGTATACGGCGTTCAGGATATAAAAAAAGAAATCCAGCATTTGGATAATACCCAACTGATCGAGCTTTGCCTTCGCCTCGTTCGCCATAAAAAAGAAAATAAGGAGCTGGCTGCCTATGTACTGTTCGACGCTGATAACGAGCAGGCATTTATTGAAGGCCTGGTTGCTGAAAATGGTTTTATGTTCAGCCAATTACCACACAATAATTACCAATTGGCTAAAGGGTTACGAAAGATATTAAGACTGCTCAATAAATACGTTAAGTTTACATCATCCAAACAAGCTGAAATAGAGTTGCTTATCAATTTCTGCCGTAATTATGTGCAGTATGTAGACAGGCGGGCGTCATCATCCTATAAACCATTGCGATTAATATTAACCCGGCAATTAGATAAAATTAAAGCAGCTATTGGTAAATTGCACGAGGATCTCCAGTTTGATTACAGCCAGGATTTTAACTCCATGGTAGGCGAAGCCGAAGATAAATTGAAGTGGCTGAACATGAATGACTACCTGTTGTAACATATTGTACATCTATCCATCTAATAATAAAGGTTAACTGACTTGAATAACAAAGAAGCAGCCTTCAAGCAAATATTTGAAGCTAATTCAAAAAAAATATACCATCTATGCTATGGTTATACGGGTGACGATGACGCCGCCAATGATCTGCTGCAAGAAACTTTTTTGAAGGTTTGGCAAAATCTTGACAAGTTCCGTAACCAGGCGCAAATATCTACCTGGATCTATCGTATTGCCGTAAATACCTGCCTTACCTATTTAAGATCTGAGAAGCGACAGGCTAAAGACGAGCTGACTCCCCAAATAGCCGAAAATGAGAGAGAAGAATATTCTGAGAAGAATGAGCAGGTGGCTTTGCTGTATAAGTGTATTTCAAAGTTAGAAGAATCAGAAAGGATTATAATTACTATGGTATTGGATGAAGTGCCTTACCCTGAAATTGCCGAGATATCCGGCATATCAGAGGGCAACCTGAGGGTGAAAATATATCGTATTAAACAAAAATTAACAGAGTTATATAACCACTATGAAAGACTTTGAGCATTTAATGTCCGTTTGGCAGGATCAGCCAAAAAAGGACCAGCTTTCGGTGGATGAGGCGCTGAAGCAAGTAAAAAAAGGCATAAGGGGTATAACCAGTCAGTTATACTGGGGGATTGTTGTGATGGCGGCTATGCTTGCGCTCACCTTTATTATATTATTCTTCTTCGTATTCCAATCGTGGATGACCTATATGGGTATCTTCATCATGCTGCTCACTATGCTCATTTATGCCATGCTGATCATCCGCAATTACCGCATCCTGATGAAGCATGATGCCACCCAAAACCCCACCGATTACCTACAGGACCTTAAAGAATACCAAAAGAACCGCGCTAAAATTGCCGGCTGGTTCTATTACCTGTTTGTGATGCTGATTAGCCTGGGGTTATCACTTTACTTTGTAGAGGTGCTGCGCCATGTATCAACAGGGGGTAAAATAGCCATTTACAGCCTCACGGTTATCTGGTTCCTGTTCCTGACCCTCTATTACAAAAAGCGCATATTCAAAAGTGAAGAAGAGAAGCTAAGCCTGATGATCGACCGGTTAGAGCGCTTACAGGGGCAGTTTGAGTGATTAATTAGTGAATAACTGAATTATTAATTTAGGCCTCTATCGTTTGTCCTTCGTCTTTTATCCTTTGTCTTCACAACGGTAAATAATACCTTTGCTCCATGCTCACCCCTATCATTATCCAGCCTGTCCGTCCGTCCGATATTGACGCCTTATTGTCCCTAAGCCTCAAAACCTTTTATGATGCCTTTGAACATCTGAATAATCCCGAAGATTTTGAAGCCTATACTTCCGTAGCTTTTACCCGTGAAAAGTTACTCTTGGAGATCAATAATCCTGATTCCGCATTTTATTTTGCGATGATCGATGATGAAAATGTCGGTTATATCAAACTCAACTATGCATCCGCCCAAACTGAATTTAAGGATAATGATGCTGTTGAGGTTGAACGTATTTATGTATTAGCTAGTCAACAGGGTAAGCAAATAGGTCAGCAACTGATCAATTTCGCGATAGCTAAAGCCGTTGAAGATGGTTTGAAATACATCTGGCTTGGTGTGTGGGAGCACAACATAAATGCCCAGCGATTTTACGAACGAAGCGGGTTCAAAGCATTCAGCAGCCATCAATTTGTATTGGGTAAAGATGTGCAGACTGATATTTTGATGAAAAGAGAATTGTAAAGGTAAAAGGTTAAAGCTGAAAGGTTAAAGGTTCTTATCTTTTGAATAAACCTCATTCTTACTTTGTCCTTTC
>Ga0105237_10001044_pt1 | contig 37212 bp, 36 predicted proteins | sample KBSC24metaG_FD_81520 | JGI IMG/M metagenome (GOLD analysis project Ga0105237, IMG submission 81520) | Corn rhizosphere microbial communities from Kellogg Biological Station, Michigan, USA - KBS C2-4 metaG | ecosystem: Host-associated > Plants > Roots > Rhizosphere > Soil | place: Michigan, USA...
GAGATGTTGTAGGGTAGATTTGCGACGAGTCTCGCGCGGCTCGCCGGCAGGATCTCTTTACAGAAATCCACTGTCAACGCATCCGCCATCACGAGCTTGAAATCGCCGAAGCCACCGAAACGTTCCTGCAATAGCGGCTCGAGCTTCCTGTCAAATTCAACTGCAACTAGATGACCCGCACTCTCAATCAACTCCGACGTAAGCGCACCCGTGCCCGGCCCAATCTCAATAATGGTTTCATTACTTTTTGGTGCGAATGCTTGGATTATGCGCTGAATCGTGCGCCGGTCTCTGAGGAAATGTTGGCCCAGACGCCTGGAAGGATAAGGTTCTTCTAATCCGCCGGTCATTTGTGTGGCGGGTAGCCGGTGACTTCGATGTCTTTTCCGCGCTGCTTCACCGTGACGTTTTCGAGTTCCAGCGCTTCCGACATCATCTCAACACCCCGCCCGGCAACAGCGCTCGGCGCATCAGCGCCGCCGACTATCTTTGGCGCGATGAAAAACGTCACTTTGTTTACAAGACCCGCATCCACAAACTCGCCTGCAACAGTTGCACCACCTTCAACCAGCACGCTCTGAATCGAACGGCTGCCGAGTTCTTTCAACAGTGCACCCAAATCGGATTCACTGAACAGAATCACGGGTACTTCAGAAGCAGTGGTGGCTAATTGGGAATCAGGAGAAAGAGCGTCAGCTAGTACCACACGAACCAGGGGACGTCGTCGCGGCAAACCTGATCGATCGGTCAACAGCGGATCGTCAGTCATCGCCGTCCCGGCACCGATCAGGATCGAATCGTACTGGTGCCGGAGTTCATGTGCGCGTGCGCGCGACTCTGGACCAGTAACCCAACGTGAATCACGTGTGCGCGTCGCAATCTTTCCATCGAGCGACACCGCCAGCTTCAAATGAACAAACGGCAGGCCCGTTGCCATGTAATGCAAATAAGCCTCGTTCACTTGCGCTGCTTCTTCACGCAGCAAACCCGTCTGGACTACGATTCCTGCCGCGCGCAGATGCGCAAAGCCTTTCCCGGACACTTTCGGATTCAGATCTTCGAGCGGCGCGACGACTCGCTTGATTCCTGCCGCGATCAATGCGTCCGTGCATGGCGGCGTGCGGCCGTGATGTGCGTGTGGCTCGAGTGAAACGTACGCCGTGCCGCCGCGTGCGCGTTCGCCCGCCATCTCGAGCGCGATCGTCTCAGCGTGCTTGACGTCTTCGAAGATGTAAAAACCCTCGCCCACAACATCGCCGCCCGGACCCACAATCACGCAACCCACCAGCGGTCCGGGACTGACCTGCCCGACGCCTTTCAACGACAGCTCGAGCGCGCGAGCCATCATGCGGCGGTCCATGTCGGTCCAGGTTGTTGGTTCAGTTAAGGTCGTCGTCGGCACAAGAAATTTTCCTCGCGGAGGCGCAAAGGCGCAAAGTTCAGGCAAATTCCTCTTTGCGCCTTTGCGTCTTTGCGAGGAAACTCATTTTCAGCTCCCAAACAACCCATTCACATATTGCTGCGGGTCGAAGACTACCAGATCGTCGACTTTTTCGCCGATGCCGGCATAACGAATCGGCAGGTTGAGTTCTTTTGCAATGGCGACGGCGATTCCGCCCTTGGCGGTACCGTCGAGTTTGGTTAAAACGATTCCCGTGACGCCTGCGACTTTGAGAAACTGTCGCGCCTGCTCGAGTCCATTCTGTCCGGTGACCGCGTCAACTACAAGCAACGTCTCGTGCGGTGCGCCTTCTACCTCGCGACTGGCGACACGTTTCATCTTCTCCAGCTCGGCCATCAAGTTCGACTTCGTGTGTAGGCGTCCGGCCGTATCCACTATCAACACTTCCGAACCACGGGCCTTCGCGGCCTTGAGCGAATCGAAAAGAACAGCCGCCGGGTCAGTTCCCTGTTTCTGTTGAATCAGCGGCACGCCCGTGCGTTCGGCCCAAATCGCGAGCTGGTCCGACGCCGCCGCGCGGAACGTATCAGCCGCACAGATTAACACGTCGTTGCCTTCCGCCTTGATACGCTGGGCCAACTTTCCGATCGTCGTCGTCTTCCCGACACCGTTAACACCGACAATCATCATCACGTAAGGCGCAATACCTTCGGGAACAGTCGCCTCCGAAGCCACACCTTCACGCTCGGACGCCTGAAGTATATTCAACAACTCCGTCTTGATCGCCTGTTTCAAGGTATCGATGTCGTTGATCTGCTTTCGCGCGACACCTCGTCGCACTTTTTCCAGAATATCGAGCGTGGTTGGAACACCGATATCCGCCGCGATCAAAACCTCTTCAAGCTGGTCCAACAGCTCGTCGTCGATCTGTTTGCGTCCCGCGAAAACCGTATCGAGCTTTTCAGACAACGAATCGCGCGTCGCAGCGACTGCGCGGCGGAACCTTGCAGAAAGCTCCTGTTCGAGCGCCGCTTCCTGTGCTTGCAGTTCCTCGATCGAGAGATTCAGCCCGAGGACGGAAGTCGCAAACGGAGATCTCGAGGGAACCTGCGGTTCCTCTGTGACGGTTGATGCTGGGGGTTCGACGACTGGTGGTGGAGGCGCTTCGGCCTCCGGTTTGACTTCGGCAGGTTCGTTTAAACGCAGCGACACAAAGTCATCTTTTTTTCTTCTCCAAAAAAGTCCCATGTGAGGTCGATTATAGCCATATATCAGCAGCCACAAAAAGGCACAAAAAGTCACACACAAAAGAAAACAGTAGCTGGGCGCCTTCCTTCAATAATTTCTTTTGTGCTTTTTGTGCCTTTTTGTGGCCTGATGTTGATTACGCAGAGAGCGTGTCACTGATGGGTTTAAGCGGTGAAATCTGTGGACTCGGAGTGGGAGCCGCGGGCTTTCTGAGTTTGACTTGTCCCGGGCGGATTTGACCCTCTTTGCACGCCTCGGAAAACGCCGCAACCACGCTCGCATCGTAACGTGTGCCAACAAAAGTCTCGATTCGCGCGAGAGCGTCTTCAAACTTCATCGCCTTTTGATATGGGCGGTCGGTGGTCATCGCATCAAACGTGTCCGCGACGGCGACGATCTTGCCCATCAGGGGTATCTCATCGCCTTTCAAACCCTGCGGATAACCCATGCCGTTGACCATCTCGTGATGCATGTACATGCCCGGCAGAAACTCTTTCATCGCAGGAATCTGCGACATGATCTTGTAGCCCTTCTGCGGATGGCCCTTCATGATCTCGTACTCTTCGTCGGTCAGCGCAGCGGGCTTCTTGAGGATCTTGTCGTCGATCGAGATCTTGCCGACGTCATGCAGCAGCGCGCTGATTCGGATCTTTTCTACTTCCTCGTCCGATAGACCCAGTCGCTGCGCGATCGCCATCGAGAAACGCGAAACACGTTCTGAATGACCGCGCGTGTACGGGTCTTTACCGTCGATCGCGGCTGCGAGCGCCTTGACTGTACCGATAAACAGTTCGCGATTTTCCCGCGAAGAGTTTTGCAAGTCGCCAATGAACCGCTCGATCTGGTCAGTCATCATGTTGAAGGAGCTGCCGAGATCGCCGAGTTCCGTGCGGCTCGTTACTTCGATTCGTTTCGAGAAGTCACCGGACGCGATTCGATGCGCGCCGCCCGCGAGTTCTCTCACGGGGTGCGTCAACTTCTTCGCGAAAAAGATACCGATCAGGATCGTTATGAGCGCGGCAATAAAACTGATCCAGAGAACTTGCCAACGCATGTCAGACACTGACGCGAGTGCGGCAGCTTCGTCCTGGATCGCGATTACGCCGAGTCGTGAATTTTTATCGAGTTCCGCCGTCGCGTACGAGCCGAGCATGTCGATCGTTCGTCCATCGCGAGTTGCTGAAAACGGAGCGAGCGCTGACTGGACCTGTGCACCCGACTCCTGCCAGTCCTGCACGACTTTCAGGTCGGTCATCGGCTTCTCGGAAAAAGCGACACTCGCTTCCGGGTGTGCGACCGCGCGGCCATTCTGGTCGACGACAAAGACGACCGGAAGCCCCGCGTCTAAAAGCTCGCGCTCGCTTTTCGACGTCGGTTGCTGAACCGCGTCAAAGACTTCCTGAAAAGAGATGATTGCAACCACAGCCGCCACGACGTCCTGGTTGTCAGCGCCGCCAAGCACGGGCTCGGCGATGGTGAGCGCCATCTCCTGTCCCGAACGAATGATTTGCGGCCGGCTGACCACGACGCCACGGCCATTCATCTTTGCGACCACTTCACTCACGCGCGCATCGACCTCTTCAAGCCTGATTACGTCCGGTTGAAACGCCCGGTGAAGTCTTCCATCAACCGGCCATAAAGCAAGGGCGATCAAGTTTGGATCTTCCTGGAGCTGGAGTGTTTTCTGTAAACGCCGATCGTAGCTGTCGTCGTCGAGGCTCTGAATTCCCCCGGAAATCTCGAACGCACGGGCGAGCCCGGTGACAACGTCGCGATATCTCTGGCCGTAAAGCTCGATCTGGCGCGCTTTGTCTTGCACGAGCTGAGCCTGGTAGCGGCCTTCGACCGACCGCAACTCAGCTGCGCTCCGGCCTGAAAGCAGGATGCCGGCGAAGGCGAGCGGCAGCAAGCCGACCAGGAGTAGCACTCCCAGAACGATGTAGAGGAGTCGAATTCGTCCGAGTTTTTCGAGCATTCGTGAAATCTGGCGGTACAATCGATGGCAGGGTCGAGCCATCGATATTATTGTCGACTGGCGGTTTGAGTGTCAACGGGTTTTAACAAGGATTTCCTCGCAAAGACGCAAAGACGCCAGGATCAGGCTAAAGCTTCTGTCTTTGCGTCTTTGCGAGGACAATTTTTCGGCTTCTCGAGGCCGGCCCGCGTCTAATCTGCGGGCTGCCATTTGACCAGAATGCAAAGTTTGGGTAGCGACGAGATCATCGTAGAGCGTGCTCTAACGGGAGATGCCGAGGCTTTTAGCGAAATCGTGCGGCGCTGGGAGCGTCGGATTTTTGCGCTTACGTACGGCATGCTCGGGCGCGAGGAGGATGCGCGCGACGCGACTCAGGAGACGTTTCTCGCGGCTTTTCGCAATTTGCGGGGCTTTCGTGGCGAGGCGAAAGTCTCGTCCTGGCTGCACCGCATCGCCGTCAACCAGTGCATCTCGAGACAGCGGCGCTCGAAGGTCAGGAGTGAAGCAGCGCTCGACGACGAACACGAGAAGCATGCGAGCAGTTTCGTCACGCCGGTCAGTTACTCGCCGGCGCGTGTGGCTGAAGGTCGACAGGAGACGCTCGCCGTGCGCCGTGCCATAAACAGTCTGCCCGTCGAGTTGCGACAGGTCGTGGTGATGAAGGAGTTTGAAGAGCTTACGTTTCGCGAAATCGCAGATGCGCTCGATCTGCCGTTGAGCACGGTGAAAAGCCGGCTCTACACGGCGTTGAAGCAATTGCAGATGCGATTACAGAAGTTTGAATAGGAATTGAGATGAACGAAAGAAACAACTCTCCCGATTGCGAACGCGCTACCGACTTGATCGCGTTCGTCTATAACGAAACGGACGAGGTCGAAACACGTGATTTCGAACTGCATTTGAAAGAATGTCGCGCTTGCAGTGAAGAAGTCGCTTCATTCGGCGTCGTACGTGAATCGATCACGGCATGGAGAGACGAAGCGCTGTCAGGGTTTGTCTCCACTCCTTTGCGAGCCAATTCTCAAAAGAAATCCGCGATCGCTGCTCTGCGACAGTTCTTCGATCTCTCACCGTTGTGGCTGAAAGGCGCCACGGCCCTCGCAATCCTCGCCTTTTGCGCGCTCGCGGCGCTGGTAGCGACAGGACCAAAAAGTACCGAGCGCAGTAGCGCCACAGCAAACTCGGAAACCCCGAAACCCGAGACGCTTTATACCAGGCAGGACGTCGATCGCCTTGTGAAAGAAGCCCTCGAAAAACAGCAGCCCCCACAACCCGTACTCGTCGTCCAATCACCGAAGCCAGTAAAGACACCGACTCAACTCACACACAGCCGTCGCCCATTGACACGCGCGGAGCGTGAGCAGCTCGCCGCAGACTTGCGACTTCTTTCAACACCGGAAGACGACGTCGATCTGAACCTGCTTGGAGAGCGAATCAACAACCAGTAATCATGTTCGAGGTAAAAATGACATCCAGACTATTCGTCACCTTGCTTGCAATAATGCTCCTCACGACTTCTGCCTTTGCCATGCAGGATCCGCCGGCGCCGCCTATTGCAGTGGAGGACCCAATTGCACAACTTCGTCTCACGCCTGAGCAGCGGCAACGAATTCGGATGATTGTCGAAGAAACGAAGCCCGAGCGCCAAATGACGAATAGAAGAGTCCGTGAAGCTAATGTCGCCCTGGATCAAGCACTGGACGCCGAGCCAATTGACGACAACCTCATCGAACAACGCATAAACGATCTCGCCACGGCCCAGGCATCGCAGACGCGAATGAGAATTCATCTGGAGATGAGAATTCGCCGCGAATTGCGACCCGAACAGATCGCCACCCTGCGTCGCCTTCGGCTCCAGCTCAGAGACGTGATGGGGGCTCAGCAGGCTCCCAATGGAGTCAAGTTGCGTCCGGGTCGAGAAGCACTCCGGCCCAACACAGTTGCCCCAACCTTTCCCCATCGAAACATCCGCCAGCCCTAGCAGGTTCTTCTCTGCGGCTCTCGGCGTACCTCCGCATTCTCTGCGTTAAAGCTTATTTCGACGCGAGAACGCAGAGGTACGCAGAGGACCGCAGAGAAATCATGCGAGACTACTTACTTGACGCCCTGCGTACAATTTGCGCATCATAGGCCGCTCTTCTAAACGCGCAGTCCTAAAACTACTTAACGCTCTGCCGCAAACTAAAGAGTTGGTCTAACTTAGCTCTCCATGAACTTAGCTACGCGCTCCCTGTTCGAGCTGCAAGAGACGACGCTATTAGCTGCTCGGGCTTTTCGCGGTATCTTCAGGCGACCCCGCTACCTCGCCGAAACCATCGACCAGATGGATGCGATCGGCGTGGGCTCTCTAGCCATCATTATTCTGACCGGCTTCTTTACTGGCGGCGTTCTAACCGTACAAACGTTTCCGACGCTCAAAAGCTACGGCGCCCAGTCACAGACCGGATACCTCGTCGCTATCTCGCTCGTGCGTGAGCTGGGACCGGTCTTGTGCGCGCTTATGGTGACGGGCCGGGTCGGTTCAGCGATTTCGGCGGAGTTGGGATCGATGGTCGTGTCGCAGCAGATCGACGCGATGCGCGCGCTCGGCACCGATCCGATTCGCAAGCTTGTTGCCCCGCGTTTGATTGCTTTGTTAGTGAGCCTGCCGTTGTTGACGGTGCTGGCGGACGTGCTGGGCATCTTCGGTGGTTGGGTAACAGCAGTCGCCCTTTACTCTATTTCGTCGAGCGTGTTTGTCTCCGCCGTGCGCGACGGAATCACGACCGACGACCTGATCGGCGGCGTGGTTAAACCCATCGTCTTTTCCATCATCATCGGCACTATTGCGTGCCGGCAGGGTCTGAGCACTGAAGGAGGAACGGTCGGGGTGGGGCGTTCAACGACGCGCGCAGTAGTCCTGGCTTCAATCGTCGTGATTATTGCCGATTATTTCCTCGCGAAAGCGCTTCAGGTTATCCTAGGAACTACTTGATTACTTCATATGTCAGCAGGAATCCACACTAGTGCACCCACAATCAGCCACGAGGCGGCGGAGTCGACTTTCCATGAAGTCGACGATCGCGCACGGGCCATACCGGCGATTGAGTTTCAAGACGTCGTACTCGCCTTCGATGACAAGGTGATTCTCGATCACCTCAGTTTCAAGGTCATGAAGGGTGAAACGAAGATCATCCTTGGCGGCTCGGGCGGTGGTAAGTCGACCATCATCAAGATCGTTTTGGGTCTACTCAAACCAGACGCCGGACGAGTGCTGGTGGACGGTGAAGACGTTACCGACTACAGCGAAGACCAGATGATGCGTGTGCGGAAGAAGATCGGAATGGTCTTTCAGGAAGGCGCACTCTTCGATTCGCTCTCGGTCTACGACAACGTCGCTTATCGTTTGCACGAACAAGATGTTCCGGAAGAAGAAGTGGAACCCGAAGTTCGACGCATGTTGCGGTTCGTTAACCTCGAAGACGCAATCGACAAGATGCCGATCGAATTATCAGGCGGCATGCGCCGTCGCGTCGGCATAGCACGCGCACTGATCGGCGATCCGAAGATCGTCTTGTTTGACGAGCCGACTGCGGGTCTCGATCCACCAACGGCCAGAACCATCTGCGAGCTCGCCATGAAGTTACGCGATCTTGAAGACGTGTCGTCGATCTTCGTAACGCACGAGATGAATAACTTGTATTACATCTGCTCGGAGTACGCGGTGGTTGACGACGAAGGCAAAGTGAACTTCGAGCGCGAGGGAGAGCGGCTTTGCCTGATCAACAGCAAGGTCATGATGATGAAGCAGGGGAAGGTCATCTTCAGTGGGACTGACGAAGCGCTCCGGCGCGCGGATGATGCGTACATTCAGCGATTTCTACGCGGACATTAAAGAAATAGTGAGGGAAACATCATGCCTCGATCACAAACGAATGTAAGCCTGCGCCAGATTCGTGTCGGCATATTCGTGCTCATTGCGATAGCCGTGCTGGTCTTCCTCGTACTGAACGCTTCCGGCGACATCAATCCGTTCAGCCGAAAGTTGCACCTGCGAGCGCGTTTTATCGATGCGAATGGCTTGCGCGATGGTTCCGAAGTGCGACTGGCGGGCGTACGTGTCGGGAAGGTCGATCGCATTGTTTTGTTGGAACCGTCACCTGTTCCTGATGCACCGCGCGTCGAAGCGCAGATGGTAATCGATGCAGCAATCGATGGGCGTCCGGCAAACGAGCGCATTCGTTCTGATTCACAGGCACAGCAGGGGTCGCCGAGTTTGCTTGGCAACGAGATGTTGATCAATATCACGCCGGGAACAGCCGTGGGCCAACCGGTCCAGGATAACGCGATCCTGCCGGCGTCATCGTCGAATACGGTAAACGACTTTGCTAAATCGGGAACAGATCTGTCGCAACGATTGAGCAAGTTGTCGGACGAGATCAGCGGCATCGTTCAGGAAGTCAAAGAAGGAAAAGGGACTGTCGGCCGGCTGTTTACGGATGAAGCTCTCTACAACAACTTGAATGCGACGATCCGTGAAACTGAAGACGTGATGAAAGACGTTCGATCCAGCAACGGTTCGGCAGGACGATTCATTAACGATCCCGCCCTTTATAACAACGCAAACGACATCGCGATTCAAATGAAAGCGATTGCCGAGGACCTGCGCGCCGGACGCGGCACCGCCGGTAAGCTACTGACCGACGATGAATTCTACGCGCGCATCAACCGCACTGCCGATCGTCTCGACAAGTCAGTGGACCAGATCAATCTCATAATCGCGGACATCAACGCGGGCCGTGGCACACTTGGCAAACTGATCAGAGACGAACAGATCTACAATGACGCGCGCGCCGCCGTCGCACGCTTCAACACGACCGCCGAACGCGTCGATAATCTCGTCGCCGCCGCCCAACGCGGCGAAGGCACCGTCGGGCGGCTCTTGAATGACGAGTCGCTCTACACCAACGTAAATCAGCTCTCCTCCGAAGGCGTAAAGATGCTCTACGACTTCCGCCAAAACCCGAAGAAGTACCTGACGATCAAGTTTGAGCTGTTCTGAGCTTCGCACCTGCATGCGACGATATTGGCTTACGGCGCTGGCGTTATCGATATCGATTTCGGCTGTTGTTAACGCGCAGCAGGATGAGTCGATGCCGATCATCGACGCTCACACGCACACCGCGTTCACGGGCGACACAGAACCGACCACGGGCCGTCCGCGCACGATGGATCAGTATTTCAAGGAATGGCGCGAGGCGGGGATCGTCGGCGCCGTGGCCCACACGAGTGCAACCGGAGAGAATTTTTACGATCTCGAGAAACGCGACGTGATTTATTGCGGCGGTGTCGGAGAGGCAGTTGAGCTAAAAAGAATCGAGAACGGGTTGAAGTCGCGCCAGTATCGATGCGTCAAGATCTATTTGGGTTATGGGCATCGATACGCGTACGACCGGCAATACGAGCCGATCTATGCATTGGCCGAGAAGTATGATGTACCAGTCGTTTTTCACACCGGCGACACGTATTCGAAAACTGCGAAGTTAAAGTTTGCCGATCCGCTGACGATTGACGAGGTTGCCGTCGATCACCCGAAGATCAACTTTGTCATCGCCCATTGCGGAAACCCCTGGATCGAGTCAGCGGCCGAAGTCGCCTACAAGAATCCGAACGTCTACCTCGAATGCTCGGCAATGCTGACGGGCGACATGGACCAACTGCCGCAGGAGAAGGTTGAAACCTACGTAGTGCGGCCGATCGCGTGGGTGTTCGGCTATATCGAAGATCCGAAGAAGTTGATGTTCGGCAGCGACTGGCCCCTCGTCTCGATGAAACCCTACGTCGAAGCCTACAAACGCGCCATCCCGCGCGAGCATTGGAAGGCTGTCTTTCATGACAACGCCATGAGGGTATTCAAGCTGTCTCCGCGCAATTGACCATAATGAAATCTCTTCTTAGAAGAGTTCTTGACCCAAAGTGGACAGATTTTTGCTCTTCGTCTTCATTGTTACTCTCACAGTATATTCATATCACCCTCATAAAGATGCTCTACGACTTCCGCCAAAACCCGAAGAAGTACCTGACGATCAAGTTTGAGCTGTTCTAAATTCTGCATCCGATGCCGGCGCATGGCTGGATTTCTGACAACTGTAGGGGCGGGACTCGCCGCCCGTCGTCCGAACAAGTCCGTACCGAAGATAAAGAATTCATTGTCGCGACTGAAATGTGTTAACCTGACTTCGTTTTTCGCAATCGTCCTTGCACCTTCTAAACCTCTAACCTCCAGGAGGCTCACTCCATGCATTCAGACTCTTGGAACACAAAGAACCAAATTAAGGACTGAAGCTTGAGTAATCAGCCCAACAAAAGCGATTTTGGTTTCAGTCTTCTCATTGAGCTGCGCAAAGAAATCATAGAGAGTCAAAAAATACGCGCTCAAGTTATTGGCTTCAAGATCACTTTCGTAAGTGCGGGCATTGGTGTCATCCTCGCCAATCTCGAAAAGCTGCCGCCCATACTTCTTGCGGTTCCCGCTTTTGCGGCTATTTTCTTTGACTTCTTAATCAACAGTTATAGTTTTTCAATTAAGCGCATCGGCTCCTACTGCCGAAGTAATCTTGAACCGTATATACGGAAGCATTCGCAGTTAGACAAATCTTTCCTCCTTTGGGAGGAATTTATGCATCAGCCCGGCAGCGGGCAAATATTCGCGACCGTTGGAAATCTAGGTCTAACGCTGCTTGCAGTCGTACCAGCCGTCGTTGGACTTCTGATGCCATTCAGATTTGCGGTGTCGTTACCTCTGATTGTTATTCTGGCGCTGCTTCTGTACTTCAACATTCGCACCTACCTGAGAATAGGGAAGATGCGAGAAGCCGGGATTAACGGAAAAGATGCCTCACCAGAAAAAATCTCCTCGGATACTGCGCAGGCACTACTCGAATAGAACTCAGCTATCGCGGCGACGTGGAGCGCGGGGAGCTGAGTTGTTTCAGGAGCTCGCGGACGGCGACGTCGAGTTGGGAGTCGCGACCCGTCAGCGTCTCGCCGATCGGACGGGTCACTTCGATGTCGACGGGGCGCGGGTTGCGCTCCATGTTGGTGCCGTCGTTCGCGGTGATCTTCATGCGCGGTAGACGGAACGTTGTTCGCCCGCTTCACCCGCTCGACCTCTCGTTTATCGATCAGCATCCGGTTTCAAAAAAGCTGTCAAGAGTTATTTGCAGGCACTCTCAACTTTTTGACTTGCCGCACCATGCCAGCATTATCTCTAACCGCTGATTTGCCGCCTTATACTCCGCTCGTGAAAACAGGCCGTCCAGCCAAGCGTGAACGCACCCCTTTCGGTCAGCGCCTGCACACGCTCCGTGAGCAGGCAGGCCTCTCCCAACAACAGCTCGCTGATCGACTCGGACTCACCCAACGGGCCCACGCTCACTGGGAACGTAACCCGGTCGCACTTCGCCCTGATCAGCTGCTTGGCCTGGCCGAAGCTCTCAATGTTTCAGTGGAAGATTTGGTAGGTTCGAATGGAACTAAGAAACGCGGCACTGGTCCAAGCGGCAAGATGAACAGCTTTTTGAAGCCGCCTCTCAACTCCCGCGCAGCCAGCAACAAAAGCTTGCCGCCATCATCGAACCTTTCATCGCTCATCACGCTGGCAGATAATATATCAACGGCGATCTCAGCTATCAGGATGGGTGAGATTCCGAATGCTGATGATCTCTTTCTCGTCACCCATGTAGCGATACCTGACCTCCAACCGATCCCCAACTTGGGCCTTATCATAGGCTGCCTTGTCTGGTGTACTCAATGGATAAAAGCGAAAACCGAACTGTTTGATGCGCGCGTCTTCCGAATGCTGCAGTTCACTTCGTTTGGGTTCGTGGACCTGATCGAAGTTGTCGATCTGATAATAAACTCTCCATTGTTCGGTACCGGGCGACACCTGAACAGCCTCGCCAAAGTTATTAACATATGAATGATTCTGCTCGTCAAAGCGAATGTACTCTTTCGCCTTGACGACTGCTGTTGTCGTTCGTACCTTCTTCGCTTCATTTAATCTGCTAAGTGAATTATCAGCAGCTCTCAGCAGTAGGTACACGGAAAAACCAACTATTGCTAGCACTCCGATTCCGATCAGAAGCCATCGTGCGGAACCGGCTGAGGCCAAACTGTTAGTCCTACGGGACATGTTTACCTCCGCGGAAGTTTATCGTGTAGTTATTGGTTGCATTTCTGTCCAAGACCCTGGCCTGTCCACGTGGATCACGACCATATTCTCTACCGGGATCGACCTGTGGCCGGTTATCGTAGCCATTTATGATTTCCCTCGTCCTGCCTGGAAATCGCGGCTGCGGAGCCGGGACAGTAGCTCGATTCGCATCCTTATTCCCGTATTGCTCAAAAGCTGATTGCCAGACTGCCGCCGGCGTCTGAGGCATGATCGATGGTCCAACATTGATGCCGCCAAGTGCCAACAGTTTGATCGCGTTAGAAGTGCACGTTGTCTCGCTGTGCGTTAGAGCCTGAGTCACGTTACCGTTGTAATCGAAGGTAAAAGACTTAGCGGACATTTTCAGGTTGTTACCCTGGGCATCTGTGAGGGTGGTGTACTCTTTGTCGACGACGGCGTTGAACGCAACGATACCGTTTGGCTGCTTCACATCCGCACCAGTGAACGTAAGGTTGGTCCAGTGACGCTCGACTTTTGAAAACGGTCGAACGCTGCGATACGTCAAGCCTGACTTGTCTGTCGCGCAACCAGGAGTATTGGGAAGCGAACAATAAGCGGACTCCGAAGATACCGAACCGTCAGGTCCTGTCACTATCCCGAGACTCTCGTTAACGTCATATGTCCATCTATCAAACGCTCCTCCGTCGTACGTTATCTTCTTCTCAGTGATCTGGTCCTGCGCAATGTAGTCACCAATACCAAATGGTTCAAAAGTGCTAACGCCATCGTGAATGTAAAAATAATCAATCGTGGCACCCGAAGACATTGACGATCCGACTGAGTTCGCCAAGACCGTACGAAACTGCTCGAGTGGAGTTTTGTGCTGGACCGGGGCAGGAACTTGCCGCCGGATCGGTTTCGCTTGAGCTGGTATCAGAGTTATAGCTGAACGTAAATTTACGCTGCTGCTGCCCAAGTTCTGTTTGCGGAAACACTATCTCGCGCACCACTTGCGACTCGCTGAAGAGAACCCCAGTCACGCCCGCCTCACATCCAGGGGTGTTGACCTTGTAAAATTTTCCGGTCACAGTCGTTGTTCCCATGTTGATGTCGATATGCTCGTCGATAGCCCCGACAGTGTCGTACCAGACCTGATACTGGCCTGCGCCTGAAGGATTATAAGTAAGCCTGATCTCGCGATTGGTTTGTTCGTCTCTGTAGTGGGTTCCGTTTGCGTCAGAAAAGATTTTGATCTTGTTGCCGTTTGTGTCCTGGATCCGCTGCACGCCGTCCGGTGTCTGTATTACCTGAGTGCCGTCGAGCATGTAGATGGTCCAATCATTCACAGCCGAGATCCGCGCAAAGATGAAACTGCCGTCAACCGAGTAATAGCGCTTCGCGGTTCCGGTCGGTAACACATCGAAGAATCCCCGTAGAAAATCCTGCCCACCCGAGTACGAGGTATTGTCCAGCGGCCGAAACTCATGCTCCGAACCGTCTGGCATTCGTAGTACAACTTTCGACCAGTGATGATTGTTGATTAAGTCGAGCTCCCATTGCGGCAGGCCGCTATTGCCCGGATACCATTCGCGGTCCAAATCGTCGTTAGCATCGCGAAACATGAACACGTAGGCGTGGCCGATGCTCCAGCCGCCTCCTACTCCCGGAGAATCAACAATGTACGGCTGCCAGCTAAGAGGATCGTCGTTGTTCTGGTCACGAGTGATGTCCCATATCTTGCTGTTGTATTGAGCGGTCAGAGTCCATGAAAGCTTGCCGCCTGCTATCGGCGGCAATGCAGCGAGCGGAATTCGGATGTTGACGTTACCGTTCAGGAGGTTGATGTTCTCGATGTCTGAAACAGAGTAGGAGCCGTTTGGCATGACACCTCTGTCCGGCCTCGCCGCTTCCTGCGCTGAACAGATCGCTACCGGCAACAGCAACAGTAAAAAGACTTGCGGGAGGCTACCTAATGTTTTGCGCATCGCTCAGCTCCTGGTCAGGCATCGCCAAAGATGTGGAGAGGACTACTTGTTCTGCGAGAATGACGTCACGGCGAATTCCATCACTTTTTGACCGCTTCTGGTCCATTTGATATTCGATGGAAACGGCTCGCCATTGCTCTGGCTCCATTGAATGTTGGCCTCAATCGTCTGGCCGTCTACTTCAGATACAACGCGCTCGATCAATTCTGTAGTCTCGTTTATGTAATAGAGCCGCCAACGGCCGTTTGGTGTCAGCTCCTGTGGTTCAGTGATTCGAACCACTCTCCACAAGGGTCCGCGATAGTTCTCTCCCGCGTCGTTGGGCCGCAGATTTTTCGTAACGGTGAAGTAGCTGGCGCCGCGTAGTTGCGCGAGTACGAACTGATCCGGGCTGTCGAATATCAACCTTTCGACAAACAGCCGTTCCGGTTCCGTAATGGCGCCGACGGCTGCTCTTGTGCCTTCTGCGTTCGTCCAGGTAAGGCGTCGACCGGATACAAGCACTTCCACGAGTTCGCCACTTTCAGTTTGCCGGCGAATAGTGGTTACGGGCTGTTGGTTATCGGCGAGAGTTAATGTGCCGGTTAAAACGGATTCCGCCCGAGCAGAGAACTTGAATCTGTTGCCAAGGCGACGGTTGACACGTGCGGCTTCCGGCTGAAGCCTGAGATTTCTAGTTCGCGGCATTGTCTGTGTCTGAGCTGGGCCAGAAGCTGGCGGTTGAGTCGACGCGCGGCTAATCAGGATCGCACTTGTTGCACACGCCACGGCCAGAGACGCTCCGGTGAAAATGAGGATCTTCCACTTGCGAGACATAGTCTCTCCTTTAGGTTGTTGACTGGGCTACGTTCGTTGAGGGGGATGGGTCGCTGAGAAGTAAAGACGGGCGGCACTCTACGCTGAGGTGGACCAGGTGTCAACATAATTCCCGAGCGGCCACGGAGGGCCGCCCCTACAGTTGTTTACCTCGGCGACGTGGAGCGCGGGGAGCTGAGTTGTTTCAGGAGCTCGCGGACGGCGACGTCGAGTTGTGAGTCGCGACCCGTCAGCGTCTCGCCGATCGGACGGGTCACTTCGATGTCGACGGGACGCGGGTTGCGCTCCATGTTGGTGCCGTCGTTCGCAGTGATCTTCATGCGCGGTAGACGGAACGTTGTGTCGTCGAGTAAAGACAGGTTCCAGGTGTAGATGATCCAGCCTGCCGTGGGTTCGCCTACGACCTGGCCCAGGTGCAGCGTTCGGTATCCTTCGGTGAAATCTTCAGCGTCGGACAACGAATGCTGGTTCGTGACGAGGATCGTCGGACGATTGAGCGCGCGTTGGCCCAGCACGGTGCGCGCCGGTGTGCCGTTGAGTCCACGCAGCGTCATCGTGAGATAACCACGCCGCGCAAGGACGTCGATCGCGTAAACATTTACGAAGCCACCACTATTGTTACGAATATCGATGACGACGCCATCCTTCCCGTAGTTCTCAGCATCGAGATCTAGGTGTAGCTGATTGAGCGAGGCGGTGCTCATGTCAAACATGTGTGCGTAGCCAAGCCTGCCGTTGCTTGCCTTCGACACGTATTCACGATTCTGTTCGACCCATTGCCTGTAGAGCAGACCTCGCTCCGTTGCGCCGTTGACAGGACGGACCACGACCTCGCGCTTCGTCGTACCGTCAGAAGAGACAGTCAAACTAACACGACGACCAATCTTGTAATTCAGTGTTTCGTCAAGGTTGGTAGTTTTATCGATCGTGCGACCATCAACCGCCAACAGGTAATCACCAACCTTGATGTTTCCAACGATCGCCGCAGGACTCAGGCCGAGGACTTCCGTGACACGCAAGCGTCCGTTGGTCTCATACTCCCCGCGGTCGAAGCGCAGACCAAGGCGTCCGGTGCTCGGCTGGTTTCCAGCCTGCGGTGCGCCGGCGCCGAGGTGCGAGGCATTCAACTCACCCACAATCAACTGCAACAACCGGCGCATCTCGTCCGGCGTGCGCGCGCCGGAGCTCAGAGGCTCATATTGCGCGCGCACTCCCTCCCAGTTCGCGCCGTGATAAGCAGGATCGTAGAAGAAATCGCGCAGGTAGGACCAACCCTGCCGAAACACCTCCATCTTCTCGCGCGAGAAATCAACATCCACCTCAGCCGTGACTGCCAGCGGCCGAGCCCGGCCCTCGAGATTCACCACTCCGATCCGGCCATTCTCGATGAAGAAAATCTCCTTGCTGTCTGGTGAAAACTGTGCCGAACGCTTGGAGCCCGCGGTTGAAGTCAACTGCTTCGCGACTGCTGGTTCGCGCGACAATTCGTCAAGCGAGTAAATGTAAATGTTGGCCTGGTTGGCAGCGTTTGCAATCAGCGCAACCCACTTTCCGTCGGGACTTATCGTCTGATAGTTCACGTCGAGACCGACGGGCACAAAGGTCAAGCGCCGCCGGATCTCATCAAACACGACCTGGACAGGTTTTGGAGCGGGGCGCTTCTCATCCGCAGGCGAAGCCGATGGCGACGTGGCCGGAGAAGCAGCCGGAGAAGCGGCCGGAGTTTCACGCGGCGACTCACTCGGACGCGGCTCTGGTCGAGTCGAAGGCGTCAGATTTCGCGGCGGCTCTTCACGGAACAGATCTCGAAACTGATCCTCGCGAAACCGCGGCGTGCGCGGGACCAAATCTACGCGCGCGACTTGTGTGCCCTCGGTGCGCTGACCAGTGTCAAACAATAAAAACGCACCATCGGGACTCCACGAAACCGTGTTGTTGAAGACGTTCGCGAGAAAACTCACCGGCCCTCCCGCTCCTCCTTCAGTGGAAACGACCTGAACGTTCTTGAACTGATTGTCGCCGACGGAAATATACGCCAGCCATTTTCCATCAGGCGACCAGACGAACGGCCGATCGGCAATCAACGGCGGGCGCTCAAAGAATCCAGTGGTAACCACACGATCCGTTTTTGCCGCCACATCCATCACGCGCAGCTCCTTCGCGCCCCTGATGAAAGCGAGCGATTTACCGTCGGGCGAGAAACGCGGCGTCGAATCATCCGCAGCCTCGCGCGTCAGTTGCGTTTCGGAATTGTTTGTGAAGTCGTACAGAAAAAGATGTGGAATACGATCGCGATCTGAGACGTAGACCAGGCGACGGCTATCCGGCGACCATGCAAGTTGGTACTCCTCTTCGATGCTGTTGGAAACTCGTGCCGCATCACCACCATCCGCCGCCGACGCAGCGAACACTTCACCACGTACGACGAACGCGATCTTTTTACCGTCGGGAGACAATTGCAACTCGCTGATCTGATCGTTGAGCCTTACGTGTTCGATGCCTGGTCCAGCGGAAGCCCCACGCCGCGTGATCGCGACTTCAGTGGCCTTGCCGCTGTCAGTCTCGAGCTTCCAGATCGCAAAATTATGTTCGAAAACTATTTCGCGACCGTCGTACGAAATACTCGGCCACAACACGCGACCGTCAGTGAAGTTCGAAACACGATGGGCGTCCGAGCGGCCCGGTGTGATGGTCCAAACGTTCTGCGCACCGTTCTTGTTACCTGAATCAGTGCGATCCGAGACGTAGAACAGACTCCGTCCATCAGCGCTCCACATCGGCCACAACTCTTTCGCGCCGAGTGTGGTAACTCTCTCGTAAGTGCCTGGGCCGGCTTCGAACGAGCGCAGCAACCACAACTCCGATTCATCGATGTGGCTGTGTCCCTTGCGCCACCACTGCCCGGATGCGATTCCTCGTGCTGAAAAGGCGAGTGTTTTACTGTCTGGTGACGGCGCGCAGTAGAACTCGTTTGTATAACGATCGGAACTCACCGCCATCGGGGTGCCGCCGTCGACGCTAACGCGGAACAGATCGTTCAAGCCACCGATATCGCGGCTCGTCGAGGAGAAATAGAGCCAACGACCGTCACGCGACCAGCCATCGAGCTGGTCCAAACCGTCGTCGAAGGTGAGACGTTTCAATTCGCCCGTTGCGAGTGTCAGTAGATAGATGTCGCCGTTGCCGGTCCGATTTGAGACGAAGGCGAGCTGGCGGCCGTCCGGCGAATAGAGTGGGCGCGCTTCGTTTGCAGAGTGTGAGACGAGCAGCGCTGCGCCGCCGCCGGTTGCGGGAACGGTCCAGATGTCGCCACCGGAGACAAATGCGATCTCTTTGCGATCCGGAGAGAGCGATGGCTCGGTGAAATATGGCTGCTGAGCCACAGTGACCGCTGAAAAGACGAGTACCGTCAAAAAAGAAAGCGCAAATTTGTATGACGACATGTCGGGTCCTCCGAAAAATCCGTACACAGATTAGACAGATATTAGCCCAAACGCTCTGACGGGAAACGTACCGAATTGCCGAACTTTCGCAGGCACGGCGAAAAACTTGAAGCCACGATCAGGAAGCTCTCCCAGCCCGCACATGTGCTCGACAATCGGAATATCGTGTCCGAGCAGAACTGAGTGCGCGGGCCGCGTACCTTCACGAGTTCCGTCGATGTTGAATGAATCGATCCCGACCAGCGCAGCGCCGTTCTGCGCGAGATACGTCGCCGCGCCTTCGGTGAGATATGGGTGGCTCCCACTCGCGTACTCTTCGGTACGCCAGTGCTTGTCCCAACCGGTATGGACCAGCACCGCCTTGTCCGTCACATCAAGGGCGCCGAAGAACTCCTGCGTGATCTCCGGATCGCTCCTGTCGACGCACCGCACCACGATGCCGTCGAGGTTTGCTAACGAATACAGGTCGAGCCCAGCGAGATCCTTCCCGCGCGCGTAACGATGAAAAGGACTGTCGAGATATGTACCCGTATTCGCCACCATCTCGATCTTTCCGATGTGAAATTCCGTTCCCGGCGCGTAACGACTCTGCGACTCTTCACGGCTCAGGTAATCAGAAATCACGGGCGCTGGAAGACCTTTGTAAGTGATCATTCCATGCTCGATGCTGTGGGAAACATCCACCAACTTAAACTCTCGTGACATCTCAAACTCTCCTACTGCTCGCGCTTCTGGACCAGAACCTGGAAACTCGACGCCATGCCGCCCGGCAGGATCATCTCTCGCGCACTCGTACTGAGAGATAGTTTCGCGGCCACTGTCTCCAGCTCCTCTAACATCGATCCCATTTCTTCAAGCAATCCCGCGTTTAAAAGAAACTTGTCCTGCGACGCGAAATCGACAACTCTGAATCGTAGTTGTTCGCCCGCGCTTTTAACCTGCGTCCAGTTGACAGTGGACGTTATGTCGTACTCACCCGGTTGGACCAACAGATCATCGACGAACGAATGTCGCGAGAATGCTCTGACGGTTCCCTGCGGGCGTCGCACAGGATCGTAAAGCTCGACGGCTTCGGCGCCGTAATCGACTGTGATCAAAAACCCCTGCTCGAGTCTCGCGGCAACCTGGACCAGCCAATCTTCAATCGCAAGATTGATCTCGATGATCTGATCCGGCGCGAGCTGTATCGAAAAGTGCCGGACAAACTCAGACAACCTGCGCGTCGAGAGTGGACCAGTGGACCATTCAAAACCGCCACCGGTACCAACCTCTACGTATAACTCTGACAGTCCGCCCTGTTCCTGCACCACACGGTGAACGGGAAACGCGTCGAGCAGCTCGTTTGAGAAATAGATGCCCTGACTTGCCGGCAACAATTCAAAATCAGCACAAAACTCAACCCGCTCGCCGAATTCGGTCAGTCGTTGTCGCGCGCGACGCAGTGCGTCAAAGCTCGCGTCGTAAACGACATATCGCGTTGCTGCAAACACGCGTGGAAAGCGCTCCGCGAGTGCGCGCAAAACGCCGGCCGCAAACCTCCCGCTCCCTGCGCCACATTCGACAAGCGTCCACGCTTCCGGCCGTTGCAGCTCATCATAGAGCCTCGCGAAGTAGCGCGCGAAGGTCGCGGCGAAAAGCTCACTGCGCTCCGGACTCGTGCGGTAGTCGCCTTTCCTGCCCCAACGCTCGAGATCAGTTCTCTGGTAATAGCCACCCGACGGGTCGTATAGCGCGGCCCTCATCCAATCATGAAACGTGATCGGGCCTGCACGTCGAATTAATTCTCTTAGTCGTTCGGCTAGCGAAACGGGCAAGCAGGGCGTTACCTATCGGTGCGATCTTCTTTTTCCAACAAGCGGGTCGTATTCTCCGTCACACTCGGCGGATTTGCCAGTTCCGCGGTATTTGGTCGACGCCAACCGGCGGGCACGCGGGCGGCGGGCGGTGGCAATGCCGGCGCTTGTCCGTGTGGCGCAAATTGTGGAGGAGCAACATGCATCGGAACGGGTTGCTGATACTGCCGCATCGGATTGGGTGCGCCTTCTTCGAACAGGGCGGCATATAACATCCGCAGCGGTCCGCCGACAAAACAGATGATTGAGGCCAGGATCGTGAGCATTTGGGGGAATGACGAATTTGAAAAGCTTGCGAACATTCCCAGAATGGGAACGATCAGGATTCCGGAAAGGAACAATAAGCCGCCTTGTTTGACACCCTTTTTTCGCGGAGAAATCTGCACCGGCTCGTCCGATGCTCGATAGGCAGGAATGATTCCGCCGCTGCTCAGCAACTGGATCACGCCGTCCAGCGGGAAACCGCAACGAGAGCAGAATCTGATAACTCCAGTAACTTGTTGCTGACCGCACTGCGGACAAAACATGGGGATTGTTCCTCACGAACGGGGCTGCTACGTCGGACTAGATAATAAACCCTGTAGCGCCGTCGCCAAAAAGTATTTTGCTGGTAGCCACAGCGCGACCCCTGTAATCGCTCGCGGTGACCAGCGTTTCAACCAGCAGACTTCCGAGTGGCTTCGCTTCGCCTGACGGAACAGCGATGTACTTAGTCAAAGCGCTGTCGTCGACGATCGAAGCAAAGGCCCGTTGTCGAGCGACATCAACCTCTGACAAATACTCGACTATCCGATCCGCTGTCGAGAGCGTTTCCGGTAGCGTCCATTCAAAGGGGTCGTCCCAGAGGTTTGCCGTAAGCCCGCCGCAGGTCTGTTCGATTACGGCTGCACTGCGAAGAATGTTCTCAGCAATGCTGACTGAGGGTGGATTTTGATAGAGCAGATCTTGCGGAACGGAGTTGACCAGATCTTTCAGACTCCTGATAAGACTGGCCAACTCCGAGTCGAGATGGTTAACGATTTCACGAGCCACAGATTATGCGCGGATTATCTTCCTCTGGTGCGGCGATCAGTTTCTTCCAGCACGGTGCCATAGCTGCGGCCGCCAAAACTGAACCCGTTGTGCACATACCCTTTCGCGCCGACGCGCGAGCCGCGGGATGGAACACCGCGTTTGGTCGCCACCCAAATCTTACCCGTGCCGTCGTCGATCTCGTAGGCTCCCGTCCCCAAAGCGCCATAACTGTTCGTAACGGTTCCTGCGATCCCAATCTCTTTGCCTCGATAACGGTCGGGATCGGCGTTGATCTTCGCGATATTGGTCTGGCTCGGGCAGGCGGTCAGTAGCAGCGTTGCGCCTATCAGAACGACGAAAACAGCGACTTTCTTCAATGCAAGCATTGGCGTCTCCTTGATGTGGTGTTCATTCGGGAGAGTTCGGGAGAGAGATGGACATGATAGCACGCCGAGTTGCCCGCCCTTTTGTGCCTTTTGTGGTTCACTCCGGCTTTGCCTCAAAAGTCAGGATTCACACTTGGAGGAGGTCAGTACCGCAACGCGGTAGCGTCGGGTCGGCCTCAAGGCTCACGTACGACCCGACGCTACCGCGTTACGGTACTGACCGTATCCAACATTAATTTTCGAGTTTTGAGGCAAGACTAAGTTCACTTGCCAAACCATCCAATGGGCCGTCCGGAAAGATCAACCCAGACGCTCTTCACTTGCGTGTAAAGGTCGAGCGCATGCCGGCCCATCTCGCGCCCGTAGCCTGACTGCTTATAACCACCGAAGGGAGACGCTGCGTTGAACATGTTGAAGGTATTGATCCAAACAACACCGGCCTTGATCTCTTTCGCGAATCGATGCGCACGAGTGATGTCACGCGTCCAAATCCCTGCTGACAACCCGTAGATCGTATCGTTCGCCTGTTTGATGAGATCGTCTTCATCTTTGAAACTGATCACAGACACGACCGGACCAAAGATCTCTTCCTGGGCCACGCGCATGTTGTTGTTGACTTCGGAAAAGATCGTCGGACTGAAGAAGTAGCCCTTCTGAAATGCCTCATCGAGTTGCGGGGGTTGGCCGCCGGTGACGACCGTCGCACCTTCATCACGCGCGATATCGACGTATCCCTTGATTCGATTCAGTTGCTCTTCAGAGACCTGTGGCCCCATCTGCGTCGCCTTGTTCATTGGATCGCCGACGACGAGCTTTCCGGCTTTGTCGGAAAGCCGTCCGAGAAACTCGTCCTTGACTGACTCTTCGACAAACAGCCGCGAACCCGCGCAACACACCTGTCCCTGGTTGTAAAAGATGCCCATCATCGCGCCCGCCACAGCCTGGTCCAGATCGGAATCCGCAAAGACGATGTTTGGCGCCTTGCCGCCCAGCTCCAGCGAGACCTTCGTCAAATTATCTGCGGCAGCCTTCGCGATCATCTTGCCGACTTCGGTCGATCCGGTGAATGCGACTTTGTCGATCCCCGGATGCGCTGCAAGTGCGGCGCCGGCAGTTTCACCATAACCGGGAACGATGTTGACGACGCCTTCCGGAAATCCTGCTTCCTGGATCAACTTCGCCAACTCCATCGCTCCGACGGGTGTTTGTTCGGCGGGTTTGAGAACCACGGTGTTGCCGGCAGCCAATGCGGGTGCGAGTTTCCACGCCGCCATCAAGAGCGGAAAGTTCCACGGAATGATCTGCCCGCAAACGCCGACCGGCTCGCGCAACGTGTAGTTAAACATCTTGCCGGGCACTGGAATCGTTTCACCTTCGATCTTGGTGGCCCAGCCGGCGAAGTATTCGAAGTTCTCGACTACCTGCGGTAGATCGACGTACAGCGACTCTTTGATCGGCTTACCGTTATCGGCAGTTTCCAAAGCAGCCAGCTCCGCCGAATGTTGCTCGATGAGTTGCGAGAGCTTGTAAAGCAACCGGCCGCGATCTCGGGCACTGAGCTTGGACCACTTCCCTTCGAACGCACGCCGCGCGGCAACGACAGCCTTGTCAACGTCAGACTTGTCGGCTTCTGCGATCTCCGCGAGTGTTTCGCCGGTCGCAGGGTTCGGTGTGTTGAATGTTTTTCCCGAGTCGGAGTCGACCCACTGGCCGTCGATGAACAGTTGATACTTTCGCGTTTTAGCTGCAGTAGCTGATGACATTCTTGCTCCTTAAAATTCAGTCGTACCTGATAGTAGTTGCCGTAAAACGTACGGCAGAATTCCGCCGTGATGGTAATAATCGACCTCGATCGGCGTGTCGATTCTCAACGTGACGGGAATCTCTTCGATCGCGCCGCTCGCTCGATGAATCACGAGCTTGATATCTTCGCGCGGCGCGACGCCGTCTTCGATGCCCAGGAGATCAAATCTTTCGCTGCCGTCGAGCCTCAGCGACGCGGCGTTGGTGTCGTCCTTGAACTGCAACGGCAGAACGCCCATTCCGACAAGGTTGCTGCGATGAATACGTTCAAAGCTTTGTGCGATGACTGCTTTGACACCAAGTAGCCTCGTTCCTTTCGCCGCCCAGTCGCGCGAACTTCCCGTGCCGTACTCCTGCCCGGCGACTATCACCAGCGGCACGCCCTGCTCCTGATAACGCATGGCCGCATCGTAGATACTCATTCGCTCGCCGTCTGGTTGATAGATCGTGACGCCGCCTTCGACTCCCGGCACCATCAGATTCTTGATGCGCACGTTCGCAAACGTGCCACGCACCATCACTTCGTGATTGCCGCGCCGCGCGCCGTAGCTGTTGAAGTCTTTGATGTCGACGCCGCGTTCCTGCAGATACAAGCCGGCGGGTGACGAAGGCTTGATCGCGCCCGCGGGACTGATGTGATCCGTAGTTACCGAGTCGCCGAAGATCGCGAGTGGTCGCGCGCCTTTGACGTCCGACAACGGCTCGAGTGTGCTATGAAAATTTTCGAAATACGGAGGTTCGCGAATGTAAGTTGACTCGCGATCCCATTCATAGACGTTGCCCGTGCTCGTCGGTATGTCATTCCAGAGCGGGTTCTGTTCTGCAAAGTTGCTGTAGAGCCGGCGGTAAGTCTCGGGGTCGAAAGCCTCGAATATTAGCTCCTTGATCTCGGCCATCGTGGGCCAGATATCTCGCAGGTAAACGTCTTCACCCTCGGCGCCTGTGCCGAGCGGTTCCGACGTCAAGTCGATATCGATTCGTCCGGCGATCGCGAACGCGACGACGAGTGGTGGACTCATCAGGAAATTCGCTTTGATGCTTTGGTGTACACGTGCTTCGAAGTTTCTATTTCCTGAAAGCACCGAGGCGCCAACAACGTCACGTTCGTTAACGATCTGCTCGATGGCTGGATCGAGTGGTCCGGAGTTGCCGATACATGTCGTGCAGCCGTAACCAACTAGATTGAAACCCAACTCGTTCAGGTAAGGCTGCAAGCCGGTTCGTTCGAGATACTCTGTAACCACCCTCGACCCTGGTGCTAAAGAATTCTTCACCTTACGACTGACAGTAAGTCCTTTCTCGACGGCCTTTTTAGCGAGAAGACCCGCAGCCAGCATCACGCTCGGGTTGGAGGTGTTGGTGCACGACGTGATCGCGGCAATCAAAACGTCGCCGTTTCCCAGCAGTTCATCACCCGTCGGAAACTCATCTTCCGGGATCTCAGCTACACGGTCGGGTGTCGGACGGTTATTGACCATCTCCGTCTCAGTCCAGATGTTGGTATTCTGTGGAGTCAGATGATTCCCTGCCACTGCTGGAATCGTTTCGGGTCGTTGTTCACCACCACCACCGATAACGGCGAGTTGCCTGTCGGCTCCAATCTTCACGTGATAGCGGGTCCATAGATCGTCTTCTGTTTTGCCGTATCCTCCTTCGATGATGGGTTTCACCATCAGTTCAGTGAATTGATTCTTCAGGGCTGAGAGTTCGATGCGATCCTGTGGACGCTTGGGCCCGGCCACGCTTGGCCCAATCGACGCGAGATCGAGATCGAGCACCAGGCTGTAATCGCATTCGCCTTTTCGTGGTATGCCAAACATGCCCTGCGCCTTGTAGTAGTGCCTCACCAGGTCGACATGCTCTTTCGAACGCCCGGTTGCGAGCAGGTACGTGCAGGTCTCTTCATCGACCGGGAAGAAACCCATCGTGGCGCCATACTCCGGCGCCATGTTTGCAATCGTCGCACGATCTGTCACGGCCAGGCTCGCTGCGCCTTCGCCGTGAAACTCAACAAACTTTCCGACCACTTTCGCGTGCCGCATCATCTCAGTGACACGCAAAACGAGATCGGTCGCAGTCACACCTTCGCGCAGACTGCCGCTCATGTGAACGCCGACAACATCCGGAGTCAGAAAATACACTGGTTGGCCCAACATCGCGGCCTCGGCCTCGATGCCGCCAACGCCCCACCCTACAACACCGAGACCGTTGATCATCGTCGTGTGTGAATCGGTGCCGACAAGCGAATCGGGGTAGTAGACGTGCTTCTCCCAAACGTTCTTTGCGAGATACTCGAGATTCACCTGATGGCAAATGCCAATGCCGGGAGGAATGACGCTGAAACCATCGAACGCCTGCGTTCCCCACTTCAGAAACTGATAACGCGACTGGTTGCGTCTGAACTCGATCTCCATGTTCTTTTCAAACGCATCGCGAGTGCTGGAGAAGTCGACCTGAACCGAGTGATCGATCACGAGATCGACAGGCACGAGCGGCTCGATGACGCCCGTGTTCTTTCCCAGACGCGCGACGGCAGATCGCATGGCAGCCAGATCGACCAGCAGCGGAACGCCGGTGAAGTCCTGGAGCAACACGCGCGCGACGACGAACGGAATCTCCTCGACACGCTTGCCGTTGGGTTGCCAGTTGGCCAGCTCACGCACGTCTTCTTCAGTGATCTTCTCGCCATCGCAATTGCGGAGCACGGATTCGAGAACGACGCGAATGCTGTGTGGCAGTCGTGATATGGGGCCGACGCCAGTCTTTTCGAGTTGTGGGAGTGAAAAAAACTGTCCAACGGGACCGGAATCGGAGCTGAAGGTTTGCAAAGAATCAAAGGAATTATCTGGCATAAATCGAGTTTACCACTCGCCACAAAAAGGCACAAAAGTCACAAAAGTGGTATAGTCTCGACTACCTTCCCCCTACATTTGAGCGCAAGGGAGATTCGCATGGCTAAGAAACGCGGCGACGATTTCGAATATTTGTCCAACGACCCGAACTACGTACCCGACCCAGAGATCGAGGAGTTTATGGAGCTCGAGATTTCGCAGGCACCGAAGGATCCGGAGTTGCTGGCTCAACGCCTGCGTAACAACACCGCGGCTTCTCCGCGCGATGCGGGTGGCGATCTGGATGCAGCGTGGGAAGACGTGAACGACAGCGGCTCGGAGACTGTCGCGGGTGACAATCCGACGCCGGATCAATCGCTCGTCGAGGAAAATGCCTCAGCGATGGGCGTCAGTTATGAAGACAACGAAGAACTGGAATTCATCGACAAGATTGAAAAACGCGATCGAGATCGATACGAGCTCGACGAGAATTCAAAAGCGACGGACAACATGATCTAAAACGCTCGACGACTGTCGAGCAGGATGGTCACTGGACCATCGTTAACCAACTCCACCTGCATCATCTTGCGGAAGCTGCCGGTCGCAACTCGCCCGAGCAGGTTCCGGCTGCTTTCGACAAAATAATCGTACAAAGGTTCGGCGATCTCCGGTGGCGCTGCGTCGCTCCACGACGGCCGCAGGCCACGTCGCACGTCGCCATACAGTGTGAACTGCGAAACTACCAGCAGCCCGCCGTCAATGTCTTTGAGAGAAACATTCATCCGGCCTTCTGCGTCGTCGAAAATTCGCAGTGCAATAATCTTCGGCACGAGATAATCCGCGTCCTGCTTCGTGTCGTCACGAGCAATGCCTAACAAAACGACGAGACCGTTTTCGATCTCGCCGACAATCTCACCGTCAATTGTGACGCTGGCACGCGTGACGCGCTGGACTACTGCTCGCATGTCTTCATCGTTTTGGAGGGCGACTGGGCCGAATCTCGAGGCGGCTAACCAGACCGCGCTCGGGATACTCGAGCAGGTCCATTACCGCCTGGGCAATGTCTGCGGGTTGAAGTTGCCAGCTATTCTCGTCGCTTGGAGAGTCACCACCAAACTCCGTGTTCACCGAGCCCGGCATGATGTAGCTCACCTTGATATTGTCGTGCCTGACTTCCTGCATCAACGCTTCGCTGAAGCCGTTCAGAGCAAACTTCGAGGCGTTGTAAGCGGCCATTCTCGCATGCGGGTTTGCACCAGCCAACGACGAGATGTTGATGATGTAGCCACCACCGCGCCGCTTCATCAGTGGAATGACTTCGTGACAGCAGTAGAAGACACCAAAAACATTTGTTTCAAGGACTGCGCGGAAGTCTTCAACGCTCATCGACTCGACAGTTTCAAAGATGCCGATGCCGGCGTTGTTGACGAGAATATCGATACCGCCGAGGTCTGCTGTGATTTGCGCGATAGTCGACTTTACCTGCTCGTAGTCGCGAACGTCACAAACATAACCCGCTGCATTACCCAACTTCGAGACTGCATCCGAAAGATCTCTTTCACTGCGCGCCGTGATTGCGACCTTCACGCCTGCGGCGACGAGCGACGTTGCGATCGCGCGTCCAATTCCACGCGTGCCACCCGTAACGATCGCGGTTCTGTTTGTGAGATCCAAAATACTTCAGCCTTGTAACTTCGCGCGCAGGCGTTCGTTGACGACTTTCGGGTTCGCCTTGCCTTTGGAAGCCTTGATCACCTGGCCCACAAAAAAGCCAAGCAGGGCTTCTTTACCGGAACGGTAGCTGGCAAGCTGATCGGGATTCGCCGCGATCACGCCATCGATGAGCGCATCAATCTCTCCGGTGTCACTCACCTGGACCAGGCCTTGTTCTTCGATGATTGCTTGCGCAGTCTTTCCGGTCTTGAACATCTCCACCAGGACGTCTTTGCCTTGCTTGCCGCTGATCTTCGCGTCGTCGATCAGGCGCACCAGCGCCCCAAGCTCCTCCGGCGACACGCGCGAATCCGCGGCGGAGAGTCCGGCAGCTTCGAGTTCGCGTAGCAATTCCGTCCTGATCCAATTCGCAGCCGCACGCGGGTTTCCCGACGCTTCCGCTGCCGCTTCGTAGTAGTCAGCTAACGATCTCTCGGAAACGAGTTGCGAAGCATCCGCGTAGCTCAACCCATACTGCTCGCTAAAACGCTTTCTACGATTCTCGGGCAGCTCCGGCATCGTGCGCCGCACTTCTTCCACCAACTCCTCCGAAACGATCAACGGTGGCAGATCCGGTTCGGGGAAATAGCGGTAGTCGTGCGCTTCCTCTTTTGAACGCATGACACGCGTTTCCATCGCACGATCGTCCCAGAGTCGAGTCTCCTGAGTTAATCGTCCACCCGATTCAAGAACCCTGATGTGTCGTTCGACCTCAAACTCGATCGCGCGCTGCATAAACCTGACTGAGTTCAGGTTCTTCAACTCGACTTTTGTCCCAAACACTTCATCTCCGACACGCCTGACGGAAACGTTTGCTTCGCAGCGAAGATTTCCCTTCTCCATGTCGGCTTCGGAGGCGCCGACCCATTGCAGCGACCGGCGGACGTGATTGACGTAATCGTACGCCTCCCACGAAGAGCGAAAGTCGGGTTCGGTGACGATTTCTGCAAGAGGAACACCGGCGCGGTTCAGATCGATGTAGGAGTAACGATCGACGTCCGGGAGGCCCTCGTGTACGTTTTTACCAGCGTCTTCTTCGAGGTGCAGCCTTGTAATGCGGATCTTCTTCGGACGCCACTCGAGCGGATGGCCCGCTTCGTCGCGCTCGGCGGTCATGATCTCGAGCTCGCCGTTGGCTGAAAACGGCTGATCGTATTGCGAGATTTGGTAGCCCTTCGGCAGGTCTGGATAGAAGTAGTTTTTTCGCGCGAAGATCGAGCGGTTATTGATGCGCAACCCAAGCGCAAGTGCTGCGCGCGCGCCGAGCTCCACTGCACGTCGATTCAGAACGGGCAGCGAGCCCGGCAATCCAAGACAGGTGGGGCAGGTGTTTGAGTTAGGCTCGTCGCCAAAACGCGTCGCGCAGCCGCAGAAAATCTTGGACTCCGTGCTCAGTTGCGCATGGATCTCCAAGCCAATAATGGTCTCCCAGGTCATGGTACTGAAAAGGACACGGTGAGTGGGGAGACGCGGTGACGCGGAGAAGAAGAACCCTCCCCTCTCCGCGTCACCGAGTCTCCCTATCTCCGCGTCTTTTATGGTCGCAGCCAGCCCGGATAGGCGCCAGCGCGCCGTGCTTCTTCCTCCAATTCACGCCAACGCACTATGAATCCAGTGCGGGTCATTTCAAGTTCAGTCAACTGGTTCACCAGCTCCGATCGCTCGTAACTATAATCTGTCGTTTGGATCGGATATGCCATCAGGTTGTTTCCCATGTACGGCGAGAACCGTCCTCGATTAAACCGGCCGCGGTTATTCCCATACGGGAATCGACGCTGGTTCAGGTTATAAATCTGCGAAGTCGAAAAGATGTTTGGCGTCGCCAGGTTCTGAAAAGGAGAGTTCAGAACGGGTGCACCAAACGGGCTCATCGTCGAGAACCCGCCCAATGAAGGCGTTACCGGTATCTCGTCGAGCCTGCGCCGGATGTAATCAATCTGCGCCTGGTTAGCCGCAATCTCGGTGCGGAGCGAACTCGCGCGACCTCGCCAGAACTCCTCAGCTTCCTGTTGCTGAGAACGGACGTTCGAGAGTTGCTCTCGAGTGCGATCTACGATTGCAGCAGACTCCTGCCGCCACGCTTCAGCCGAGGGCAGGCCCAGTTGCCTGCGCCGCTTGTCGAAGGCGATTTCGCTCTGAATTCGTTTCTGCCGGAAGGTCTCGAGGTCCTTGTTCGTAATCGACCGGCCGGCGGTAGCGCGTTTGGAGGTCGCCGGACCGACCTGCTGCTGCGGAACGGCTGAGCCCCGGCGCAGGAATGACCCCGGCTGCTCGCCGTTGGTCCACTCTGTGGCCGCGACATTTATGCTGGCAAGCTGAATCGTTATCTGTACTCCTGAACCTACTTCGTAAGTCAGCGTTGAATCGGTGACGGTAAACTGGCTCGGGATCTCGACCCGACGCCCATCGCGCAGGACGATGGTGTATGCGTTTGCGATCGAAGCCATCAGAGCCAGGAACAAAGCAGCAAGACAAAGTCTTCTCAAAGCCATGGCACACCTCACTTCTGAAGAGATCCGCATCCGCACTGTACGGGGTTTGGCCGGAGAGTATACCACCGGCGGCTATCTCTGCGTAACCGAGTGTAAAATTGTTGGCATTTAACCCCTCTCTCTGATATACATGCGGCGCACCAAAACGAAAAACCAAGCAGGTCATTCCAACATTTCACCAGAGGAGCGAATGAAGAATGGCAAAGACGGTTTGCAAGATTTTGGGAGTCGTTTTTTTGTTGGTGGGTGTGGCTGGATTTGTAGCCCCGACGTTACTCGGCGCCCACCTTTCGCCCGTACATAACGCAGTTCATATCGTCTCGGGCGTCATCGCGCTTTATTTTGGCTTTGCGGGAACTCTGTCCGGAGCCAGAAACTTTTGTCTGATATTTGGTATCGTTTATCTTGCGCTCGGCTGTCTGGGGTTCGTGATGGGTACCCCTCCCGATCGCATGTGGATGGTAGGACCGCTGCACTTTGGCCAGGCCGATCACGGCATTCACGCCCTGCTCGGCATCATCTTTCTGGCCGGCGGGCTGTTCACGAAAAAAGCTTGACTTTCAGGTTGCAAGGGCGGGTTTCATAAGTGGCGCACTCGCGTCCGCTAACTCCAACCCTTGCAACCTGAGCCACAGAATCTCTGTCATCTGTGGTTAAAACTTAATCTGCACCCCGCCACGACCGAGAGCTCGCGGCGCAAGGAAACCATTCTCGAAATACCTCTGATTGAAGACGTTCTCCACGCCGCCGAATAACACAATCACGACGCGTTCCGTCTGCCTCCGTTCATAACTGACGAATAGATCCGCCTTCGTGTAACCATCAAACGTCATTTCAGCGGTCCTGAACGGAGGGGCGCTTTCGAAAACAGGTGCGATATACGATCCCGTTCGATTCAAATCGAAACTGAACAGCAGCGGGCGATAGCGCTGGACCAGCGACAAACCAAACAAGTGTCTCGGAATCACAGTCTCCGGCACCAGACCACGTCCGGGTATCTGACGATCGCTGTTCGTGAAAGTGTATGACGCACGCAGGTCCATGCCTTTGAGCGGTGAAGTGTTGGCGTAAGTTTCTACACCACGCGAGAGTCCGCCAGGCCGGTTCACAAAACCGTTGAAGCGGCCCAGACCAAGAGGATCGACGAGGAAGAAAGTGGAAGCAATAAGCCGTTGCAGTCTCGTGTAAAAGTAGGTGGCGCCAAATACCAGCTTGTCATTTGCGAGTTGTTGATCGAAACCACCATCGACGCTGATTGACTGCTCGGCTTTCAACGTCGGATCGCCGAACCTCACGACGCCCCCAGAACCAAAGTTCCCTTCTCCAAATCGCTCGAAGAGTGACGGCGCGCGAAATCCGTTCCCCACGTGTGCTCGCAACTTCGTGTCGCTGCTTCGCACAAAGTACGCGATCGCGCCGTCGCCGGTTATCGAACTCTCGGTTTCGCGACCTTGGAGAACACCCGGTCGATCGGCGCTCCTGATGCGGTACCACTGGCCGCGCACACCGAGTGACAATCGCAGACGATCGTCGAGAAGAGACAACTGGTCCTGTCCGAAGACTGCGAACGTACGCTGGCGATCTGTCGTGTTATTGAACGTAGCGAAAGAGGGTTCAGAACGCTGAAACAACGATTCACGCTCGAACTCAACGCCCGCAGTAAGCAGATTCGATGGCGAGAAGTTGAAGTTCACGCGGCCGTCAACAGTATCGATGTTGCCGTTGTTGATGCTTAGAAACTCAAACTCACCAAACGGCTCGAACAAAACAAACCTCGGATCGGCTGCCGGTCCATTGTAGTTACGTCTGTTGCTGCTCACTCGCTGGTACGCAACCGAATACGAGATCGTACCGTTGACGATTTGTGAAAACCTCCCTGAACCGACGATCAGCCGGTTGCGTCGTCCCTGATCCGGATCGTTGAAGTCGGGCTGAAAAGTGACATCGGCCACCGCGCGCGGAAACGCCTCACCGTTGAAAGCAGCAGGTAAAGGAAACGGACTATCGTTGACTCGCCCGTTTGCGATGTTGCCATAAAGATTGCCTGAGATTGCGATTGACGGAGTCGGATTGAACTGCAAACGCCCGCCGAAACCAGTGTTGCCGTAGGCGTCATCGCCATCGATCCCATCGCGTACATCCACACGATTCACACCGAGCGCAAACCCGAACAGTTTTCCGCCTCCAGTCGCCTGTAGACGCTCACGATAAGTTGCGAGAGTGCCGCCCTCAAAACCTGCGTTGAAGTGCAGACCAGACGTGCCAATTTCGGGAATCATGTTGACGACGCCGCCGATCGCGTGTGTGCCGTAGATCGACGAGCCGGCGCCGCGCAGAACTTCGACGCGATCGAGCGCGACCGGCATGAGATCCGCAAACAACGCGACGGGCGAGCCATTGATATCGCCCGCGTCTCGCACGCGCAGACCGTCGAGCAGCAGCGCAGTGTCGAAGTTCCGCTGCCCTCGCAATCGCACGGTCGTTAAAGATCCGGGCGAACCTTGTTGCTGCACGCGTACGCCGGGGATTCCGCGTAAGGCTTCCGGCAAAGTTAGTTCGTGTTTGGCTTCGATTGCCTGAGAGTCGAGCGTGGATACGACTTTTGCGACTTCATCGGCACGTTGGGCCGTACCGGTGGCGGTGATCACGACGTTGGCGTTGACGGCCGCGATCTTCAGTTGGACCGCGACTTCCTTGTTTTCACCGCGGTTGAACCGGATCTCTTCGGAAGTGAAAGTCGAAAAGCCGCCGGCTTTGACTTCGATGAAGTAGGAACCCGACCTTAGATTTCCGAATTCGAAAGTGCCGGCCTGATCTGTTGCGGTGTTGAGTTGAACTCCCGCGTTCGACAGTAAAACAACCTGCGCTCCGGCGATCTTGGCGCCGTTTTCATCCGTGACGGTGCCTTTGATCGCGCCGTTGGTCTGCGCAAACACATGTGTCCAAATACCGAGTGCGAGAATTATCGCGAGACTTTTAATCATCTTAGCTTCTCCTGCCCGTCGCAGTGCGAGCTGAATGAGCGTTGCAGAGGTTTCCTGACTCGCAGACATGATTCGACTGAATCGCCTCAGCTCTTCGTCTTCCCGGGAATCCCCAGTGACTAAACCCTTGAAGAGCCTCGTTACTGCTTACAGTTGCGCGGGCAGTGGCGGCCTTTCACCGCCTTCCCTGTTGCACGTCGCTCGTGGTTTTCAATTGTGCCGGTACGAATCGTGTACCGGCGTGACGCGTGGCCCACCCGTGACCGGATGAGCATCAACCAAAACTTTTACTTCGAAAACTTCCTCCAGTATTTGCGGTTGAAGAACCTCCTCAGGCGTTCCCGCAATGAAGGTTCTTCCCTGTTTCATCAGCAAAATGTTGTCGGCAAACTGCGACGCGAGATTGATGTCGTGTGTGACGACGAGCGCTGATGCCCGGGTCAGGTCGCATCGATTTCTGACGAGAGCCAATAACGTTGCCTGGTGCGAAAGGTCGAGATTCGCAGTCGGTTCGTCGAGCAGGAGAATTGGAGCTTCAGTTGCCAGCGCGCGCGCCATCAAGGCTCGTTGTCGTTCTCCTCCAGACAATTCATTCATCAAGCGGCCGCTCAACTCGGTCAATTCAGTCTCGTGCAAAACCGCTTCGGCGACCTGGAGATCACGTTCGGTTTCCCAACCCCAGCCGGCATTCGTCGCCCATGCAAAGCGACCACCGAGCACGAACTCGAGCACTGTCACCGGAAACCGAAGCTCGGCTTCCTGGGCCACCACGGCGATGCGGCGCGAGATACTTCTGCGATTTAGCCGTTCGAGCGGCTGTCCGTCCAACAGAATCGCGCCTGACGCGGGTTTGATTTGGGCGTTCAGAGCGCGAAGCAGCGTCGATTTGCCCGCGCCGTTCGGACCGATGATCGCTGTGACCTCGGCCGCGTTCAGCGTCAGGCTAACGTGTGCCACCGCGATGCGATGATCGTAACTAACTGTTAAATCACGCGCCTCTAACATGTAAACCCTCGACACGCTTTTCCTCGCAAAGACGCAAAGACGCAAAGAAAGCCAAATAATCTTCTTTGCGCCTTTGCGTCTTTGCGAGGAAATCTGGCATTGATTTACGCTCTCTTCAAAAGATAGATAAACAATGGCGCTCCGATCAGCGCCGTGATCGCGCCCACAGGTAATTCCCTTGGCGCGATGATCGTGCGCGCGACTGTGTCCGCGACAATCACGAAGAGCGCACCACCAAGCGCAGCCGCCGGAATGCTGATCCGGTTGTCGCTGCCAAGCGAAAGCCTCGCGAGGTGTGGCACCACGAGACCGACGTATCCCACGGATCCACTCGCAGCCACGGAGCTTCCCACCAACAAACTCGCAACTACAAAAACCACGACTCTGACTCGCCCAACCTCGACTCCGAGATCGAATGCGTCACGCTCGCCGAGCATCAACAAATTCAGTGAACGCGCGTTGAGCGTGAGCGCCAGTGTGCCCGCGATCGCGATCGTGATTGCCACGGGAAGCAGCGTCTTGCTCGCCCCGGAGAGGTCGCCCAACAGCCAAAACGTGAACGAACGTATTCTCGTCGCGTCCATCAACGTTGTTACAAAAACGATCACTGACGAGAGAAAAGTCGTGACGATCACGCCGGCCAGTATCAAACGCTCTGGGGTTGAACCGGCTCTTCCGCGGGCGAGTCGATAGACCGCGAGCGTTGCGAGCAGGGCTCCCGTGAACGCAAGGAGGGGTCTTGTCCATTCGTTCGTGCCGAAGAAGACGAGCGCGATCATCGTTCCCACGGCTGCACCGTTTGAAATCCCGAGTAGATAAGGCTCCGCGAGCGGGTTTCTCAACAATGCCTGATATCCGGCGCCGGCGGTTGCAAGCGAACCACCGACAGCGGCAGCCAAAAGAATTCTCGGCAAACGAATCTGAAACAGAATATCGAACTGGTCGGCAGTCAACCCGCACGCACTGCTGCCGAACGAAGCAAGCGCGCACAACGAAGCGCGCGCGGGCAGTGGTTCGCTGCCAATCAACGACATCAACACGATTGAAAAAAGCAACGCACCCGTTAGCACCAGGCACGAAACGACCGTCTTCCGCAATGTCACGCGGTTTTGCCGCGCCGACGAATTGACAAAGCCGGAAGCAGTACTGCTCATTGCTTGAACGCCTCCGGATGAAGAGCTTTGGCCATTGCTTCGAGGCCATCCACGGCTCTTGGACCAGGCCGCACGAGATAGTCATCGTTGATCTTGAAAACCCGACCTGCGAGCATCGCCGGTGATTTGTGAAGAGCCTCAATGACGTTCGAGTTGGCCACTCCCATCGAACCTCCGGTCGGCAGGATGATGGCATCCGGTTTGGCGGCTAGTGCAGATTCATTGCTGTACCTGGGCCATGCGCCGGGAACATCGGCGGTAACGGATATCCCGCCCGCGCGACGGATGAGATCGGTTTCAAACGCGTCATGACCGATTGTGTAGAGTGGTTCCGCCGAGAGCTGGTAAAACACGCGGACCGGCGGTCTGTGTTTGACGCTTTCTTCGACGTTGCGGGCTCGATCGCGCAGTTTCTGCACCAGGAGCATTGCTTGTTGCTGCTGTCCGAGGATCTCACCAACCTGCTCGATCGATCGGAAGACGCCGTCGAGATTGCGCGGGTCTGTGACGAACACTGCGATATTCTGGTTTTGCAGTTGTTGCGTGAATACTTCGAGTTGCGAGGCCGTCGAGATCAGGACCACCTGCGGGTGCAAAGCGATGACGCGCTCGAGACTCGGATGCAACGTGTCGCCAATTTCAGCAACCGCCTTTGCTTCTTGTGGGTAATCGCAAAAAGTCGTGCGACCAACCAATCGATCGCCGCCTCCGATTGCAAAAACGATTTCGGTGAGATTGGGCGCAAGCGAGATGACACGATCGACCCGCGCCGGCAGACTCACACGCCGTCCAGCGTCATCTGTGATCTCTCTCGAGCTTTGAGTTGCGGGTTTTTGATGAGTGCAGGCAGCAAGCAGTACTACGAATGCGAGCCAGGAGAGTTTTTTAATTTCGAAATGCGATAACAAGCCTGAACACCTTTGCGCGAGTGTCGAAAAGGCTGAAAAGCGTCC
>Ga0105237_10001045_pt1 | contig 37169 bp, 30 predicted proteins | sample KBSC24metaG_FD_81520 | JGI IMG/M metagenome (GOLD analysis project Ga0105237, IMG submission 81520) | Corn rhizosphere microbial communities from Kellogg Biological Station, Michigan, USA - KBS C2-4 metaG | ecosystem: Host-associated > Plants > Roots > Rhizosphere > Soil | place: Michigan, USA...
GCAATAGCTGGGTTTGGCGCAATCTCGATAGCGCTTATAACAGTAAGTTTTCAATCTATAAAGGCAGCGCTTGCGAACCCGGTCAAAAGTTTGCGAAGCGAATAGTCTGAACTCGAATTAGTTGAATTAAGGAATTACCAGAATGGTAGTCGCTTTATAATCGGCTCAACAAAATTCCGGGAGGTCCTAAACTTCTGGTTCGCCCGAATTTTTGAAATTAAAGAATTACCATAATGCCAAGCAGGCGTAAATTCCTACAAAGCGACCAGCAATTCCAAAAATTCCTTAATTCAACAAATTCGAGTTCAGACAATTTTCCGATATTTAACCATGAAAAAATCCGCGTGGCTATTATTGTTTTTCTTGTTCTCCTGTGCTGAGAAACAGCATGCGCCTTCCATACACATCAGCCTGGAAAATGATAATAAATCAATCAAATTCACCGGCCTTGATAAAGATATTGTAACTGAAATAAGCCGCGACTCTATCCCGGGAGTTTGGGAAAACATGGTGCCTGTTTTTAAAATGCCCACAGACACCGATCTGAAAAACTATCAGCCGGTGCAGCATGGCGTGTATGCATTGAAAGACAGCTCGGTTATATTTACACCAGATACGCCATTTGTAAAAGGGCAGGCATACTTTATGCGCTATTATATATTTAAAGGCAGCGATATATGGGATTATTTGAAGGGGAAAAAGAAATTAGGTAATGCGAGCTATCAGGATTTGGTTATTAGGTTGTAGAAGTTGTAAATGTTGTAGTGGTTGTAAACGTTTATGTTCATTGATAGGATTTTAGCTATTACAACTTCTACAACCACTATAACTTTTTCAACTAAAATCAACTTGATTTTTCAAATAAAATACCTACATTTGCATTTGAATTAAAAAAGAGGGGGCGATTGTCCCCTCTTTTATTTTACTAATCATTTCGGGAAGCCCCGGAACATTTGAGGAGTAAAGCGATAATGAACATCGAAAAAAGAGTAAAAGAGCTGGTTGAAGAGAAGATAGCCGATAAACCAAACCTGTTTTTAGTCGACATAAAATTTCATAGCAATGGCAAGCTGATGATTTTGGTTGATGGCGACAACGGGATAGGCATTGATGATTGTGTGGCCATAAGCAGGCATGTGGGTTTCCATTTGGAAGAGGAAAATGTAATAGAAACTGCTTATAACCTGGAGGTTTCGTCGCCGGGGATAGATACCCCGCTGACCTTACCAAGGCAATATGCCAAAAACATTGGCCGCACTTTAGGCATAAAAATGACTGATGGCACCAAACGCGAAGGAAAGCTGACCGGTATTACGGAAGATGCCGTGATGATTGAAGAGCAAGTAAAAGAAAAAGGGAAAAAGGCGGAGATTGTTGAGAGCGTTATCCCTATTGATAAAATAACAGAGACAAAGGTTTTAATATCATTCAAGTAAGAAAATGAGCAATATTAATTTAATTGATTCTTTTCAGGAATTTAAAGATTTCAAAAACATCGATCGCCCAACGATGATGAGTGTGCTGGAGGACGTTTTCAGGAGCATGATCAGGAAAAAATACGGCACCGACGAAAACTGCGACGTGATTGTGAACACAGATAATGGTGACCTTGAAATTTGGCGCACACGCACAGTAATGGAAGATGGTTTTAGTGAGGATGACGACCTGGAGATAGAGTTAGCCGAGGTACATAAAATTGACCCGACACTGGAAGTTGGCGACGATTATATAGAACAGATAACCTTAGAAATGTTTGGCCGCCGTGCGATATTAGCTGCGCGCCAGACACTGGTTTCTAAAATTTTGGAACTGGAGAAAGACGAAATATTTAAAAAATATAAGGACCGCGTTGGCGAAATTGTTACCGGCGAAGTTTACCAGGTTTGGAAAAAAGAAACTTTGGTACTTGATGACGAGGGCAATGAGCTGCTGCTTCCAAAATCGGAACAGATACCTGCTGATTACTTTAAGAAAGGCGATACCGTTAAAGCGGTAGTTGACAAGGTGGATATGCTGAATAGTAACCCGAAAATTATTATTTCGCGTACTGCGCCGGCATTTTTACAACGCTTATTCGAGCAGGAAGTGCCTGAAATTTTTGATGGCTTAATCACTATCAAAAAAATTGTTCGTGAACCAGGCGAGCGGGCTAAAGTTGCGGTTGAATCGTATGATGACCGTATCGACCCGGTTGGCGCCTGCGTGGGTATGAAAGGCTCACGTATACATGGCATCGTTCGCGAGTTAAAGAATGAAAACATCGACGTAATAAACTATACCAATAATTTACAATTATATATTCAGCGTGCCTTATCGCCTGCTAAAATCACTTCGATTAAGCTGGACGACGAGAAAAAAACGGCCGCCGTTTACTTAAAACCCGACCAGGTTTCATTAGCAATCGGTCGTGGCGGTCACAATATTAAGCTGGCCGGTAAATTAACAGGTTACGAAATTGATGTTTACCGCGAGGCGGACGAAACAGACGAGGATGTGGATATTGAAGAATTTTCAGACGAAATTGACAGCTGGATACTGGATGAATTCAAGCGCATTGGCTTGGATACGGCAAAATCTGTGCTGGCATTAACTGTAGGAGAATTGGTAAAACGTACTGATTTGGAAGAAGAAACAGTAAAAGAAGTATTATCAATTCTGAAAGCTGAGTTTGAATAAGCATCAATAACCGAAATTAAAATCGTATTTTTGCACAAAATAGCTAGAGAAAGATATAATAAATGTCAGAAGACAAACCCATAAAATTATTTACAGCAGCAAAGGAGCTGAATATCGGTACAGGTACTATCGTCGATTTTTTGGCGACGAAAGGATACAGGGTGCAAAAGCACCCTACTGCCTTGCTTGACGGCGATATGTACAATGCCCTTTTGAAAGAATTTGCTGTAGATAAAATTATTAAGGAGGAAGCTAAGCAGATAAACATTGGAAAGATAAGGAAGGACGAGCCTACGCTGTTTCCCGAAAAGCCGGTTGAACACCGCCGCTCGAGGGATTTTGAGAATGAGGAGATACTTATTAAAGGTATCGGCAGTCATTACACAGCTCCTCCTGCTGAAAAACCGAAGCCTGTTGAGCCGCCAAAGCCGGTTGAAGCACCGAAGCCTGAAAAGGTTGAAGATAATACAGCGGTAGCATTACCGGGCGTAAAGATTGTAGGTAAAATTGACCTGGATAACCTTAACGCGAAACCGGCACAGCCTGAGCAGCCCGTTGCGGCCCCTAAAGAAGAACCTGCAAAGCCTGTAGCGCCGCCACAGCCGCCAGTTGTTGAAGCTGTAAAGGAAGAGCCAAAGGCGGTAGTTGTACCTGAGCCGATAGTAGAAGAAGTTAAGAAGGAGGCTGCACCGCAGCCGCCGGTAGCTGAAGCACCTGTTGTAGCAGCGCCTGCCCCTGCCCCTGCAAGCGAGCCTGAAACCCAGGCTGACGAGCCACAGGAGCCCGAAGTAATCCGTGCCAAAGCAGAAAGATTGACGGGCCCCAACGTTATAGGTAAAATACAGTTGCCGGTTGACGCTCCGAAACGTAACCCGGTTGCCTCATCGTCAAACACTAACAGTAATAGTAACAGTGCTGCCGACCATAAACGGAAACGCAAGCGCAAAGATAACCAGGGGCCAAACCCGCAAAATTTTGCGCCAAATCCTCCGGGTTCACAGCAGCCGCATGGCGGTAACCGTCCTGATTTCAGGAACAACAGGAACACTACTCCCGGCCAGGGAGGTCCGGGCCATGGCGGTCCTAACCACGGTGGCGGTGGTGGTAATCGCCCTGATTTCAGGAATAACAATAACAACCGTAACGTTCCGCAAAATAGCGGTCCGAAGGAAGAACCTTCAGAAAAAGATATACAAGACCAAATTAAGGCAACGCTTGCGCGCCTTAGCGGGGCCGGTAAATCGGGTAAGTTTGCACAGCGCGCAAAATTCCGCCGTCAGAAGCGTGATGATGTAGCTGCAAGCGCCGAAGAACTGGCAATGGAAAACGAATTACAATCAAAGGTATTAAAGGTTACCGAGTTTGTAACAGCCAACGAACTGGCCAGCATGATGGATGTTTCTGTAACGCAGATTATATCTACCTGTATGAGCCTGGGTATGTTTGTATCCATTAACCAAAGGCTTGATGCAGAAACGTTGAGTATTGTTGCTGATGAGTTTGGTTACCAGGTAGAGTTTGTAAAACCACAGGACGAGGAAAGCAGTCTCGATCAGCCAGACAATCCTGAAGATTTGGTTCCGCGTGCACCGATTGTAACCATAATGGGTCACGTTGACCACGGTAAAACATCATTGCTCGATTTTATACGTAAAACAAACGTTATTGGCGGTGAAGCCGGGGGTATCACCCAGCACATTGGCGCTTATGAAGTTAGTCTGGCTGATAACAAAGGAAAGATTACCTTCCTGGATACACCGGGTCACGAAGCGTTTACCGCTATGCGTGCCAGGGGTGCCCAGGTAACAGATATAGTAATTATAGTAATTGCTGCAGACGATAGTGTGATGCCGCAAACCCGCGAGGCTATAAACCACGCGCAGGCTGCCGGTGCGCCGATTATCTTTGCCTTCAACAAGATTGATAAGCCGGGTGCTAATGCCGATAAGGTTCGCGAGCAGTTATCTGCTATGAACATATTGGTTGAGGAATGGGGCGGTAAATACCAGTCGCAGGAGATATCAGCCAAAACAGGACTGAACGTAGAGCTATTATTGGAAAAAGTATTGCTTGAAGCAGAATTGCTTGAGCTGAAAGCTAACCCTAACAAACGTGCCGTAGGTACAGTAATTGAAGCGGCGCTTGATAAAGGCCGCGGTATTGTAACCACCATTTTGGTACAGGCAGGTAACTTAAAAGTTGGCGACCCTATACTTGCAGGCTGCTACAGCGGTCGTGTAAAAGCGTTAACGAATGAACGCGGTCAACGTGTTGCAGTTGCGGGACCATCAACACCGGTACAGGTGCTTGGGATGCAGGGCGCACCAACAGCCGGCGATAAGTTTAACGTGCTTGAAAGCGAAGTTGAAGCCCGCGAAATTGCCAACAAGCGTTTGCAATTACAACGCGAGCAAGGTTTGCGCACGCAAAAACACATTACCCTTGATGAAATTGGCCGTCGTTTGGCAGTGGGTAACTTTAAGGAGCTTAACATTATTGTTAAAGGTGACGTGGATGGTTCAATCGAGGCATTGTCTGACTCATTATTGAAACTTTCAACTGAGCAGATACAGGTAAATATTATATCAAAAGCTGTAGGTCAGATTTCAGAGTCCGACGTATTGCTGGCATCTGCATCTGATGCGATAATCATAGGTTTCCAGGTTCGCCCTTCAGGCAGCGCCCGTAAGCTGGCAGAGCAGGAGCAGATTGACATCAGGCTTTACTCCATCATCTACGATGCGATAAACGAGATAAAAGCTGCGATGGAAGGTATGCTTGCACCAACCTTTGAGGAGAAGATTGTTGCGAACGTTGAAATACGCGAAACCTTCAAAATCAGCAAAGTTGGTACTATTGCAGGTTGTATGGTGTTGGATGGCAAGATTACCCGTAACAGCAAAATACGTATCATCCGCGAAGGCGTGGTAATTTACACAGGCGAACTGGCATCATTAAAACGCTTTAAAGACGATGTTAAAGAAGTTAACACCGGCTATGAGTGTGGTTTGAATATCCAGAACTTTAATAACATTGAAGTAGGCGACATTGTTGAAGCTTATGAAAATGTGGAAGTGAAGCGGAAGCTTTAATACCAGGAAAATAAAAAGCAAAGGCCCTCGAAAAATTCGGGGGCCTTTGCTTTTTAGTGCTTTGTTTGCGGGCGCACATGCTTCTTAGCAGCCTTGTGATGCCTATGCATTTTATGACGTGCATGCTTTTTATGATGAGCCTTTTTATGATGAGCTGGCTGTGCATTTACAGCGCTAAAGCTGAACGCAGCTAATAAAACAATTACCAATACTTTTATCGATTTCATATCATTTGGGGGTTAATAATGTAGCCAATAATACAGATGAATTTTTGCAATAAAAAATTCATCCATTGTAACATTGTTAAAACAAATGCCGTAGCTGTTTAGGTACATTGGATAATTTTTAACTAAAAACGCAGTTATTTTCAATAAAACGGCGAAAACGCTTGTTTATTAATATTTTGTGGCGTATTTTCATTTTTTAACCGTTAACAAACTTACCTGAATCCATGAGTAAACCTATTTGCCTGTCATCAGCGGTAATGGTATTTTGCGCTTTTTTTTGGACCAATTGCATAGCGCAGGCCACCAGGGGCGACAGTAGTTCGCAGCAAAACGCTTTTAATAATGCGGTAACTTTGTATAACGGCGCGCTGGATGTACAGGTGCCGATATATTCTGGACCCGAATATTATTTTTATGACCCTCACATAAAAGGAAACGCCTATTACCAGGACATCAACGGCTTCTCGAAAGGCTCTGTTTATTACGACGGGACAATGTATAATAATATATCCCTGCTATATGATGTTAATACCGATCAGCTTGTGGGCTTGTTTCCTAACCGAATCTCGAAATTTATAGTGCAAAAGGCAAGGGTAAATACTTTTGATTACCTGGGTAACCATTTTATTAATATAGATAAGGATACGCTGGCTGCGAATACCGTTCTGGAATCGGGCTACTACAGGCAATTGTATGCCGGTAAATCGGAAGTGCTTGCAAAGTATACCAAAAGCATGCAGTCTACCACCAGCACATCAAACTTAGTTGAATATTACTTCACCGGGAAAACCTATTTCTATATAAAAAAGAATAATGCTTTCCATAGCGTAGGTAGTAAAGGCTCTGTGCTGGATTTATTTAAGGACAGAAAAGCCGACCTAAAGAAATTTATTAAGGCCAATAATATAGATTTTAGAGACAACCCCGAAGAGTCGATGGTTAAAGTTATAACCTAGTATGACCACTTATCAAACTAATATGAGAAAAATTTACCTCGCAAGTTTTTGCTTACTATTTTTTTTACATGCGGTCAAGGCCCAACAAAGTAATGTAAAATTATTTAGCGTAAACTTCCAGCAAGCAACCATTTCGCAGGTTGTAAATGAAATTGAATCAAAAAGCAGCTACCATTTTTACTATGATCCGGCCCAGTTTGATAGCTTGCGGGTTACTGTACAAGTGACAGAAAAACCGCTTAGCGCTATTTTAGATCAGGCCTTTACAAAAACGGCTTTTGTGTATTCTATTAGCCAACAGCAGGTTTTTATCACCAAAAACAGGCAAATAAAAACAGAGTTGGCCCCGGGTTATGCGCGGGTGCGCGCCAGTGAACCTGCTGACGGTGCTGCCGCGGTAACCGACTATACCGCAGAAGCCGAAAAAAAGGTAGTAGAAGCTACTACGGAGAATAAGCTGTATGAAATTGGTGTAAAAACTAACACGATAAAAGCCGGTAAGGCTATATTGAGCGGCTACATACGCGACATTAAATCGGGCGAGGCGGTGACCGGGGCCACTATTTATGTTTCAAATACCAAGACGGGTGCTGCCAGCGATCAGTTTGGTTACTATTCGATAACCCTGCCGCGTGGCCGGCAGACGTTGCTGATAAGGGGCCTTGGTATGAAAGATACACGTCGGCAGATAATTTTATATACAGACGGCAAGCTGAACATTGAGATGCAGGAGCAGATTAACAGCTTAAAAGAAGTTAAAATTTCGGGCGAAAAGGTTGCCAACGTGCGCAGCACTGACCTTGGCCTGGCGAGGCTTGATATAAAGAATATAAAGCAAATACCCACAGCGTTTGGCGAAGCTGACGTTTTAAAGGTTGTACTTACTCTTCCCGGCGTAACATCAGTAGGCGAGGCCACCACCGGGTTTAACGTTAGGGGGGGCGCTGCCGATGAAAACCTGATTTTGCTTGATGGCAATACCATTTATAACCCCGCACATTTTTTTGGATTTTTTGCCGCATTCAATCCTGATATCGTAAAAGATATCGAGCTTTATAAAAGCAGTATCCCCGAAAAATTTGGCGGCCGTCTGTCGTCGGTGCTGGATATTACCAATCGCGAAGGCAATAAAAAGAAATTTACGGGTTCGGCGGGTATCGGATTATTAACCAGCAGGCTGAACGTGGAAGGCCCGATTGTAAAGGATAAAACCTCGTTTATTTTAGGTGCGCGTACTACCTATTCCGACTGGCTGCTAAAACTGCTGCCCGAATCATACAAGCATAGCCAGGCATCATTTTATGACATTAACCTTGGCATAAGCCACCAGGTAAATGAGAAGAACAATATTTACCTGAGCGGCTACCTTAGCCAGGATAAGTTTAAGCTTAACAGTGATACCGCTTACAAATACAGCAACAAGAACCTGAACCTGAAGTGGAAGCACAACTTCAACAATAAGTTATATAACCTGCTTTCGGCCGGTATTGACAGGTATCAGTACGATGTATCCAGCAGCGCCAACCCGGTAAATGCTTATGACCTTGGCTTTAATGTAACACAATCGAATTTTAAATCGGATTTTACGTACTACCTGAACAATAAGCATACATTGAATTTTGGATTAAACTCAATATTATACAATATAAACCCCGGTACATTTGAGCCAAACGGGCCCAAATCATTGATAAATCCTGATGTTATAGCGCCTGAAAAGGGCCTGGAAAGTGCACTTTACCTGGGCGATAAATATGATATTACGGATAACCTGACGATAAGCGCAGGTGTTAGGGTTAATATGTATAACTACCTTGGCCCGGCCACAGTTAACAACTATGCGCCAAATTTACCCAGGGAACCAAACAACGTTTTGGACAGTACGAAATACCCGGCCGGTAAATTCATCAAAACTTATTTCGGGCCCGATATAAGGATATCGGCACGTTACCTGCTGAGCGATAACCTGTCTATCAAAGCGGGGTACAACACGCTGCACCAATACGTGCACCTGTTATCAAACTCTACCTCGATATCACCAACAGATGTTTACAAGCTTACGGATGTAAATATAAAACCTGAAAAAGGCGACCAGGTATCACTGGGGCTTTTTAAGAATGCCCAAAATAACACCATCGAAATGTCGGTAGAGGTTTATTATAAAAGATTGCGCGATTACCTGGATTATAAGAGCGGTGCGGTGCTGTTGCTGAACCACCATATTGAACAGGATGTGATTAACACCCAGGGTAAAGCTTACGGCGCCGAATTTTTACTTAAAAAAACCGAAGGAAAATTAAACGGTTGGATGAGCTACACCTACTCGCGCACGTTCCTGAGGCAGGATGACCCTTACGCCGGCGAGTTTATAAATGGCGGCAGGTATTACCCGGCAAATTATGATAAACCGCACTCATTTAACTTTAACGGCAATTATCGCTTTACACACCGCTACAGTGTATCATTTGATATATCATATAGCACAGGCAGACCGATAACCTTGCCAATAGCCAAGTATGAATACGCCGGTTCTGAAAGGGTGTTCTATTCGGACAGGAATTTATACAGGATACCAGATTATTTCAGGTCTGATTTTTCGATAATAATTGAAGGTAATCACCGGGTGCACCAGCTAACACATAATTCGTGGACGATAGGCGTGTACAACCTAACCGGGAGGCAAAATGCATACTCTACTTTCTTTACAGAACAAAGCGGTGTGATAAGCGGGTATAAGCTTTCGATTTTTGCGGCGCCGATACCGTTTATTAATTACAACATCAGATTTTGATAAGCGTGCCAGGAGGAATAAAAACGGTGATCTATTTAGCCGCTCAGCAGGTTAATTGTGCCATAAGAGGATATTTAAAACGACCAGATTTTCGGCAGTCATGAAAAGATGCGGTAATATAATTACTCTAGTATTACTTATATCAGCAGCCAATACGGCCTGCCGGAAACCTTATATGCCCGAAGTTGTTGCCACACCTCACGGCTATTTGGTTGTAGAAGGGCTAATTAACAGCGGAGCAGACTCAACAATTATTAAACTGAACCGCACAGTGCAGCTATCAGGCAAAAGCACGGTAAATCCGGAATTGGGTGCGAAAGTATCAATTGAAAACGACCTTAATGAATCAATTATGTTGATTGAGAATCCTAATGGGGTTTATGTATATCCGGGTTTAAATTTAAGTACATCGCATAAGTACCGCTTAAAAATAAAAGCTGCAGGCGGCAGGGAATATGCTTCGGATTTTGAGCCTGTTATGGTTGTGCCGCCTATTGATACCCTTACCTATAAAGTTGAAAGCGACGGTGTAAGCATCAATGTAAATACACACGACCCTAAAAATAACACCAGGTATTACAGGTGGGAATATGACGAGACCTGGGTATATACAGCTGCTTTTCAATCCAAATATAAATCGAACGGAGATACAGTGTTAAGCAGGGATTTAATTAATGACGAGATATACACATGCTGGAGAAGCGCTTACTCGAGCACCATTTTGTTAGGGTCATCAGCAAAATTATTGCAGGATGTTATCAGCGATGCACCTATAACTTTCCTGTCACGTCATTCTGAAAAAATAAGGCATAAATACAGCGCGTTTATAAGGCAATATCCGTTAACAAAGGGGGCCTATGATTTTTGGGTGAATCTGAAGAAAAATACCGAACAATTAGGAGGCATCTTTGATGCGCAGCCGTCTCAAATAAATGGCAATATCCATTCTGTAACCGATACTAATGAACCCGTAATAGGCTACGTGAGTATCGGCACTTATTCGGGCAAACGAATTTTTGTTGACCAGCGTAATTTGCCGGCATGGCTTGATTATAATGATGACGGCTGTAAATTAAAAGATTTTGTTTATAGCTATAAGAACCCAATTACCGGGGAGATTGAGAACCAGGTAGACCAATACATAAACTATCACCGTGCTACACGTGAGATTTATATTCCGGTTTCGGCTATCTATATGCTTGGGGTTCCTATAATACTTGGATATAATGCCGGTTTGCCGGAATGTGTTGACTGCACGCTGCATGGCACTAATAAGCAACCCGTTTTTTGGAAATAATGGAAGATATGGAAAAGTTGAAGATGTTTTTACTGATTTTTTTGCTGGTGGCAGCTTGTAAAAAGCCCTATAACCCAGGGGCTATTAATTCACCCAGGAGCTATTTGGTTGTAGAGGGGGTAATAAATACAAATGACACTACCACTATTAAATTGAGCCGTACGGTAAATCTTGCATCTGGTACCACCGTTAACCCCGTTGAAGGGGCTGTAAGCGTGGAAAGCGATGCCGGCGAATCGTTCCCGTTAACGTCTGTAGGGGCGGGCATTTATAAATTGATAGACGCACCCCTGGATAATACCCATAAGTACCGTATATATATACATACTGCTAGTGATGGTATCGAATATCGTTCTGATTTTGCCGAAGCTAAAAATGCTCCGCCTATAGATAGCGTTGGCTTTAAGATAGGAGCCAAAGGATTGCAGATTTACTTAAATACACACGACGATGCTAAGAAAACGGAATATTATCGGTTTGACTACTGGGAAACCTGGAGTTTTCATGCCAAATATGCCTCAGAATACATATCGAACGGGGTTAATGATGTTGTTTTCAGACCTACAGAAAAACGGATATTTACCTGTTTCCAAAGTCACCGGTCAACCTCAATAGTATTAGGCTCTACTGCAAAACTGACACAGGATGTGCTTTACCAGGTTCCTATTACTGAGATTGAGTCCACATCCGAAAAAATAGAAACAAAGTACAGTATACAGGTGCGTCAGTATGCCTTAACAGCCGAGGCCTACAGTTTTTGGCAAAGCCTGAAAAAAAATACCGAACAGCTGGGCAGCATCTTCGATGCAGAGCCTACACAGCTTAAGGGAAATATCCATAATGTAAAAGATAATAATGACGTTGTGATAGGATATATAAGCGTTGGGTCGGTTGCGATAAAACGAATATTTATTCCGAACGGACTGCTACCCATAGAGTGGCAACCGGCTTACCCTTACGACTGTAACCTCGATACGGCATGGTACAGTCATCCAAAAACAGGGTTTAATGACGTACAGGCGTTTTTGGTACCCGAACTTGAAATACCGGTAAGTTCATTTGGATCTGGGCGCAAACCTGACGGTTATACAGCGTCGGATAGAGAATGTGTTGATTGTACTATAAGGGGAGTAACAAAACAGCCGGATTTTTGGAAATAACGAGCTATGAGTAAGCGGCAAATATTTTTATTAATGGCAATATCGATAATGGCCTGTAAGAAACCTTACAATCCAAAGGTTATCGATTCGCCTAAAAGTTATTTAGTTGTAGAAGGTGTAATTAATACTAATGATACCACTGCGATTAAAATCAGCCGTACCGTTAATATTTCGAATTCGCACACAATTAATCCTGTTGCTGCCAATGTAAGCATCGAGAGCGATGTTGGAGAAAGTTATCCGCTCTACCAAACGGCAGCAGGCATTTATACCCTTGCCGGTATTCAACTGGATGGCACACACAAGTACAGGTTAAATATAACCACGCTGGATAATGAAAATCAATACCGTTCGGATTTTGTTGCCGTAAAAGATGCGCCGGCCATTGATAGCGTGGGCTTTAAAATAACAGGTAAAGGAATTCAAATCTATACTAACACGCACGATCCGGCCAACCATACCCGTTATTACCGCTATGATTATTTGGAAACATGGAAATTTCATTCAGCTTACAGTTCATCATGGAAATCCGATGGGAGCAGCATCGTTCCCCGCCCGCCTGAAGAGCAGGTATTTTATTGTTTCAAAAGCAATGCGTCAAGCAGTATAATTTTAGGATCAACAGCTAAGTTGAAACAAGATATGCTGGTCCAGTTGCCTGTAACAGAAATTGAGTCGACTTCCGAGAAAATTGAATTGAAATACAGTATACTTTTGCGTCAGTATGCATTAACAGCCGAAGCGTATAAGTTTTGGGAAACTCTTAAAAAGAACACGGAGCAATTGGGCAGTATTTTTGATGCGGAGCCTACTCAGCTTGCGGGCAACATCCATAATATAAACGACAATAGCGATGTGGTAATAGGTTTCATAAGTGCAGGCGCAGTTTCCTTAAAAAGGGTATTTATAGCCAACGAACAATTGCCTGCCGGTTTTATGACGGTATACCCATATCAGTGCGCGCTTGACTCATCATTTTATGATGAACATGGTAGCCACGCAAACACAGTGCAACTTAATTTAGTGACCGGACTGGAGGTACCGGTTAGCGCAATTTTTTCGACTGCGGGACCAAGCCCGGCAGGTTTTTTAGGATCAGATGCGCTATGCGTTGATTGCACATTACGAGGAACTACAAAACAACCTGATTTTTGGCAATAGACTATATGAAAAATTGGAAATTGTATTTACTGATTTTTACCTTGATGGTTGCTTGTAAAAAACCTTACAATCCAAAGGTTATCGATTCGCCTAAAAGTTATTTAGTTGTAGAAGGCGTAATTAATACTAATGATACAACGACTATTAAACTGAGCCGCACTGTGAACCTTTCGAATAATGTAACCACCAACCCGGTTGAGGCCAATGTGAGTGTAGAAAGCGACGCCGGCAATAATTATAATCTTGTTGAAAAATCTCCGGGCGTTTATATATTAACAGGCACTGCGCTTAGTGATGGTCCCAAATACCGGCTTCATATTATTACCGGCGATAATAATGAATACCGGTCGGATTACGTACAGGTAAAAAATGCTCCGCCTATTGACAGCATCGGGTTTAACCTTACCCCCAAAGGGATACAGGTTTATTCAAACGCGCATGATGCAACCAATAATACGCGTTACTATAGGTTCGAATACCTGGAAACATGGAAGTTTCATTCATTATATCGTTCATCATGGATTTCTAACCATTTGGATATAGTGCGGAGAACAGAAGACCAGGACGTATATTATTGTTATAATAGTAACCGGTCAAGTTCAATCACTTTAGGTTCGACGGCCAAATTAACGCAGGATGTATTATTCCAAACCCCAATAATCAGCATTGAATCGACATCCGAAAAAATAGAGGTTAAATACAGCATATTGTTAAAACAATACGCACTTACTGCAGAGGCCTATAAATTCTGGGAATCGCTTCGGAAAAATACCGAACAGCTAGGCAGTATTTTCGACGCTGAGCCTACACAGCTTGCGGGCAATATTCATAATATAAACGACAACAGCGACATAGTGATTGGTTATATAAGCGCAGGATCGGTGACGTCAAAACGCGTGTTTATTGCAAATGAGCAACTGCCTGCTACGTTTGTGACGGTTCCCCCATATGAATGCCAGCTTGATACGTTTTGGTATAGCAACCCGCATGCCAACGGACATAACGATGTTCAGCAGACATTGGTGCCGGAGATAGAACTGGCGGCTTTTGATTTTGGCGCTATTCCCCCGGGGAAGCCCCTTGGATATATTGGGGCATCGCCTTATTGTGTTGATTGTACGCTGCGCGGCAGTAAAAATCCGCCGGCTTTTTGGAGATAACATAGCTGATAAAAATAACGGGATGAAGCCCGGACTGATATAAAAATAAATCGTAAATTAATTGATTATGAAACATACCGTACAAACCCTTAAGGCGATATTGTTAGCAGCTGCACTGCTTTTGCCGGCATTAAAAGGCAATGCACAGGTAATGCAGGAAGTACAAAACAGTTTTAGCCTGTATAAGCAAAGCGCTTTACAGGAAAAGGTATTTGTTCACACAGATAAAACCACATATCTGCCCGGAGAGATAATGTGGCTAAAGGTATTTTGTGTTGATGGCAATGATCATAAGCCCTTAAATTTAAGTAAGGTGGTGTACGTCGAGATTTTGGATAATAACCAGAGCCCCCTGGCGCAAGCGAAAATTGCCATGAAAAATGGTATCGGCGATGGTTCGCTTTATATCCCTGTTACTGTAAATAACGGCAATTATAAATTCAGGGCTTATACCAGCTGGATGAAAAACTTTAGCCCCGACTACTATTTTGAAAAAACAGTCACGCTTGTAAACCCGTTAAAATCGCCCGACAATACAACTAAGGAAACCACCGTGGCCAATAGCATCCAGTTTTTTCCGGAAGGCGGCAATTTGGTTGGCGGTATTGCAAGCAAGGTTGCGTTTAAAGCTCTCGGTAAAGACGGTAAAGGAATTGCAGTACGGGGAGCAGTTTTAGATCAGCATAACGACACGGTTGCACGTTTTAAATCGTTAAAATTTGGTATGGGGAGCTTTGCGTTTACACCTGCCGCCGGCAACAGCTATAAGGCTATTGCCTGGATAAATGGTAGCCAGCAAAGCCAAAATCTCCCCGAAGTAAGCACTCAGGGTTATGTAATGAATGTTACCGACAATGGAACACAGTTGAATGTGACTGTAAGAGGCGCCGACGGAAATGTATTTATGTTTGCCCATACCCGGCAAGAGCTAAAAGCGGCAGAGAGCGCCACAATTTCAAATGGTGTTGTTAAGTTTACGGTAAATAAAAGCTCGTTGGGCGACGGGATTTCGAGCATCACCATTTTTAACAGTTCAAAACAGCCTGTTTGCGAACGCCTTTATTTTAAGCGACCGGCGCACAAGCTGTTTATTACCGCCGGCTCAGACCAGCAACAGTATGGTTTGCGCAAAAAAGTGAATATAAATGTTTCGGCAAAAGATCAGGGGAGTAAACCGGCGTTGGCAAATATGTCTATGGCGGTTTACCGTATAGATTCATTGCAGGATGTTGATCACAGTAATATTTTCGATTACCTGTGGTTAAGTTCCGACCTTAAAGGCACGATAGAATCGCCCGATTATTATTTTAGTAACGTAACCGCAGAAACCGACGAAGCCATAGATAACCTGATGCTGACACAGGGCTGGCGCCGGTTTGCGTGGAAAGATGTACTTGCGAACAAGCCAGCCGGATTTACGTATCTGCCTGAATATAAAGGGCACATTGTTACCGCTAAAGTTATTAATACAATAACTAATGCCCCGGCGCTAAATATTATGACCTATATGGCCGTACCCGGAAAAAGGGTGCAGGTATATGTTTCGCAAAGTGACTCGGCCGGGCACGTTTTATTTAGCACTAAGGACTTTTACGGCCCCGGTGAGGTAGTGGTACAGACCAACGAAATGATTGACAGTACTTACCGTATAGATATCGCAAGCCCTTTTTCCGAGCAATATTCAAAGACAGTTGAGCCGAAATTTGAATTTGCAAACGGTATGCAAAATGCGCTGCAGGCACACAGCCTGGGTGTGCAGGTATTAAACATCTATTCAACAAATAATATAAAAAAGACTTATGACCCGGGCGCTGACACTTTAGCGTTTTATGGCAAGCCTTATAAAACTTATAAACTGGACGATTTTACCCGCTTTACGACCATGGAAGAAGACTTGCGTGAATACGTATCGGAAGATAATATCGTGCGTTCCAAGGGAAGGTTCCATATAAAAGTATTGAACGACCGCGGCTTCCTGGACAGTGATCCATTAGTGATTTTGGATGGCGTGCCGGTTTTTGATATAAACAAAATATTCTCAGTTGATCCGCTTAAAGTGAACAAGCTGGAGGTAAACCGCGAACGTTATTTTTATGGCCCTTCGGCGGATGAAGGTATATTTAGTTTTACCACATACAAAGGAGATCTTGGTGGAGTGGAATTGAACCCGAAAGCGGTAGTAATTGATTATGAAGGGATGCAATTGCGCAGGGAGTTTTACTCACCGGCCTATGAAGCCGATGCACAGGCAAAAAGCAGGATTCCGGATTTCAGGAACATGTTGTATTGGACGCCTACAGTAAGCGACCAGGGGAAGATCTCTTTCTTTACATCTGACCAGGCAGGCAAATACGTTGGTGTTGTGCAGGGATTAACAAATAACGGCGATGCCGGCAGCCAGTATTTCATGTTCGACGTTAAATAGCAAAGCATTTATAAGATAAGCAGAAGGATAGCAGGTCAGCCTGTTATCCTTTTTTATTAGACATCGGTTGCCGTTAAAAACAACAATCTTTTACCTTTACTATTGATAACCATAGCTACCTAAATAATTTACGATGAAGATAAAGTGCCTGCTGCTTATTTTATTGCCAGGCTTTACTGCAGTTTCACAGCGAAGCTTTTGTCAGCCCGTTTCGTATTTAAAAACACAGCCGCAATTGCTGAGCACCATCAGGCAAAACCTTGCTGATGCTGATAAACAATACAGCTTAATGGCAGGCAAGGTTGCGCCCGGACAGTTCCCGCGCAATTACGACCCCGCGAAAAACAAATTCGAAACCAGTAACTCCGGATGGTGGTGCAGCGGTTTTTATCCGGGCACGCTTTTGGAGATATATGAGCAAAATCGTGATAAAGCTTTGCTGAAGGATGCGAACCTTTCGCTTGACAGCCTGGCCAAAGAGCAATACAATACCCATACGCACGACCTCGGATTTATGATGTACAACAGCTTCGGCAACGCCAACAGGCTGCATCCAACTGAAACCTATAAAAAGATATTGCTAAACAGCGCTAAATCCTTATCAACCCGGTTTAACCCGAAAGTTGGCTGTATTAAGTCGTGGGAATCAAAACCCTCAGACTTCCTGGTAATCATTGATAACATGATGAACCTGGAGCTGCTGTTTTGGGCTACAAGGGAAACCGGCGATTCCAGCTTTTATAAGATCGCGGTAACGCATGCCAATAGCACCATGAAGAACCATTACCGGCCTGATTACAGTTCATACCATGTAATAAATTATAATCCTGAAACCGGCGGGGTGCAGCAAAAGAAAACGGCGCAAGGTTTTTCCAATGAGTCTGCCTGGGCGCGCGGACAGGTGTGGGGCTTATACGGTTTTACTGTAATGTACCGCGAAACACACGACAAAAAATATCTTGAGCAGGCTATACACATCACTAACTTTATATTAAACAACCCGAATCTGCCTGCCGATAAAATTCCATATTGGGACTTTAATGCACCCAATATCCCAAATGCTTTGAGGGATGCATCAGCCGGTTCTATTATGGCTTCGGCCTTGCTGGAACTTTGCCGTTATGCTGATAAAAAAGATGGGATAGTTTATTTTAATGCGGCGCAATCTATCATAAAGACCTTGTCGACACCTGAATATAAGGCTGCACAAGGCACAAACGGCGGTTTCATTTTAAAGCATAGTGTGGGCCACTTGCCCGGTAAAAGCGAAGTAGACGTAGCTTTAACTTATGCTGATTATTATTTTGTGGAAGCGATGAAACGCTATACGCAATTTGCGAAGTGATAGGAGCCTGGCCGTTAGATTTGACAACTCTTTAAGAGTTGTCAAATCTTGCTGACTAATTTTAATTATGTTCTACCTGCGAAGCTGCTGCCTCATCCAAAAACCATTGGATGTTGCCAACTATTGGCTCAATTAATTGTGCAGGATATTCTTCAATATCTTCATCGTCCTCCAATATATGGTGAACGGCTTCGGCCTTACCTTCGCCGTAAACCAGGAAAGCGATATTTTGAGCTTCATTAATAAGCGGCGCATTCATGGTGATGCGGAATACCTGCTGGTCGTCAAGCCATACATCGCTGACACCGGCCACCCTGTCGTGCAGTACCGGGGTGTGCGGAAACAATGATGCCGTATGCGAGTTATCGCCCAAACCAAGCAAAATCAAATCGAAGCTTTGCTCGTCTTCATCAAAAAACTCTTCGATAGCTTCCTGGTACTTTTTAGCTGCCTCTTTTGGCTCGAGACTGGTATCAACAGCAAAAATATTGGAAGGATCTATCATTAGCGGAGCAAACAGCGCGTTCCTGGCCATCAGGTAATTGCTATCCTTATTATCCTGCGGAACATTGCGCTCATCGCCAAAAAAGAAATAGACTTTTTCCCAGTCCAGCTTATCATGAAATTCTGTAGCCAGGAGCTCATAGAGTTTTTTCGGCGAGCTGCCACCCGATAAAGCGACAGAAAATTTCTTGTTTTTAGTAATGGCTTCATTGCCTATAATCATGAAGTATTCGGCCAGTGCCTGTAATACATCGTCAGGGGTTTCGAAAACGTTAAGCATGTTTTTAGAGATTAGAGGTTGGAGGTTAGAGATTAGTTGAAAAGCTGACAGGCAACTAATCTCTAATCACTAACCTCTAATTAACTATTTTTTCCCATTTACCGGTAAAGTGAACCAGTTGAATCCGTCGCGGGCGATTAAGGCCTCGGCAGACTCTGGTCCCCATGAGTCGGCGGAATAGTTAGGGAAATTTAAACTCTTTTTATTTTGCCAGGTGCTTAATATCGGCATTACCAGTTCCCATGCAGCTTCCACCTGGTCGCCGCGCATAAACAGCGTTTGGTCGCCAAGCATGGTATCCAGTATCAATGTTTCGTAAGCTTCAGGCGCCTGCGTGGTGTAGGTACCTTTGTAATCGAACACCATATCGACGGCATTTAGCACCATATCTATACCCGGACGTTTGGCCTGTACCTGCAAGCGGATACTCATTTCCGGCTGAATGCTGATGATAAGCCTGTTTTGCTGCCAGCTTTCGGCTGCTTCGGTAGGGAATATCAGGTGCGGAACATCCTTAAACTGGATGGTTATTACAGATGACGACTGGTGCAATCTTTTGCCTGTACGCAAATAGAACGGAACGCCCTGCCAGCGCCAGTTATCTACAAAAAACTTAATGGCTGCGAAGGTTTCTGTATTCGACTGCGGGTCAACCTTTGGTTCATCACGATAGGCGGGAACTTCCTTGCCCTTCATCCAGCCACTGCCGTATTGGCCGCGTACTGCTGAATTACGTACATCTTCAGGCGTAAAGCGGCGCATAGCTTTTAATACGTCCACCTTACGATCACGCACCTCGTCGGCATTAAAGCTAACGGGGGGCTCCATAGCCACGTGGCAAAGCAGTTGCAGCAGGTGGTTTTGGATCATATCGCGCATAGCGCCGGAGCCGTCGTAATAATCGCCGCGTTCTTCAACACCCAATTGCTCAGTAACGGATATCTGTACATGCTCGATATAATTACGATTCCAGAGCGGTTCCATAATGGAGTTTGCAAAACGGAACGCCATTATATTCTGTACGGTTTCCTTACCTAAGTAATGGTCAATGCGATAGATCTGGCATTCATCAAAAATACCTTTAAGCAATTCGTTCAGCTCTTTTGCTGTCTCCAAATCATGTCCGAAAGGTTTTTCGATAATGATACGTACGCGTTCTTTATCTTCAGCCAGTTTTGCTTTCGCAATATTCGAGGCGATGATCGGGAAGAAGTTAGGCGCTACTGCCAGGTAGAAAATTACGTTCGCTTTAGTCTTCCACTCAGCATTGTGCTTGTCAATACGCTTACCAAACTCCTTGTAAGTTTCAGCATCAGTAGCGTCAGAAGCCTGGTAATAAACATTGGCTGAAAATTCAGCCCATTTTTTTTCGTCAGCTTTGCCGCTGCGCGAAAACTGGTTAATATCGTTATGCAGGTTATCCCTGAACTTGTCGTCATCGAGCTTGGTGCGGCCGGTGCCGATGATAGAAAACTGCTTTGGCAGCCATCCGTCCAGAAACAAGTTATATAAAGCCGGAGCTATTTTCCGGGAATTTAAATCGCCGGTACCGCCAAATATTACAAATATGGTAGGTTCTGATTTTGTTGTGCTCATGATATATGGTATATCAGTTAATTATTGAATTTCAGTTGATAGATAAATTCTGAACCAGTTCATCAATGATTGGCTTGGCCCAGAATGGTGTATTTTCGCTAATGTAGGATATTGTATTGTTGTGTATGGTTAATAATAGTTGAAGTTTAGACTTAGTTCCCTGAAAGAAAGAGTTAATAACCTGAACGTTGTCAAATTTGGCATGATGATTTTTAAGCATTTCCAAGCTGTTTTCGAAATTGTATTTAATACTTTCAAAGTCAACAAAATGTCCTTTTTGCCCAACCCTGGAATTCACACGTTCAATCGATTCATCTATACTAGGCAATAACATGAAAATCAAATTTGTTGTGAAACCTTTACTCTTCAAGTGACCGGCTCTTTCAATCAGGAAGTTATTTTGCAGGTTACTTTCGACAGTTAAATTAATGCCGTCATTTATAGCAGCCTCTTCCATCTCCCAGTATTCCACAGTAAGCATTGTCTGGATGCTTTCAGGCGGGGTATCGGGATATTCACGTTCTTTTATCGCCTTAATCTTGTCCGCGTCAAATATTAAAGAACCTGGTTCAGACAGCCTGCCGGAATACGTGCTTTTCCCCGCTCCGTTTGGGCCAGCTACAATTGTGTAATCAGGCATTTAAAAGACCTTCAGAACGGTAACCTTTCCTACTTCATTTCCTACCTGTATCAATTCCCGATGCCCGTCTTTAAACTCACGAACAAACATATCAGGTTCAACGCAAAGTTCATTTTTATAGGAGAACCACGCACCGCTGTCCAATGCCTTTTGCCTCGCAGCAATGCCAACGGGTGCCATGTGCTCTTCAAACTCCTCCGGTGTCATTTCAAACACCGATTTCTTTGCTGTTAGTGTTGCCATATACAAATATAAAATATTAATAATAGCCTGACTATCAATTATCCCTCGCTATCCGCCGTCCACTGTGTATGGAAAGTACCTTCCTTACCAATCAGCTCATAAGTATGCGCGCCAAAATAATCGCGTTGTGCCTGTGTTAAGTTTGATGGCATCCTTGCGCTGCGGAAAGCGTCGAAATAGCTTAGCGAAGAAGCATAGGCCGGTGTTGCGATACCTGCCGGGATGGTAGCGCCCAAAACTTTGCGCGAACCTGCAACAGCATCTTTAACCAATCCTGCTACACCATCGTCAAGCAGCAAATGCTCAAGGGCCGGGTTTTTATGATAAGCGTTGTATATATCGTTCAAAAACTCCGAACGGATAATACAGCCGCCACGCCATATTTTAGCGATATCGTCCAAATGCAAATCGTATTTATACTCGGCCGATGCCAGCAGCAGCATGTGCATGCCCTGCGCGTAGCTGATAATCATATTGAAATAGAATGCCTGCTCTAAAGCTGCAATAAATTCATCTTTATTTACACTAAGGCCGATCTCATCCTTGCTGTAAATTTCAGAAGCTTTTACACGCAATGCTTTGTATTTTGATAAATCGCGCATGGCTACAGCGGTATCAACTGTCGGGATTGGCGCCTGCAAGTCCATCGCAATTTGCGAAGTCCATTTACCGGTACCTTTTGCGCGGGCCTCGTCCTTAATATCATCCAATAAAAGATGATCAGTGCCAGGTGCTTTGTATTTGAAGATATCCTTCGTGATATCCAACAGGAAAGATTTCAAACGACCATCATTCCATTTAGCGAATATCTCACCAATTTCTGCATTCTCCAGCTTTAAGCCTTTCTTTAGTATCTCGTACGTTTCAGCAATTAATTGCATAATACCGTACTCAATACCATTGTGCACCATCTTCACAAAGTGACCTGATGCACCAGGGCCGATATAAGTAACGCATGGAGCGCCATCTACCTTGGCCGCAATGGCTTCGAATATCGGCTTCATTACGGCGTAGGCGTCTTTGTCGCCACCCGGCATCATGCTTGGGCCGCGGCGTGCGCCTTCTTCACCGCCTGATACACCCATGCCGAAGAAATGCAGGCCTTTAGCCTCCAGCTCATCCACACGACGGTTTGTATCAGTAAAGTGCGAGTTACCGCCATCAATCAAAATGTCGCCTTTATCCAATAGCGGTGTCAGCTCCTCAATAACAGCATCCACAATCTTACCGGCCGGAACCAGCATCATAATGGCTCGTGGAGTAGTTAAACTCTGTATAAATTCTTTAACATCACTAAATCCCTTAACGTCTTTATCTTTCCCTTCTTCATTCAGCGATGCTACTTTAGTGGCGTCTTTATCATGCCCGGCAACGGCATACCCATGGTCGGCCATGTTCAGCAACAGGCTGCGGCCCATTGTGCCAAGACCTATCATGCCAAAGGCATATTTGTTTGTTTGTGAACTCATTTTTTTGGGGATTGATTTTCTTTTTTTAGTTTTTCTAGTATAGCTTTAGTTTCTTCAAAGCTGGTATGCTGATGCGCCTCCATGCCAAGCTTAGCAGCGGCAAGCGCGAACATCTTCCTGTCGTCGAAATAAACACATTCCTGCGGCTGCGCCATCGCCACACCCATCGCCAGTTTAAATATAGCCGGGTCGGGTTTGCGAATACCTACTTCGCACGAAGAGACAAAAGCATCGAATACCTCATGAAGCTTGAATTTCTTGATGCGGTAATCGTTCAGTTCCTTGCCTTCGTTGTTAATGGCGATTATTCTGAAACCACAATCTTTTTTCCATTCCTTTAGCCAGGCCAGCGTGCCAGGCAGTTCTTTCGATTGCTCGAACATGAAGTTTTTAAAATCCTCGCGGGTAAAATCGCGCTGACGGTTAAAAACTACGGTATCGAGGTATTCATCAAGGTCGACGCCATGAGCCTCGTACACGTTAAATATAAACGTGTGCAGTTCTTTTACCTCAGCGTAATCCAAGCCGAACTTTTTCGCAGCTTCTTCGCGCGATTCGTGTCCCCAGCCATTGGTAAGCAAAACGCCCCCGATGTCGAAAAACAGGAATTTTACTGACAATGTTTCCACGGATTATGCTTTGTTTTTTTGATCTTCAATAGCTTTTAGCAATTTTTCGAAAGGCTTGTTGAACTTATCGATGCCTTCGTCTTCCAATTGCTGCGTTAGCTGGTCTATATCAATACCTGCGCCTTTAAGCTTATCTAAAGTTGCGGTAGCTTCATCCAGCCCATCTTCCAACACATTGGCAGCAACACCATGGTCGCGGAATGCTTCGATGGTTTCCAATGGAACGGTATCAACAGTATCAGCACCTATAAGAGCCTCAACATATTTGGTGTCTTTAAATGCAGGGTTTTTGCTGCTGGTACTTGCCCAAAGCAAACGCTGTGGCTGAGCGCCTTCGGCAGCCAGTTTTTCCCAACGCGGGCCACTGAATACGCGTTTGTAAATCTCGTATGCTTTTTTAGCAGATGCGATAGCTACTTCGCCTTTCAAATCGCCAAGGCCTTTTTCGTCGAGCATTGGATCAACCAATACGTCGATACGGCTCAGGAAGAAGCTGGCTACTGATGATATATGCGCAATTTTGTGACCTGCTGCCAGGTGGTCTTCCAAGCCTGAAATGTAGGCTTCAGTAACTTCCTCATAACGAGGCAAGCCGAATAGCAAGGTAACGTTGATGTTAATGCCTTTGCCGATAGATTCGCGGATAGCCTGCAAACCCGGTTTAGTACCAGGGATTTTTATCATTACGTTTTTACGGTCAACTTTTTTCCAAAGTTCTTCTGCCTGTTTGGCAGTACCTTCGGCGTCAAGCGCTAAAAACGGGGAAACTTCCAAACTTACATAGCCATCAACATGGTTTGATTCTTCGTATAAATCTTTGAACAGATCGCAGCCATTTTGGATGTCCTTTATAGCCAATCCAAAAAATATTTCCTCGGTGGTCTTTGCATCTTTTGAGAGCGTGGCTATATCGTTATCATATTGGTCGCTGCTGCTGATAGCTTTTTCGAAAATAGCAGGGTTAGAGGTTACGCCGCGTATGCCATCGTCATCAATCAGGCTTTTAAGCCGTCCATCTGCAATAAATGCCCGGTCAATAAAATCAAGCCAGATGCTTTGGCCAAAGCTGTGTATTTGTTTTACTTTGTTAGTTTCCATTAGTATCGTATTTTTAAGTGTTCACTGTGTTAATGAACCCGTTAGTAACGGTCAATAAGCATACCAGTTACTGTCAGGGTATAGTAGTATTTTGTGCAGGTTTTAATGCCTCCCATCGCACAGGCCTGCGACCTGTGCTGACTTATGTCGCCCCGTTGGGGCTTTTAAATTGGGTTCAACCTCTGTTTTCAATTCCCCGAACGGGATATGGCATGGTAAAATGCTATGCCACCATTATTTCCACGTTATAATTGATAAACAAGCCGCTTTCAATTACACCCGTTATCGATTTTATTCTTAGCTCAGTATCCGCCGGAATATCATCAAACCAGGCATCCAAAACCACATTACCGGCTTCGGTAATTACCGGGCCATCTTTGCCTTTTGCAGGCCTTAGTATCAGTTCCCTTACGCCAAGTTTTTGCAATTCTTTTTCGGCATGCAATAATGCCTGCGGGAAAACCTCAATGGGTACCGGGAACTTGCTGCCAAGCTTATCAACGAACTTAGAGTCGTCGACAATGATATAATTTACCGGGCTGCTGCTAATGAGCAGCTTTTCCTTAAACATAGCGCCGCCGCGTCCTTTTATCAGGCTTCGGTTTGGGTCAACCTCGTCCGCGCCATCAAACAGCCAATCTGGGCGATGTTCGTAAAGGCTGGTCATTGGGATACCCATATTGGTCAACGCCATGCTGATCTCGACCGAAGTAGGGATCGCCTTAACGTTTAGCTTTTCTTCTTTTATTCTTTTGGCGATGGCAAACAGCGCCATAAAAACCGTAGAGCCAGAGCCAACGCCCAGCACATCGCCATCCTTAACCTTTTCGGCAATTTTGGCCGCTACTTTTTCTTTACCTTCTTTATTGATGATGGTATCAGACCAGCGGAGATTGTTTATTAAATCGCTTTGCCAGAGCATAGTGGGGTGATTTTAGACTTACGAAGTTTTAAAAACTTCGTAAGTCTGGGGTGTCCAAAATTATTTCAACAAAGCTTTCGCCTTAGCAACTACATTTTCAACCGTAAAGCCAAAGTGCTTGTATAATTCTTCTGCCGGAGCTGACTCACCGAATGTGGTCATGCCCAGCATATCACCTTCGTCGGTGGTATATTTGTGCCAGCCCATTGGCGATGCCATTTCAACGGCCAAACGTTTCTTGCTTGCTTTAGGGAATACCTTTTCTTTGTAAGCGGCATCCTGTTTTTCAAACAGTTCCCAGCTTGGCATGCTTACCACGCGGGTTGATATACCTTCTGCTTCCAGTTTTTCCTGTGCCTGCATTATCAGTGCCACTTCAGAGCCGGTTGCCATTAATATCAAATCAGGATTTTTGCTGGCTTCCGACAGGATGTAAGCGCCTTTTTCAACGTTATCAGCTTTGGCATATTTGTCCTGGTCGATGATAGGCAATCCCTGGCGGGTAAATACCAACACAACCGGACCACCCTTATGCTCAACGGCAACGCGCCAGGCGTGAACAGATTCGTTTGCATCTGCCGGGCGGATAATGGTAAGATTTGGAATAGAACGCAGCGATGCCAGTTGTTCTACAGGCTGATGGGTTGTACCATCCTCGCCTAAGCCAATGCTATCGTGGGTATAAACAAAAATCGGGTTTATCTTCATAATGGCCGCCAAACGGATCGGCGGGCGCATATATTCAGAGAACATCAGGAAGGTAGCGCCGAAAGGTATAACGCCTTTTGTCAAGGCCATACCATTCATGGCAGAACCCATGGCATGCTCGCGGATACCGAAGTGGAAGTTGCGGCCAGCACGGTTTTCTGATGTGAAGCTATCGTATTCTTTTAAGTTAGTTTCTGTTGAAGGGGCTAAGTCTGCCGCGCCGCCAATCAGGCTTGGTACTTTTGCTGCTATTGCATTTAGTGCTTTACCTGATGCTACACGTGTTGCCACTTTAGGATCGGATGCCTTAAATACCGGCAGAGAATCTTTCCATCCTTCAGGAAGACCGCCGGCGCTTAATAGTTCGTATTCAGCAGCAAGCTCAGGATACTTAGCTTTGTAATCGGCAAACAGCTTGTTCCATTTTTCTTCTTTTGGCGCGCCTTTTGAGCCTGCCTTGTGATAGAAATCAAGCACTTCGTCAGACACGTTGAATGATTTATCAGGGTCGAAACCGAAGAACTCTTTTACCAATTTTATTTCATCAGGGCCAAGCGGCGAACCGTGTGAACCTGCGGTGCCTGATTTATTCGGGCTGCCATAAGCAATCAGCGAACGAACGTTTATCAACGATGGCTTTTGCGATTCAGATTTTGCATTTACCAGTGCCAGCTCTAACGCGTGCGTATCATTAACGTCCGGTAAATCCTGGGTATGCCAGCCATAAGCACGGAAACGAGCGCTAACATCTTCATTAAATGCAATGTCGGTGCTGCCTTCTATCGAGATATGGTTGTTATCGTATAAAAAGATCAGGTTGCCTAATTCCAAATGGCCTGCAATAGAAGCGGCTTCAGAAGTTACGCCTTCCATCATATCACCATCGCTGCAAATTACATATATTTTGTAATCGAACAGGTTGAAACCGGGTTTGTTATAACGGGCTGCCAAATGTTTCTGGCCGATAGCAAAACCTATCGCGTTAGCAAAACCCTGGCCAAGCGGACCGGTAGTTACCTCAATACCCGGGCACAGGCCATACTCCGGGTGACCGGCAGTCTTGCTGTTCATCTGGCGGAAGTTTTTAATATCGTCAAGCGTCAGGTCGTAACCGGTAAGGTACAGGTAAGCGTATTGCAGCATACAGGCATGGCCTGCTGATAAGATGAACCTGTCACGGTTTGCCCAATCCGGGTTTTTGGGGTTATAGTTCATCGCTTTCGTCCAAAGTACGTGTGCCATTGGCGATAACGCCATGGGGGTACCAGGGTGGCCTGAATTTGCCTTCTGAACTGCATCGGCAGCTAATATTCTCGCGGTATTTATTCCTAGGGTTTCGATATCCTGTGTGGTCGGGCTCATTGTAGTATAATGTTTATTTCTTTTTAGTTTTTAGAGGTTCAATTGTTGCGGGCGCATTGTCTTGTTTCCAAAGCCTTGCGCCTCCTTTTATACCGTCGGCATTCGATACAATTTTCATATTGCTATCCAGCTTAAAGGTCAGCTTATCGGAGTTTCCGCCACCGATGTACAGGAAGTCGTAATTGAAGACGGTCTTCAAAACAACGAAAACCTTTTGCATACGTTTGTTCCACTTTTTCTCACCTTCTTTTTCGAACGCAATATCACCGATGTATTTATCGTACGATTTTACTTTCCCAACCGGCTGATGTGAAAACTCAAGGTGTGGCAATAAATTACCATCCAGCAAAATGGCTGTGCCGAAGCCTGTACCAAGGGTAATAACCACCTCAAGGCCTTTGCCATCAACTACGCCAAGGCCCTGCATGTCTGCATCGTTAACCACGCGGCAATCCTGGCCCAGCACATCTTTCAGCTTGTTAGCCAGGTCAAAATCTTTCCAAAGCTCGTTGCTCAGGTTAGGCGCAGTTTTTATAACGCCATTTTTAACATACCCTGGAAACCCAACCGAAATTTTATTGAATTCAGGAAAATCCTTTACCAGCAATTTGATGGAATTTATCACATTTTCAGGACTTGCGGGAAGCGGCGTAGGCACTTTTTCGTATTTCTTTTGCAGTTCGCCCTGCTCGTTTAAAATGGTTCCTTTAATGTGCGAGCCTCCGATATCAATGGAGAGCACTTTCAATGGCTGCGGGGTTGATTTCATTAAGTTGGTTGGCAGAGGTGTACGAATAATTAAACAAAGATTTTTAACGCCGTAAATATCAATATTTATCTGATATATAGCATATATAATTCCGCACAAATATCGGCTTCAAAAATAAGAACATCAACCTTAAGTCATTGTTTTCTTTATGTCACGCTTTTGGTTTTTACAGTGAAGTTGCAAATGAGACTACAATTTCACTAGGATTTATAGATTTTGTTTTATTATTTCACCGACTTGAGAATGATTTTTTGCCGATAATTTGCTTTTAAGGAGCTCGAAGGGACTACCCTCTTTATCGATTGATTTGCTAACGGTTATGTACAAAACGAATCAGCGGCTGTGTCTCCGCAGTCGCTACCCGGAAGTTTAAACGAGGATGTGCACCATCCCTAAAGCGTTCCATTTTCGCACACGGAACACCCTGAACATTATGTAATATCCTAATTATCAGCGATATGTATTTTTTTGTGTTTTACAACATATTGATAGTCAGTGTTTTCCTTTAGGGTTTACAGCTGGGTTTACACTTTTGAGTTTAATTTTATTTAATTGATTGATAATGAAATTATTATTAACACGAAGGGTTTACAGTGTAAACCCCTTCGTGTTAATATGAAACAAGGAATGCCGGATAATAAAAGGAAAGCCCGGTGTTCAGAATTTATTATTCGATACGGCGACCCGCATGCTTTCCCCGAGTTAACGGCTATTGGTACGCTATACGCCGCAAGTAAGGTGTGTCAGTCTTTAGTCTTGGCAACCACAATTATCAGCCATACAATGGCAATAACCTGCACCATAATCATGCTGCCGGTAATCAGCTGACCGCCGGCCCAATGCAATATCTTAAGCATCAACCCTAGCATCATACCGGCGAAACTCAGTATAAATAAGATAATGGGCTGCCTTGGATTGGAGAACATGTTTGAATTATTTCGCTTTTTTTTGCCTGATGTTCCTTATAACCGATGGTATTTTATACAGCCCGAAACCTACAGCGGCTCCGAACAGCAGGCTGCTCCATTTTTCGGTTTCCGGGTCGTAGTTAAAAACTGTTACGGTAAGCAATATTATTGCCGCTACGCCTATCAGTGTGTAAAGGAAAATTTTCATTAAGACTGCGTTTAATCCAATTATGTTGCGAAATTAAATTAAAAAGTTTGGGAAAGGTGTGAAATAAGCAGGAGTTAAATAAAACGTTTGAGACTTAAGCACGGATTTTTCATAATGATGGGTTTGAAACCTTAAATGGTCCAGACATATTTTACAGGACAAATAAACCAGATTTCGAACAACAAAGGTTTAAACCCAACCATCTTTCCCCGGAGGGGATAAATACGCCAGCGCAGGATAACACCCTGCGTTAATAAACAAGACAAAAATCAACAAGACAGTAAAGGATGGTTGCTATATTTAAACCTGATTACTTAGTAATATAAACCAAACCCATGAGAGCAATTTTAGCAACGATATTTGTTGCCGGCAGCCTGCTGTTGGCAAATCCCGGTTACACACAGGTAAATGCCGCCGATGAAACCATCCTCACCAAAGCATGGAACGCCTACTGGATTGCCGCTAAAAATGAAACCGGGAAGGATTATGGCGTATATTACTTTAGAAAGCGTATCGACCTGCAAGCCAAACCCGCATCTTTTATCATAAATGTATCAGCAGACAACCGCTACAAGCTATACGTAAACGGCACGCTGGTTTCATTAGGCCCGGCCCGCGGAGATACCTATTACTGGAACTATGAAAAGATAGACCTTGCACCGTATTTAAAACCGGGAAAAAATACAGTGTCGGCCATTGTGTGGAACGAGGCTGAGTATCGCCCCGAAGCGCAAATATCTTTACGTACAGCTTTTATTTTGCAGGGCAAAACGGCTGCTGAAGATATACTAAACACAAATAATACCTGGAAATGCATACGCGACAACGCCTATCAGCCCATCAGCGGCAGCATAGGCTATGGCACCTACTATGTGGCCGGGCCGGGCGAACTGATTAATGAAGGCAAAACGATAAAAAATGCCATGTCGCGTGATTTGGATGATAGCAACTGGCCAGCCGCCGGGCAAATGGAACATGGCAAACCCAAAGGCATGGCCGATGCTTTCGGCTGGATGCTCGTGCCTTCGGTGATCCCGCAGATGGACAGGGTTTACCAGCGTATACCATCATTGCGTAAAGCTGATGGCGTTACTGTTCCGGCGTCTTTCCCGGCAACAAAAACATCGGTAACCATACCGGCCAATACCATTGCAACCTTACTGCTCGACCAAACTTACCTCACCAACGCTTATGTTACGCTTAACTTCAGTAAGGGAAAGGATGCCGGCATATCGCTTTGCTATAATGAGGCTTTGTTTGATAACCTTAAAAAATATGGCTCACGCAAAGGCAACAGGAATGATGTGGAGGGTAAGGATTTTGCAGGGCGAAAAGACAGCCTGATCAGCGATGGTAGCGACGGGCAGGCATTCAACTCGCTTTACTGGCGCACCTACCGTTATATACGGCTGATTGTGCATACCAAAGACGAGCCCCTGGTAATTGATGATATTTATGGAACCTCAACCGGCTATCCTTTCAGGATGAATGCGAAATTGAATACCGATAATCCCGAAATGCAGCAGATATTGGATATCGGTTGGCGCACCGCCCGCATGGATGCTATTGAAACCTATATGGATTGCCCTTACTACGAGCAGTTGCAATATATAGGTGATGGTCGTATACAAATGATGGTATCGTATTACAACAGCGGCGATGACAGGCTGGCCCGCAATGCCATTAACCTGATGGACCACTCGCGCATTGCAGAAGGTTTAACCTTGAGCCGGCACCCGTCATATAGTCCCCAAATTATATCAACGTTTTCGTTGTGGTATGTCGGCGTATTGCACGACTTCTGGATGTACCGGCCCGACAGTAACTTTGTAAAGGAAAAGCTGGCAGGCGAGCGCACCGTGCTCGATTTCTTCAGCAAATACCAGCAGGCTGACGGTTCGTTGAAAAATACGCCGTACTGGACGTTTGTGGATTGGTCGGGTGGATGGGACTATGGCATGCCGCCAAAGGGAAGCAAAGGCGGTTCTTCGGTATTGGATATGCAATTGCTGATGGCTTACCAGCAGGCGGCCGAAATGGAGGCAAAATTGGGAATGATGTCTTACGCCACGTTGTACAGGGCGAAGGCGGCACAATTGAAAAAGATAATCCAGGCAAAATACTGGGATGCGGCCAAAGGATTGTACGGCGATACGGAAGATAAGGATAAGTTTTCGCAGCACGCCAATTCATTGGCTATTTTAACCGGTGTAATGACTGATGCAGGCGCACCCGCCCTTTGTCAAAAAATTTTAACCGATACCACGCTTACTCAGTGTACCATCTATTTTAAATACTATATGCACCTGGCGCTGGTGCGGGGCGGCCTGGGTAACGATTATATGAAATGGCTGGACGTTTGGCGCAATAATATAAAAATGGGCCTTAGCACCTGGGCCGAGATATCCGATTTGCCCAACAGCCGTTCCGACTGCCACGCCTGGGGAGCCAGCCCTAACATCGAGTTTTTCAGGACGGTATTAGGAATCGACACCCGCGCACCCGGCTTTGCCAAAGTAAAAATCGAACCCCATTTGGGCGATATGAAAACTGCGGGCGGCGAGATACCGCATCCGAACGGAACGCTATCTGTAGCTTATAAAATGGATGGCAGCAAGTGGAATATCAATATCCTGTTGCCCGCTAAAACAAGCGGAACATTTGTTTGGAAGGGTAAGACGTATTTGCTAAAAGCCGGGGAAAATAAGCTCCGGATTTAGCTGGACCGAAGACTTCCGAAGTTTTCAAAACTTCGGAAGTCTCTCTTATCCTTCTTCCGTTCATACCCCAACCGCCATCTTTTCTATCGCTTCAATAAAATACGCAATTTCATCCTGTGTATTATAATAATGCGGCGACGCCCTGACGGCCCACTCAACACCCTTCTGGTCAAAATCAATCACCCCGAAGGCCCGGTAACTTGGAACGACATTTATTTTAAGTTTAGCCAGCCCGTTAACTATATCGGTTGCGTTCAGGCGTGGTATATGGAAAGTTATTAAGCCGCCCTGATTTTCCCCCCTGTCGAGCACTCTGACGCCATCAATATTGGCCAGTTCCCGTCGCATAATGCCGGAAAGCAGCTTAACTTGTTGTTCTATTTCGTCTTCCCCTATAGCTCGGCAATATTTTATAGCCTCAGTTGTGCCTATTACGGTAGAGTAGGCAAACTCCCAGTCTTCAAACCGCCGCGCATCCGGCTGCTGGTGGTAGGTATCTTTGGTCACCCATTCTGCGCCGCGCATATCTATAAACATTGGCTCAATTCCCGAATTAAGTGTATCGTCAGAAATATATAAAGCGCCGGTACCCCTTGGGCCGCGAAGAAACTTGCGGCAGGTAAAGCTTAGAAAGTCGCACTTCAACTTTTGTACATCCAGCTTAATTTGCCCCGCCGACTGGCAGGCATCAAGAATATACCATATTTTATGGCTTGCTGATTTTCTGTAGTCATCATAAATTTCGGCAATGGCATCAACCGGCTGCACCAGACCCGAGTTGGTTGGGATATGGGTAATAGCCAATAGTTTAGGCTGATATTTCTTTAACTTTTCCCGCAGGTCGTTTAAGTCCACTTCACCCGATTCTGTGTTTTGCAGGTGGAATATTTGGATACCCAACCGTTTTTGGAGCGAAAGAAATTGGATTTGATTCGATACAAAGTCGTCGGTATCCGTGAGTATAATATCGCCCGCTACAAATGGTATCGACGATAAAGCCCTGGTATAGGAATCGGTAGCGCTGGCGGTAAATGCAATGTTTGATGAATGGCAGTTAATTAAAAGTGCACATTGCTCATAAAATTCCTTTATCAGTCCGGCATTAAAGGCGGCGGCCTCATAGCCGCCTATTTCCGCTTCCAGCGCGATGTGGTCTAACTGGGCTTTTGTTACCACGTCCGGCATCAGGCCTGCTCCGGCATTGTTAAGATGGATGACATTGCTGCACCCCCGGGTTTCATTCCTGAATTTTTGCACTTCATCTATGCTGAAAATACTCCCTTGAGGTAATTTAAACTGTTGTGATATTTCCATGGTATATTGTTTAATTATTTAATGCAAATTTACCGGCGAAATAGCGGGTATTTTTCCCGTAATTGCCTGTGCGTTGCTTAAAATGATTTTTATTGATTGATTAACCGGGTAAATTATGCAAAACATGGATGAGTATGATAAGAAGCTGCTGCGGCTACTTCAAAGCAATAATAAACTAACGACAGAAGAACTCAGTGCCGCTATAAATCTTAGCCAAAGCGCCGTGCAGCGCCGTATCGCCAGGCTGAGAAATGAAAAGATTATCGAGGCGGATGTTTCTATCGTTTCGGCAGCAGCTACCGGCATCGGGATTACCTGTGTGGTAGATGTTGTATTGCACGAAGGTAATTCGAGAGCAATTGATGCATTTAAAGCAGAGATGATTAAATGCCCGGAGGTATCATCCTGTTATTACGTAACAGGCAGCTACGATTTTGTGCTTATTGTAAATACAAGGGATATGGGCCACTTCGAAGTGTTCCAAAAAGGCAAGTTAATGGATAACCCTAACCTTAAGCACTTTTATACACACGTAGTTATGGATAAAGTAAAAGTAACCTACGGGGCTGCAATCATATAACGACAAGAGTAGCACATAGACTTCCGAAGTTTCCAAAACTTCGGAAGTCTGTTTAGTGATTTACCATTTTCCTAAAATTCATCCTGAAAGGCAATTGAAAAATATCATTATCATAATAAAAAAGCCTTAACCGCTTTATATTATAAATGAATACCCTCATCAACTAAACAAATAATAAAAATTATTTTTTTAAACACATTCTATAGTCAGGGGTTCTATATTTAACCAATTCTTTGTTTAAATTGAGCCAATAAAATTCCTCCTATGAGAGTTTTTCACCTGAGTGCCGAATGTTATCCGGTTGCCAAAGTTGGCGGGTTAGCTGATGTTGTTGGCGCATTGCCCAAGTACCAGAACCAGCTTGGCTGGCAGGCTGCCGTGGTAATGCCTTATTATGACCGTAAATTTGTGCAGGAGAATGAGTTCGATATTGTTTTTGCTGCATCAACCCTGCTTGGCACACGCCGTTTATTTTTTGAAATATTAAAAGAGAAAACAGATAAGCTGGGCTTCGAACTCTTCCTGGTAAGAATCCCGGGCTTGTTAGACCGCACCGAAGTTTACCAATATCCCGACGAAAAAGAGCAGTTTATCGCATTTCAACTGGCATTTTTAGATTGGATAAGCTATTCGCAGCAATCGCCGGATGTGATTCATTGCCATGACCATCACTCGGGATTAGTTCCGTTCCTATTGCAATGCTCCAGGCTTTATACCAGGCTTGCAAATACGCCCACGGTATTTACCATACACAATGGGCAATACCATGGCGCTTTCGGATGGGATAGACTATCTTATCTCCCTGAAATCGACCTTTCCAAAACAGGCCTGCTGGATTGGGGCGGTGCAATAAATCCGCTGGCTGCTGCTGTTAAATGCTGCTGGCGTTATACAACGGTATCACCTACTTATTTACATGAACTGTCGGTCAACTCAAATGGGCTGGAGTTTTTATTCCACCTGGAAGGGGGCAAGGGTGTAGGTATTCTCAACGGTATCGACACTGCGGTATGGAACCCAAAAACAGACCCGATGCTGCCGGCAAAATTCGACGTAAAGACCCTCACAAAAGGTAAGCAAGCTAATAAGGCGTTGTTATGCGAGCGGTTTAACCTGTCGACAGACAAGCCGTTGATAGCCTTTATCGGCCGCCTGGTAGGAGAAAAAGGAGCCGATTTGATAGCCACCGCGATGGAGGAAAGCTTTAACGAGCATCCCGGCCAGTTCAACTTTTTAGCGCTTGGCGCGGGCGAGAAGGAAAACGAAAAGGAACTACTGGAACTGCGCGATTTTTATCCTGAGCAGTGCGCTGTATTTATAGGCTATGATGAAGTACTTGCACATGCCGTTTATGCCGGTGCCGACTTCCTGCTGATGCCTTCGCGCGTGGAGCCGTGCGGACTTAACCAAATGTATTCATTGCGCTACGGAACTGTGCCAATGGTAAGGAATACTGGCGGATTACACGATTCTGTTATCGATTTCGGCGATGAAGGCGGTTATGGCATACGCTTTAACCATGCCTCAGTCGAAGACATCTGTATATCTATAACGCGCGCTATTGCCTTGTACGGCAACACAAAACACCTGAACACCTTGCGCAAACTGATGATGGGCCTCGATTTTTCGTGGGATCGCTCTGCGCAGGAATATATAACACTTTATGAAAGCTTAAATCCAACAATATGACCTCTAAAGTAATTTGCATCGTTCTTGGCGGAGGCCAGGGCAGTCGTTTGGCCCCCTTAACCACAACGCGCTCGAAACCCGCAGTACCTATTGCCGGTAAATACCGCCTCGTAGATATTCCTATTTCAAACTGTTTGCATTCGGGCATCCACAGGATGTACGTGCTCACGCAGTTTAATTCAGCGTCGCTGAATAAGCATATCAAAAACACTTACCACTTCAGCAACTTCAGCGAGGCATTTGTTGATATTCTTGCAGCAGAGCAAACTCCCACCAACGTAGGCTGGTACCAGGGTACTGCCGATGCGGTAAGGCAATGTTTGCATCACCTGGCTGTGCATGATTTTGAATACGTGTTGATATTATCGGGCGACCAGCTGTACCAGATGGATTTTAACGACATGGTTGAAAAGCACATAGCCGCCAATGCCGAAATTTCTATAGCCAGCATCCCGGTACATGCTAATGATGTTCCCGGATTCGGTATTTTAAAGGCCGACGATAACAATATGATTACCGCCTTTGTAGAGAAGCCGAAATCAAATTTCGAAAGCTGGGCGTCTGAGGTTAGTCCGCAAATGGAAGCTGAAGGCAGGGTTTACCTGGCATCGATGGGTATTTATATCTTCAACAAAAAGCTGTTATATGAATTGCTGGAAGGTAACGACCGTACCGACTTTGGCAAGGAAATTATCCCGCAGTCTATTGAAGATCACCGGGTATTAAGCTATCAATACGAAGGCTACTGGACTGACATCGGTACCATTCCTTCATTCTTTGAGGCCAACATCGGTTTGACGGACGATATTCCTCAATTCAACCTGTTTGATAAGCATCCTATTTATACCCGCGCACGCATGCTGCCGCCATCAAAAATGTCAGGCACGCACGTAGATAAGGTAATTATTGCTGATGGATGTATAGTGAATGCCAGCCATATCACACGTTCGCTCATCGGTATCCGTACCCGCATAGGCTTCGAAACGGTTATCGAGAATTGTTATGTGATGGGTAACGATAATTATCAAACTCTTGACCAGATCAACCAGGACCACCAATCCCATACCCCTATAATGGGCATTGGCGACAGGTGCCACATCCGCAATGCAATTATTGATAAAAATGCCTGCATCGGCGACGATGTAAAAATAAACGTGGGCGAACCATTGCCAAACGGAGATTATCCGGCATATACTGTTCAGGATGGTATCGTTATCGTCAAAAAGCGCGCCGTTATTCCTGA
>Ga0105237_10001047_pt1 | contig 37145 bp, 28 predicted proteins | sample KBSC24metaG_FD_81520 | JGI IMG/M metagenome (GOLD analysis project Ga0105237, IMG submission 81520) | Corn rhizosphere microbial communities from Kellogg Biological Station, Michigan, USA - KBS C2-4 metaG | ecosystem: Host-associated > Plants > Roots > Rhizosphere > Soil | place: Michigan, USA...
CTGCTTACCCGTAGTGACACCCGCCATTTCAAGTATGTCCCCCACGGCCACCCCGGTATAGGCGTGCTCGTTACCATCCCGGTCCTTCATGGACACCGTCATCCGCTTCATCTTGGCCAGGTCTGCCGCCTGCAGCGTCAAAGGCTTTGTCACCTCCCCGCTCACCTTGATGGACGGCCCCTGTGCCAGGACAATATGTACGCTGAAAACAAAAAAGAGCAACAAATACTTTGTCATAGCTATTTTTTAAAATGTTCGGGAATATCTTATTCCGCCCCCCGGGCAACATCCCTCCCGGCAACGCCCCTCCTGTCCATTTTGAATGGATCGGAAAACCTGGGATCGGTGATAAAGCTCGAGTCCGTCAGCATCCGCAAAAAGGACAGCAGGTCCTTCTTCTCGACAGCCGTCAGATTCAGATTGCCACGGATGAATGGGCTCATCGTGACACTGCTCACGATATGATCGCTGTAATGATCCACGACCTCCTCCAGTGTAGTAAATCGCCCGTCATGCATATAGGGGGCTGTCAAAGCAATATTCCGCAACGTCACCACCCGGAACCTTCCCCTGTCATAAGTTTCACCGGTGATCTTCTCTCTCCCCGGATCTTTCGACACGCTATCCAGCCCGTTGTTGTGATATAGCTCACTATAGGTCTTGGGGCCGCCATGACAGTGGCCGCACCCGCCCTTGCCATAGAAAAGCTCGATACCCGCCGCCTCCGACGCAGTGGGCTGATAGACCCCCTGCAGCCATCGGTCATAACGCGAATTGGCAGAGATGAGCGTCCGCTCGAATTGCGCCAGGGCCATCAGGATCATCTCCCCTTTGATGGTATCGTTTCCAAAAGCAGCCCTGAACAAAGGAGGATACATCGACATGCCTTGCAGCCGGACGGCGCTGACATCCAGGCCCTGCCCCATCTCATGGGGATTTGTAAGAGGAGTCTGCGCCTGCTGCTCCAGCCCCCTCGCCCTCCCATCCCAAAAGAAATTACGCACCCAAAGCAGGTTGGCCAGCGACATGGTACTACGCTCCTGCAACACTCCGTCGACACCTGCACTAAACGCCTTCCCATCCGTAAACGCGAGCTCCTGCCGGTGACAGGTGGCGCAGGACAATTGTCGATTGGCTGATAGGGCTGTCTCGTAGAACAACATCCGCCCTAACCGGATACCCTGCACGGTCATGGGATTATTCACAGGAATATCGATCCGGTTGCCGAAATACGCGGGATACGCGGGAGTATATGGCTCCGGGCCAGCCATACCCATCCATGCAGCCGAAAGGACGAACACTAGTAATATTATGCTCGAACGCCTCATCATAATTGGTAGTAGCAGGCAGTGAATACAGTCCCCTCACCTCATCCCCTTTGGCATTAGAGCCCCAGGAATGCCTGCGGCCTATCTGCCCGAATAATCCGATCGCGGCCGGCTGGAAGCCGCCGCGCCAAATTGATAGTTTGGTTTATTCCCCATGAAAAGCCGAAGACTTCCTCCCTTGAGAATATCCTGATGAAGTATATAACTTTTATTATAAGGATGTCCATTCAGCTCCACCCGTTGAATATAGATATTCTCCGGACTGTTATTCACAGCCTCTACAACAAAGCTCTTATCCCCGGGCAGACTGATAGCAGCCTTGTCCATCAATGGGCTGCCCAGCACATAAGCCCCGCTGGCAGGAAATACAGGATAAAATCCCATGGCGGAAAAGACATACCAGGCCGACATCTGCCCGCAATCCTCATTTCCGCTGATGCCGTCGGGAGCCGCCTGATACATTTTCTTCAGGATATAACGCACCTTCTCCGCCGCCTTCCATTGCGCACCGCCATATGCATATAAGTAGGTGGTATGATGACCCGGCTCGTTGCCATGCGCATACTGCCCGATAAGACCCGCAATGTCAGGCGGTGCCTTGGGATCATAGGGCGTCGGAGTCGTGAACAGCTGATCAAGTTTCTTGACAAAAGCCTTGTCCCCGCCTGATAACTTTATAAGCCCTTCCACATCCTCCGGCACCAGCCAGAGATATTGCCAGGCATTACCCTCCGCATAATCATCTATCCAGGGATGAGAGGTTTTGGCTGGATCAAAGACAGGATTCCAGCTGCCATCTGCACGCTTGCCCCGGAAAAAGCCCACGGAACTGTCGAAATAGTTCCGGTAATTCTTCGCCCTTTTGGCAAACCACGCATAGTCGTCCTTCCGCCCCATCTTCTTTGCCATCAACGCAGCGCTCCCATCGCTGATACAATACTCCATGGCCTTGGCCACCGACTCCTGGACCTTGTTACAGGGAATATATCCCTGCTGCCGCACATAGTCCAGCCCGGCTTCGTTCCGCATATCGGAACCCTTTATCGCCTCCAGCGCCAGCGCCGTGTCAAATCCACGATATCCTTTCAGATATGCTTCCGCCACCACCTGCACCGCACTCGTGCCAGGCATGGTATTCGTCTCACAGCCTTCCAGATGCCAGATAGGCAGCTTGCCCTGTTGCTGATAAATAGCCAGCATGGTCTGGATCAGATCATTCACCCTGTCCGGCTGGATCAAAGTATACAGCGGATGATTCGCCCGGTAAGTATCCCACAACGAAAAGACGGTATAGTTGGTAAAGGACGCTGCTCTATAGATCTTCTTATCAGTGCCCATGTAATCTCCGTTGTGATCGGAAAAGAGGGCGGGATCGATCATAGTATGATAAAGCGCGGTATAAAACAGCTTCTCATCGACGGCATTATGTGTCTCCACCTGTACACGCGACAGCTCGCTGTTCCATTTCTCCTCCGCATCCTTCCTTACTTTATCAAAATCCCAGTCTGATATCTCCGCCTCGATATTGGCCAGCGCACCGGCAGTGCTCACCGGTGATATCCCCACCTTCAGCCGCACGACATCCGTAGGATGATCCCAGGTAATAAGCCCCTTTTTATCCTGTACAGTAAAGTTTTTTATAGGCTGCTCGCTCCGGATGGTAAAATAAAGTCGCTGATCATTCGCCCATCCCTTTGAATAACGATAACCCTCTAACGTATGCTCATCCACCTGCTTTATATCCGCATCCGTCATACGATCCCCCGTCCCTTCCTTCAGATCGATGATGATATGAAGGTCCTTTCCCGTGGGAAGATGATATTGATGAAATCCTACCCTTTCCGTTGCCGTCAATTCCACCTGAATGCCGGAACGTGCGAGTCTGACACTATAATAGCCCGGCTCGGCTTTTTCTTCCTTGTGAGAAAAAATGGAGGCATACCCCGTGTCAATGTTCTTTCGGGTGCCTTTATTCCAGTGTATATCCCCCGTATAAGGCATGATCAGCACGTCACCCAGATCGGGGATACCGGTGCCGCTGAGATGTGTATGGGAAAAACCAACCAGGATGCTGTCCGGATAATTGTAGCCGGAACACCAATCCCATCCCGAGAAAATGTTCTCTGGTCCCAGTTGCACCGCCCCAAAAGGGACGCTGGCGCCTACAAAAACATGACCATGACCGCCGGAACCTATAAAAGGATCAACATAAGAAGTAAGACGTTGTTGAGCTTGCAGACTTCCGCAGAAGAATAGAGAAGCCGCTGCACACGAGACCAAAAAGCAACTGATTTGAAAATTATGTTTCGGTTTCATGCCGGAAATTATGTGATTTTGCGGACCATGCAGATGCTAAAAAAAAATTGTTATTAGCATTGAGCCGCTGGACGCGGCTCGTCCAAAGGACAGACATTGGCGCTACCCCTGTCGCAGGATTCCCTCCAACACCGATTGTATCTGCCCGGCCGGCATCACACCACTCTGTCTCCACTTGATCTGGCCATTCTGGAAAACGATCAGCGTAGGCACACTCTGTATCTGATAAGAGGCCGCCACAGCCGGATTCCGGTCAATGTCCATCTTCAGTATGGTGACAGCATCACCTAACTTACCCTTCAGCTCCTTCAATATAGGAGGCATCATCTTGCACGGCCCGCACCATTCCGCGGAAAAATCCACGAGTACGGGCTTATTGCCGCTGATGATCTCGGAGAAGGATTTAGTCCCAGCTTGCTCCATAAATGCTTGTTTCTCCAAAGGTAGGAATTTCCCACCGGACAGGTAGGATATCCGCCGAAGTGGGCCAGCAGCATGGTGCAGGACGGTTTTTTTACATGAAGGCGGCCTCCCGATACACCAACGGGACCTCGTAATGGACAAAAAACAGGCCTTATTTTTAGAAAAAATTTACCGTTAACACCTTGACTTATTGAATTAATTCACATTAACTTTGCGACGTGTTCCATCTGTAAAAATTACCGATAACGACAACAACCTTCATCCTTGCCGGCACGCTGAGATCATACAATATATTTCCGTCAAGACCTACTACACATTACTCTGACAAGCATTTCCCTGAAGGCCACAAATGCAGGTTAAAATATTTCGGTTAATACCGTTCATATAGTTTTCTCATGTGACTGTCTAAAAAACAGTGCGGGGTTTGTTTCTACAGACCCCTCTTTATATTATTCAAGAACCGCGGCAGCGGCTGGATATCTAACCTAACAGGCCGTTGTAGTAGCCTATTTAAAAGCCTCAGGTCGTCATGGCCTGCTGGAGTCGTTCGTTTTTATTATAAAGTCAACAGGGATTGTTTCCACAATCCCTGTATTATTCATCACATACCGTATTTTTTACACAATAGGCCTGGCCGCACACTCACTTCTCCTCATTCACCGACAGCACCACGCTCATCCTCCCCTGGTGTACATCTGGATTGATCCCCACCTTCATCAGGAAATCCCCCGAATACACACCCCCTATCCTGGAAGAGGTTCCCGGATATAGATCTATCTCCGACACACGATACTTTTTAGCAGCATCCAGCCCCTTTAATTTGACAGGCAATAGACTCCCCGCTCCATATCGGTAATTCACCAGATAGCTAAAGACCACGCTCCGGCTCTTTTCCTCATCCACATATTGCATAGATGCCACGTCGCTGCCAGAGGGATCAGACAGCCGGTACTGATCGCCGTGCCATACCACCCCCTTGATATCATTATACGTCCTGACAGCCCCCTGCACATACACCAGGTCCTGCGGGCTCAGCTTGCTCACTACGATGTCGAAACCCAGTTTGCCCATCATAGCGACATCCGTACGGAACTTCAACGGCTGCTTACCCCAGTCCGTAACATGATTGGAAGAAGCAATGGCAGGATAGAAATACGAATACTCCCACTGTATAAAGATCCGTTCCAGCGGGTCCGTATTGTCACTGGGCCAGTATTCCGTAAAATATTGCAGGGCGCCATAATCCACTCTTCCGCCGCCACCCGAACACAGCATCATCGGCACTTTCGGATATTTGGCGCGCAGCCGCTCCAGCACCTTGTACAACCCACGCACATAATCCACATAAAAATGGGATTGATCCTTCAACGTGGCTGACGCAGCGTTGAATATCACGGCATTGCAATCCCACTTGATATAGGCCAGGTCAGGGTTCTGCGTAAAAAGGCCATCCACCACCCCAAAGACGAAATCCTGCACCTTCGGATTGGTCAGATCCAGCACCAGCTGATTGCGGAAATAATGCTCCTCCCGTTTTGGCTGCTTGACTACCCAATCGGGGTGCTGCTCATACAGCTCGCTCCTGGGATTGACCATCTCCGGTTCCACCCATATCCCGAACTTTACCCCATCCGACTGCGCCTCCTTTACCAGAGAAGTGATCCCATTGGGCAGTTTGCTACGGTTAGGCTGCCAGTCACCAAGTCCCGCATGGTCGTCGTTCCGGGGATATTTATTGGCAAACCAGCCATCGTCCAGTAGAAAAAGGTCCACACCCAGCTTCTTTGTATCCTTTAACAGGGCCGCCAGCTTCGACTCGTTAAAATCAAAATAAGTAGACTCCCAGTTATTCAAAAGCGTCAGCCTGTTGCCCTTACCATCCAGCAGCTTGTAATCCCTTGCCCAACGCTGCACCTTGCGGCTGGCATCCCCCTTCCCCTTGTCCGACAATACATACCAGCAGGCGGGCGTGGTAAATGCCTCGTTCGGGGCCAGGGTATAAGGCGAAGCATAATTGTTGATACCCGCGATCACCCGGAGATTATCCTGGGGGTCCAGCTCCAGGTCCACCCTGAAATTTCCGCTCCATTCCACCCCTCCATACAATACCGTCCCCTCATCCTCCGTGGCAGGCCGGCTGCCCATGCTGACCATAAATACGGACGGCTGATAAAGATTAGCCCGCGTACCCAGCTTCGTATCCAGGGTCTTGATGCCATGGGTCAACCTCGTCTCCTCCGGCTGCATCTCCTTTGCCCAGTCCCCGTGATACTGGCGCAGCCAAAAACCTCCATCAGCCATGACATGCAGATTGGCCGACGCATATTTAAAAAGTGTTACATTCCCTTTCTCATGATGCCGGATCATGCTCCACTGCTCGATGACATCCTCTTTAAAATAGGATTTATAATACAATGTAACCTCGAAGTCATACACCGGGTCCTTCAGCACCAACGTCAATAAGGACACATCGTCACTCACCCTGGTCACCTGCTGACTAACGAGTTTTAAATCCAATGAATAATTTCCATCCGCATGGGCCACCGTTATAGCCGGCTCGAGAAGATTCCGAGACCCGCTGGGCGTATAAGCCGAATTGAACTCATCACTTGGATCACCAGGTTGATGATTGACAGAAGCTACCAGCCCGTATTCGTCACTCCGGGACAGTCGCTTGCCAAAATAGGCTATCCGCAGGTCCTTGTTGGACTCCACCCGCAAGACCAGGGCATTGTCAGCCGTTTCGATAGGTATCAGGGAGGATTGCGCCATCAGCGCCCCGGGCAGGATTCCGGCAATAAACAAAGACAAGAGGCTCGTTAGACTTGGTTTGAACTTCATTTTTAGATGATTAGGGGATAAAATTATCGAAAAGAGTCCCTTCCAAAATGGATAATCCTCCAAAAAAAATGGATAATTATATGTCTGGCCTCCGACCCCTTCCGGGAAGCCCTCGTCATCGCTGACCACAACAGCTATCACATCGCCGAAATTATTCTCACCAGGCGGGTGCTGGGGGCCTGGGACCAATAGCCCCCGACCGACAAAAAGAGTCCGTGGAACGTTAGTACACGTGGTGTGCTTCATTAACTCGCTTGGCCAGATCCTCCTTCTTCATATTCACCTGCTGCCCGATAGGCTTTCCATCCCTGTAGGTAATTACATTGATCTGCGTGGCTCCCGTGGGGAACTTGACAGGCGTACCGTCGTATTTGGGGTAATGTTTATCCGGGTTGGTCTGGTCGAACGTATAATAAATATCCAGCCCGCTGACCTCCGTCGCCATGGTGATAGCAAAATCCCTGTCCTGCGTACGCTTGGGTATCAGTATGACATTATAAGCGCTCCGTGCATATTTTATATCCGCCGCATCCATCCGCCGGAGTTCCGTCTCCATTCTGCCGGTAAAATCATCCCAGTTACGCGCGGACTTGGGGCTCCAGTATACTTCGGCCAGCGCCAAGCCCCTGGGCCAGGTCATATATTCCACATGCCGGAAGTTAGCCACGGACTCAGTCCAGAGATTCCCCTGCCCTCCTAAAATAAATTTCTCATCCACGCTGTCCGGTACAGGGTCATAGGTATACGAATCCTTCAATCGGCATATCCCATAGGTGGGCGGCTCCGCAGAAGCCTCCCCCTGATAAAGGTCCAGATAGCAAAAATCCCAGGGCGTCATCACCACCTTATGATTCATCCTGGCCGCGGTAACCCCTCCCTTCATACCCCTCCAGCTCATCACCGTTGCCTCCGGCGCCAATCCCCCTTCCAGTATCTCATCCCAACCTATCAGTCGCTTACCCTTGGCCTTCAGCATCGTCTCCATCCGCTTGACAAAATAGCTCTGCAGCTCGTCCACATTATTCAAATGCTCCTGCTCCATCCTCTTCTTGCACTTGGGACAGGCAGCCCAAAAACCCTTGTATGCCTCATCCCCGCCGATATGAATGTACTCGCAGGGAAAAAGTGCCGCCACCTCCGTAAAGATCTTATCCAGCACATCGAACACAGAATCGTTCCCGATACAAAGGGCATTGTCATCCCGTGTAGGGTTACGGAACCCGGCATTCACAGGATAATTCAGCTGCGTGCAGGACAGATTGGGATAGGATGCTATCAACGCCAGGCTGTGCGCCGGAATATCTATTTCCGGGAGTATGGCAACAAATCGCTTTTTCGCATATTCGATGATCTCCCGCATATCGTCCTGTGTGTAAAAACCGCCTTCCGTAGCAGGCTCGTCAGCCAGCGCAGGCATGAACTCACCCCATCTGCCGGTCCTCGATACCCTCCAGGCCCCCGTCTTCGTCAGCATAGGCAGACTCTTGATCTCCAGACGCCATCCCTGATCATCGCTCAGGTGCAGATGCAGCGTATTGAATTTATAACGCACCATCTCATCGATGTACTTCTCCACTTCCTGCTTCGTAAAAAAATGACGGCTCACATCCAGCATCAATCCCCTCCAGCCAAATCTTGGATAGTCCGTGATCTCCACACAGGGAGCCCATTTCCCTCCGGCATCGCCATCCGGCGACATCAGCTGCAGCAAGGTCTGCAGCCCATAAAAGGCGCCCGCCGCCTCATTGGCCCTGATCCGCACTTCCGAAGGGGTCACTGTCAAGGCATATCCTTCCTTACCCAGCATGTTCCGGTCCTTCATAAGTTCCAGCACCACCGGTTTCTTACCCTGCCCCACCGAGCCCAGCTGCCCCGTGAACCAGTCCGCAGCGGATTGCAGCGACGCGGCGGAAACACGCACCCGCACACCGCCGTCAAAGCTAAATTTACCCGCCTTCTCCTTCACCGACACAGGTTCAGGGATCAGGTGAATGGGTCCCGCATACACATTGCTAAAAATAAAAGCTAAAACAAAAAGAGAGAGAGCCTTCATAACTATCATTTAAGTAAGTGTGACGAACATTCGATCCGTCCTAAGTCATGAATTTAGGCATTATGTATGAGCTTGAAAAATTCATCGCGGTAAAACCTGCTCAGCGGTATCTCCGTCTCCCGGATCAAAATGCTGTCGTTGTGCACACTGCTGATCTTGTCCATCATCACTATAAAGGACTTGTGTACCCGCGAATACTTTCCCGCAGGCAGCTTCTCCCCGATGGCCTTCATGCTCAGCTTGGAAAGGATGGGCCGGGCCGAATATGTCAGGTATAGTTTGATATAATTCCCCAGCCCTTCTATATAAAGTATCTCATGCACAAACACCTTTGTAAGCCGGTGTTCACTTTGTATAAATATATATTCCGGGAATACAAGGTCTTTTTCCCTCTGCCGCAGCTCCTGGTACTCCAGCGCCTTATTCGCCGCCCGCTGGAACCGCTCGAAGCTCACGGGTTTTACCAGGTAGTCCAGTACATCCAGATCATAGCCGTCCGCCGCATATTTCCGATAAGCCGTAATAAAGATCACCATGGGCTTTTCCGTCATATCCTTCAACAGACGCAGCCCGCTGACCCCGGGCATTTCGATATCCAGGAAAAGCAGGTCGACAGGCTCCCGCTGCAGCGCCTCCATGGCCTGATAGGCATTCTTGCACTTCTTCACCAGTTGCAAAAAAGGCACCCTGCTGATATTGTCTTCCAAAATATCCAGCGCGGGCGTCTCGTCGTCGACAGCGATGCATCGTATCATTGCAGTGGGATATTTAAGGATATGCTAAACCAGTTCTCCGCACCATCGATATGTCTTCTTACCATTTGCAGGTCATACGTTCCCGGATAGATAAGGTCAAGTCTCTTTTTTAAATTGCTCAATCCAATACCCGGCGGCTTCTTCTCCTCCGACTCCAGCAAATATCTATATTTATTCTTCACGGTCACGGAAAGGATATTCGCCTCCGTAATGTCCACATCGATATGGATCATAGGTGAATCTACAAGTCCTATGCCATGCTTGAATGCATTTTCCACCATCGGTATCAGCAGCATCGGCTCAATACACTGATCGCCTACACTGGCGGGAATATTGAATTGTACGGTCACATCATCCTTAAAACGCAGCATTTGCAGGTCGATATACACCCGCAGATACCCCAGTTCGTCCTCCAGTCTTATCTTCTCATGATCCGCCTCGTATAACGTATAGTTTATCAGCTCGGCCAGCTCCAGCAACGCAGGTTCCAGCAGTTCGGACCGCTTGCGGGCCATCAATACCATGCTGTTGAGCACATTCAGCATAAAGTGCGGGTTCACCTGTCCCCTCAAAAAAGACAATTCGGTGCGCAGATGCTCGGTCTCCTTTTCCTTTCGCTCCTTTTCCAGTCTGGAATTCTGCACAAAAGCCCCCACACAGGCACTGGCCAGGGCAAAGAACAGCACAGGCGCTGTTCGCCGCAGGACTGCCTGAGGATAAGTGTGACCCGCCGAGTGGTTATTGACATTGAAGTAGAACGCCAGTCCGGAGACAAAGGCCACAGCGACCCCAAGAGCTATCAACAACACCCAGTACGTTACCTTCCGTCGCCGGAATAGATAGTAGGGCATCAGCCAATACGCATGCAAATAGAACAGCACTATACAGGGGACCACAGACCACATTACCTGTACGCTGCTCCAGGGCATGGGACGGGTCTCAGAAGGCCGGGGCCCCAGTACCAGGACACAGGAGACAAGTGCCGACCAGATGACACAATGGAATAATATTCTATATAGTCGGCTCACACGGGTCATAGGCTCTTAGTACACCTGGGCTTTTACACTCCGGATCGTATGCGCACTGAAATACCCCAGCGCCCCATTGCTGATATTCGAGATAGGATTTGTCGGGGACGCCGTCGTATTGAACGTCCCGCCGCTGCTGGATTGATCCAGCTCATTGAAATAGTCGAATACAGGCTCATCGATACAATACATCTTCACTTCCAGCCAGTCGCCAGACTTTAGATACGCACTGTCATTACGCAGGCTGCGGGTAATATACCTTCCGTCCGACAGCCGGTCGTCAAACACGAATATGTCCTTATTCAACAACACTCCGTTGAGATATTCGACGAACTGATAGTAGTTCGCAATGCCGGCGGGGTCCTGGAAATTCGGCACGGCGTAAATAGTGTTCTTTCCAAATCCTGTCCGGTGGTTGAAAGTGAGGGAATCCAGCTTCACCGGCTGCGGCATGGTAGAGACAGCCGTATACAGCGTGTCCTGCGCCAGGACGGATAAAGTATAGGTATTGCCGGCCTTGCCTTTTAACGACTGTGTGACATATACCCCCGGGGTCGTTTCCATCAGACTGTCCACATGCCCCTCATTGTCGCTGATCCTGATAGATGCGCCGCTGACAGCCGGAAAGCTGTTCTCGGCATAAAAAGATACGGTTCGGAAAATCCGTACGGTATAAGAACCAGTCGTATCATCGGTGACCTCCCCCTGGATGACGATCTGCGGGGCCGCGTTGTCGAGATTGAGATGCACGGTCTTTTTGCAGGCGTAAAGGCCGATAGCCAATCCCCCCGCCAATAGCATTCGTTTCATGATGTGTTAATTATTTTTTAATGGTATCATGGCTCTCGCGAGCTCGGGTCATGCTTAGAATTTAAAATTATACGTAATGGAAGGCACCCAGCGGAAAAGTGCATATTGCAGGGCCCTTGTCTTCGAAGGGTCATCCGGGTCCTGCTCGAATGTGATGCTGTAGGGGTTCTCTCTTCCATATAGATTATAGATGGAAAAATTCCAGTTACTGTCGAATTTCTTTGTCTTTTTACCCTGTAGCGTCGCGCCTACATCCAGTCTGTTGTACGAAGGCATCCGGTATGCATTCCGCTCAGTGTACAAAAAGGCGATCTGCCCGTTGACCTCGTATTTACCACTGGGCCAGGTGACGGCATTCCCGCTGTAATAAGTAAAGTCCGCGGAAAGCGTCCACTTCTTATTGATCTTATAAATGCCCACGACAGACAGATTATGCGTTCTGTCCTGGTTGGCAGGGAAGTAACGCCCGTTGTTGATCTCGGTGAACTGCCGCTCGGTCCGGGACAGCGTATAGCTGATCCAGCCATTGAACCTCCCATACTTCTTCTTGACAAACAATTCCCATCCATACGCCCTCCCCTTCCCGAATACGATCTGGGATTCGACATTCTCGTTGGCTATCAGCTGCGCCCCATTCTTATAGTCTATCTGGTTCTGCATGCTTCTATAATAGACCTCCGATGAGAACTCATACTGATTGTCCTTAAAGTTCCGGTAATAGCCCGCGGATACCTGGTCCGCAATTTCCGGTTTTACATTATTGCTGCTGGGGATCCATACATCGGTAGGATTGGCCGATGTGGAGTTCGACAACAGGTGCAGGTTCTGTGTGGTCCGGGTATACGCCAGTTTGACCGAGCTGCTGGATGTCAGCTTATAATTCATCGAAAACCGCGGCTCCAGGTTGAAATAGCTCTTCACCACCTTCCCGCTTGAATAAGTGGTCGTGTCGAGGACATTCCCTGCCTTATCATAGGTATAAAAATTCCCCGGCCCCATCACCATAAAAGAGCCCGCTCTCAACCCATAATTGATGCTCACTTTCGTGGACACGGTCAGATCATGGGAAATATAGGCAGCGCTTTCTATGGCATGCTTGCTCTGTAAGGTCAGCGGATTGAAGCTGGATGTCGAAGATGCCGAAATGATCCCGGGCGATGTGGTATGACTGATCACATCCAGCCCGAAATTGATCTTATTGTTGGCATTGGCATAATACTGCAGGTCTTCCTTGAAATGCAGGTCTTTTATAAAAGAGGTTATACCGATATTGTTACTACCCGAATTGATCTTGATATCATAATTATACTTACTATAGATCAGGGAGGTATTGGAGAACATCCGGCTGCTGAAGATATGATTCCATCGCAGCGTGCCGGTGGAATTACCATAGTCGATACCGAATGTATTGCCAAATCCCAGCTTGTCCTTCCCAAAATAGCCGGAAAAGTAGATACGGTCTTTATTCCCCAGCCGATAGTTAGCCTTGGCATTTATATCATAAAAATACAGGCTGTTCTGATTGGTATTCGAATCCTTGGACAGCTTCAGAAATACATCCGCATAGGTCCTTCGGGCGCTGACGTTAAAAGAGCTCTTGTCCTTTTCGATAGGCCCCTCGATATTCAGACGGGAGGAGATGAGACCGATGCCCCCACTGGCATGATACTCCTTGTTATTACCATCATTCATCTTTACATCCAGCACAGAGGACAGCCGCCCCCCATACTCCGCCGGAGTGGCCCCTTTGTACAAAGTCACATCCTTTATCGCATCGGAATTGAAGGTGGAGAAAAAGCCCAACAGATGGGAGGGATTATATACCGTAGCCTCGTCCAGCAGGATCAGGTTCTGATCCGTATTGCCTCCCCGCACAAAGAACCCGCTGTTGCCATCCCCCGCGGACTGTACACCCGGTAATAGCTGCAGGGTCTTTAAAATATCCTTTTCCCCAAACAGCACGGGCAGGTCTTTGATCTCGTTGATGGACAGCTTTTGCACCCCCATCAATGGCTTGGTGACATTGTTATTCCTCCCGGCCGTCACGATCGCCTCCTGCATTTGCTTCGCGACATTTTCCAGCGTAATGGATATGGATGTGTCCCTTTGAAGATAGACAGCCACCGTATCATTGGCATACCCCGCAAAGCTCACTATCATCGTATAGGAACCAGGGATAGCGCTGATGGAATAAAAACCATAGGAATTGCTGATAGCGCTGACATTGGGTGTTTCCAGGAATACGACGCTGGCGCCGATCATGGTTTCTCCCGAACTCTTGTCCCTGATGGTGCCGCTCACCGTATGCCGGGCTTGCGCAGATGCCAGCAGAGGAAGAAGACTCACACATAAAGAAATAACGCTATTCAGTCGCATCGGAAGTTTTTTGGTTTGCAGGCACAAGAATAGTAAGGACTACTGTTAAAAAAAAGTTATCGGGGACAAAATACAGGAATACGGGTACATAAGGCGAAAATCACGGGCGGTGGCAGAACTTTTGATTAAATATATAAAAAAATAGACTATGGGTTATACTCCAATAGAGAACTACGGCATCATAGGCGACCTGAAGACAGTGGCCCTGACAGGTCTGAATGGCTCCATCGATTTTATGTGCTTTCCCGATTTTGACTCCCCCAGCATATTCGCCTCCCTGCTGGATGACAAAAAAGGAGGTTATTTTAGTATCATTCCCGTGTTTAGGGAGATGAAGACCAAACAGCTCTATCTTCCGGACACCAATGTATTGCTCACCCGCTTCCTCTCCGCCGAAGGTGTGGGTGAAATAACAGACTTTATGTATACCTCCGGTCAGCCGAATGAAGAACGGCAGCTGATCAGGAGGGTCACGGCCATACGGGGAGATGTCACCTACCAGCTTCGCTGTAGCCCGCGATTCAACTACGGACAGGATGCTCATATGGTCACGCAGACAGGACCCAACGAGATATGTTTCGAGTCCACTGGCAAAACAAAGCTCAAGCTCTCCCTTCGATCGAATATTCCCGTTAGTATAGAGGGGGGCGATATCATAGCCGGGTTTACCCTGTCCACCGGCCGGACAGCCGACTTCATCCTCGACGACCCCGCCGTGCGGCAGCAGGGCCAGCAGGATGTCTGCGCCATCGTAACACAAAGCCTCTTCCGTACCGTGAACTATTGGAAGGATTGGGTCTCCAACAGCGTCTACAGAGGCAGATGGATGGATACAGTCAACAGATCCGCCCTGGCGCTGAAGTTGTTGACCTCCGCCCGCTATGGCTCCATCATCGCCGCACCCACCTTCAGCCTCCCCGAATATATAGGGGGTCAGCGTAATTGGGATTATCGCTATACCTGGATACGCGATGCCTCCTTTACGGTCTATTCCTTCATCCGCCTGGGTTATACAAAGGAGGCCGGTGCCTTCATGAACTGGATGGAAAAGCTCTGCAGGGACATTAAAGAGAACAGCAGACTGGGGATCATGTACTCCACTGACGGTTCCGCCCAGCTAAAGGAATATGTCCTGGATAATTTCGAAGGTTACATGAAGTCCTCACCCGTCCGTATAGGCAATGATGCCTACAGTCAGTTACAGCTGGACATCTATGGCGAGCTCATGGACTCTGTTTATCTATATAACAAGCATGTAGAACCCATCTCCTATGATTTCTGGAGGGACCTGGAAAAACAGATGAACTGGTTGGCGGACAACTGGCGCCAGCCGGATGACGGCATTTGGGAGGTGCGTGGAGGTAAAAACTATTTCATCGGCTCTCGTGTCGCCTGCTGGGTGGCGCTGGACAGGGCGATGAAGATCGCTGAGATGCGCTCCTTCCCAAGGAATGGCAACTGGAAAAAAGAAAGGGATAAAATATATACCAGCATATTCGAGGAATTCTGGAATGACAAGGAAAAGGCATTTATGCAATTCCCCGGTTCTAAAACCGTGGACGCATCCAGCCTGCTGATGCCTTTATTCCGCTTCATCAGCCCCAAAGACCCACGCTGGCTGTCTACCCTTGACAGGATAGAAAAGGAGCTGGTCACGGACAGCCTGGTTTATCGTTACAATCCCGAAGTGGCGTCCCCGGACGGCCTGACGAGCCACGAGGGCACTTTCTCCGCCTGTACCTTCTGGTACGTGGAATGTCTCTCCCGGTCGGGACAATTGGAAAAAGCCCGTTTCTATTTTGAGAAAATGCTGGGTTATGCCAATCACCTCGGATTGTACTCCGAACAGTTGGGTTTTGAAGGCCAGCATTTGGGGAATTTTCCCCAGGCCTTTACCCATCTGGCCCTGATCAGCGCTGCACATAATCTCAACAAACAATTGAATGACAGCCGGAATAAGAATGTGGACGACCAGTACAAAGGCTTTCCCGGCCAGCCCGACGAATGATTTTTTATTATCTTCGGCTGCATGAACTCCAAACTACTCCCTGGCCTTCTATCCCTTTCCTTATTCTCGCTGTCCCTGAAAGGACAGATACTCAACATCGACAAGACGGACACATCCGACTATGTCCGAAAGACCAAAGCCTCGTTCAACTTCAATACAGGCCTCGAGATAGACCAGCAAAAACAGACCCTCTACGATGCTACCAATACGGCCGAGGCAATGCTCCAGTCCTATAAGGAATTGTTCATAATGGCTGCGAGCTATCGATTTACTTACAACGGACCGGATGATATACTCAACGCGGGATATATCCACCTCCGCTATCGCCACGATTATAAGGACAAAATACAGGCGGAGCCATTTGCCCAGTACCAGTGGGATAACAAAAGAGGTATCGAATACCGCGCCCTCGGCGGCATCAATGCCCGCTATAATGTCTGGAAAGGTGATCACTTCGACCTCAACTATGGCGCAGGCCCCATGTACGAAGTGGAGAAATGGGACTACACCGCCGTGGATTCCACAAAGATCCCTCCCAATCCTCAACCCATCGTCAACAAATTCATCAAGCTCAACTCTTATATCCGGCTGGACTGGAAGGCCAGCGCCAATAGCAGCCTTACCTTCAACGTTTTCCTTCAAACCCGCTTTTCCAGTTTCAAACCCCGTATCGCAGAACACGCCCAATGGGATATTAAGGCCGGTAAGCACGTAGGCTTCTCCATCGCCTTCACAGGGCTGTACGATACCCAGCCGGTAGTACCCATCGAAAAGTTCTATTACAGTCTGAGCAATAGCATTATGCTTAGTTTTTGACCACCCGCCGGGCCAGGCCAAATTCATCGAAGAAAGCCCCGACTTGGTCGAAATCTTTTCCATTTTTCCACAGGAAAAGTAGCTTTATGGCATAATCCTTAAGCCATGGAATACGACAATGACCGGATTCGCCGGCGCACCGACAGCACCGAAATATTCTTTTGGGGTCTCTTCGTCCTCATCTACCCCCTTATCAATATCACCACCCTCTTCCTGCGCGACCCCAGGATCTGGCCCGTACTGCTGTTCATAAGCCTCCTGCTTTTCCCGGGCTACCTCCTCTACTCACGCATCATGGGTTCCGTCTTCCTTACCCAACACCGGCGTGTGTTCGCCATCCTGATGACGATCCTCTCCCTCCTTGTCATCCAGTCCTTCCTGTTGGCGGTCCATTCCCTGATCTCGAAATTCAACCTGAGCCCCTGGGAAAGAGCCTATTTTTCCTTTTCCGCCACCACCATCCTGAGAGAATCCTGCTGGACCATACTCAATATGGGCTTCGCCATGGCCATCTACTATATCCGTAAATCCATCGACGACAGACAGCTGCTGCAAGCCACTCAGCGGGAAAGCAATTTCTACAAGCTCCGTTACCTTCGGGCACAGCTCAACCCCCATTTCCTTTTCAATACCCTGAACAGCATCTATTCCCTCAGCCTCCAAAAGTCCGAAAGGACGCCCGAGGTCGTGGTCAAGCTGGCCGATATCATGCGCTACCTCATCTATGAATGCAACGAAGAAAAAATAGCCCTGGATAAAGAGATAGAATTTATCCGTAATTACATCGACATAGAAAGGATACGCTACAAGGCAGATATCCGATTCACCGTAGAAGGCATTACCTCCGGCGTCCTCATCGAACCTTTCCTCTTTATATCCTTTATAGAAAATGGCTTTAAACATGCACTCGACAATTCTTTTGAGGACCCCTTCATCTATATTACCCTCAAAATAGAGTCCAGCCAGATCATCCTCAACGTTATCAACAGCACCAGCGCCGACCTTGAAACACAGGCCAAACGTCGGATGAAAGGCAAAGGCCTTGCCAACAGCCGCAGCCTGCTGGAAATACTATACCCCGACGCCTATGAGCTGGACATCATCCAGACGGAAAAAGAAGAGAACAGGAACAGCCGGCTGCGGCTCCGCAACGCCCGGGAAAGACTGGAGGACCTCTACCCCGACTCCTTCACTCTCGATGTCATATTGAGCAAAAGCGCTTTCACTGTATCTTTACTTTTGAAAAGGAACGTCGCTTGATAAAATGCATCATAGTAGAAGACGAAACCCTGGCACAGGACGTCATAAAAAGCCATCTCCAACAGCTGGGACGCTGGGAGCTGATGGGCACATACCGCAACGCCCTGGAAGCCACGGAAGCCCTCCGCACCATGGAAGTGGACGTCATGTTCCTGGATATCCGTTTGCCGGGTATGAGTGGGCTGAACTTCCTTCGCAGCCTCCAGGACCCTCCCCTCGTAGTGCTGACCACCGCCTATGCGGAATATGCCGTTGAAAGCTATGAGTTCAGCATCATCGACTATCTCCTTAAACCCATCTCCTTCGAACGGTTCTCCAAGGCAGTGGATAAAATTGAGGATGGCCGGCTCTTTTCACCGGCGGCGGCAGGCAGGGAGCAGGAAAGGAATGGCGATCATATCTTCATAAGATCCAACAGCAAATTCTTTAAGGTCAACTTCTCCGAGATAGTATATATACAGGGCATGAAGGATTACCTGAAGATACACACGCCGGAATATACCCTCGTGACCCATCAAACCATGAATGAGCTGGAGAAGCTGCTACCCGCCCGGCAGTTTATCCGGGTACATAAGTCTTACATCATCGCCATATCTCACATCCGATCCATCTACGGCAATTCCATCGAATTAGGGAAGGTCACTATCCCCATCGGTATTAATCATAAGGAGACGGTCATGGCGCTTGTAGGGCGTCGCCCGTAACAGTTTATTTCAAATACCGCTCCAGGTACTCGAAACTCACCGTCGATATCAACAGACGGCTCGGCCAGTTGTATGCCGCCCCATGCGCCCCGGGAGGATAGATCCGCAGGTCGACATCCTTCCCTGCATTGGTCAATGCGGTCAACAATTGCATGGTATGTGCCGGATGTACATTGTCATCGCTCATGGAATGGATCAGCAGCAGGTGATCCTTCAGTGCCCCTGCATGTGTCATATCGCTGCTGTTCTTATATCCCTCATCATTGTCCGGAAGTGTTCCCATATAACGTTCCGTATAAACATCGTCATACAGCCGCCAGTCCGTCACGGGGCTGTTGGCAATCCCCACTTTGAACACACCCGGGTGGTTCAACAACGTATAGGTCGTACTAAAACCTCCATAGCTGGTCCCCATAATAGCCATCTTGTCCCCATTGACATACGGCAGTGTAGCCAGGTAATGCGCGGTTTCCACAAAGTCATTGCTTTCCCATTTCCCCAGCTGCTTATAAACGATCTTCATAAAGGCGCTGCCATAGTTGGCAATACCCCTGTTGTTGACATCCACTACGATATAACCATTCTGCGCGAGCCATTGCTGCATCCCGCTGGAGCCCCACCGGGAAAAAACTCCATGCGACTCGGGGCCGCCATAGATGGACAGCACGACAGGATACTTTTTGGACGGGTCGAAGTTGAAGGGCTTGACCATGCTTCCATCCAGTCTGACCCCATCCGACGTAGTAAAATGGAACAGCTCCGTGGGGGCATAAGCATGTGTCTTAATATAGTCGCTGACAGCCTGGTTCTCCTGCAGCATCTTCAACAATTTTCCCTTTCCATCGTATAGCCCTACGTGCAACGGAGTGCTGACATTGCTATAATCGTCGATATAATAGGCAGTGTTCGTGGACATGTCGATATTGTGCAAACCTTCCACCGACGTCAGCTTTTTCTTACCCGTACCATCATACCTGATACAGTACAGCTGCTGCTCCAGCGGTGAAGCCTCGGCAGAGAGATAGTAAATGGTCTTGCTGTCCGGATCTATACCCGACACCTTGATCACATCCCAGTTGCCATTCGTCACCTGGTTGATCAGCTTCCCATCATACCCATAATGATAGATATGATAATACCCGCCGCGATCCGACACCCAGAAAAAGTCCTTTGTCTTCTCCGGGAAATAGATCATATCATTGACATTGGTATAAAAATTAAAGATCGCTACCCAGGTGCTGCTCTTCTCCTCCAATACCAGCCGGCGTTCGCCTGTTTTGACATTGAAGAAATACAGCTTCATATGATTCTGCGCCCGGTTGAGCGTCATCAATGCCAGCTGATCGGGATCACTGGTCCAGTATATCCTTGGGATATAAAAGTCACCCGTCTCTTCCGGCTGCAGCCATATCTTCTTCCCATTCTGTACATCTACCACGCCTATCCTGACGGAAGGATTCGCGTCCCCCGGCTGTGGGATAGGTATCGCTATCTGTTCAGGATGAAACCCTTCGTAATTCGTCATATGGAATCTGGGTACCGGCCGTTCGTCGAATTGCCAGAAGGCGATGTACCGGCTGTCCCTGCTCCAGTTCCAGGCCTGCGCCTGACCGAACTCCTCTTCATACACCCAATCGTAATGCCCGTTGAATATCCCGTCTTCGCTGGTGCTGTCCATGGTCAGCATAACCTCCCTGCCCTTGGCGAAATCATAGGCATACATGTTACCGCCCCGCTCGATACCCACCATCTGCCCGTTGGGCGAAAGCTCCGCCGTACGTGCATTCTGCGCCGCCAGCTGCAGCTGCCGGGAATCTACATCGTAAATATAATAGTCGGATATGCCGCTGCGACGGTAGAGATGACGAAAGTTTGTTCGAAATACCAGGTGCTTGCTGTCATGGCTCCACTGAAAGGACTGATAGTTGAAACCCTTGCCATCGGGAGTAGTGAGACCATTATTGGTAAAGACAGTCTTTTCCTGCAGGGTCTTCGGGTCCATGACGCGGATCTCGTTGCCCGTGGTAAAGGAATACTGCTCACCACCATTTATCCAGTTGACACCGGCAGGACCGCCCTGACCCCTCAAATGCTCCCCAGCCTCAAATGCCGCGGGTATATCACTATAAGTTGTCTTTTGCGCATGTGCATCACAGATACCAACCAGCAGGACGGACAAGGTTAGAAGAGGTATTTGGGTATATTTCATATATAAAGTTTTATTTTTTTGGGGGCAGATTGAACGCCACCGCATCGTGTTCAAAATGCCCCTTGTGGCTTCCGTCACAAAATGGTTTGTTCATGGACATGCCGCAGCGGCACATGGAGACGATCTCTCTTCCGCCAAGGTCATAGACCGCGCCAGTTTTGTCTACTACTTCAAAATCACCTTCTATCCGTAATGATCCGTTGCTATTGACCGTAATCTTTGTTTTTGACATTTTATTATTGTTTGGGGCAGCAAAATAGGGATTTTTCCGGACCGGCGGACTGGATTGTTTATGAGCGGTTGTCTTTGTCTTGTCCATCCAACATGATTATTCTATTTTCAACAGATGAAAAGAAAAGACTTCCTCTCCCTGGCCGGTATGGGCATGGGTGGCGTCCTCCTAAGCAGGATCCCCGTGCTCGGATCGACTACGCGTCCCCGCACAGAAACAGCCTGGATCGATACGGGAATAAAAAAGCAGCTGTCCGACATCGCCCTGAACGCAGCCCGTTCAAAAGGCGCCACTTATGCGGATGTACGCATCGGCCGCTATCTGAACCAGTTCATCATCACACGGGAAGACAAAGTGCTGAACACTGTGGACACCGAATCCTACGGCATGGGCATCCGTGTCATTGCCAACGGCTGCTGGGGCTTCTCCGCCACCGACAAGCTCGACAAGGACAACATCGCAAAAGCCGCCGAGCTGGCCGTATCCATCGCCAAAGAGAATGCGCGGCTGCAATCGCAGCCCGTGCAGCTGGCCCCGCAAAAAGGTTTGGGTGAGGTCAGCTGGAAGACGCCTATTATCAAGAACGGCTTCGACATCCCCATAAAGGAGAAGGCAGAGATGATCCTTGACGTCAACGGTGCTGCTATGGCAGGCGGCGCCAGTTTCATCGACACGGCTCTCTTCCTCGTCAATGAACAGAAATATTTCGCTTCCACCGATGGTTCTTACATCGATCAGGACATCCACCGTATATGGCCTGTCTTCACCGTGACAAAGATTGATGAAAAGACGGGTAAGTTCGAGACCAGGAATTCCCTGGGCGCTCCAATGGGTATGGGCTACGAATACCTGACGCCCGACGACAGCAAGAAAATAAAGACCGTGACCACGCTCTACACGGACAGGTACGACATGCTGGAGGATGCCAGACTGGCCGCCGCGCAGGCTGCAGAAAAACACACCGCCAAATCCGTCGATCCGGGTAAATATGACCTGGTACTGGATCCCTCCAACCTTTATCTCACCATTCATGAATCCGCCGGTCACCCCACCGAACTGGATAGAGTACTCGGATACGAGGCCAATTTTGCGGGTACCAGCTTCCTCACCCTCGATAAGTGGAAGACGAAAAAATTTAACTACGGCAGCAAATTGGTCAACATCGTTGCCGACAAGCTGCAGCCAGGCTCCCTCGGCGCCGTAGGCTATGACGACGAAGGCGTACCCTGTAAGGAATGGGATGTAATAAAGGATGGCGTTCTGGTCAACTACCAGGCCATCCGGGATCAGGCCCATATCATCGGGCTGAACGAGTCCCAGGGCTGCTGCTACTCTCAGAGCTGGCAGGACGTACAGTTCCAGCGCATGGCGAATATTTCGCTGCGGCCTGGCAAAACACCTCTTATGCCAAACGAGCTGATAAAAAATGTAGAAAAAGGCATCTATATCATTGGGGATGGCTCCTATTCCATCGACCAGCAGCGTTATAATTTCCAGTTCAGCGGCCAGCTCTTTTATGAGATAAAGAACGGGAAGATCGCGGGCATGCTAAAGGACGTAGCCTATCAGGCCAATACACAGGAATTCTGGAACTCCTGCGCCGCCGTCTGCGACCAGCGGGATTACAGACTGGGAGGCACCTTCTTTGACGGGAAAGGGCAGCCTTCCCAAAGCAATGCGGTGTCACATGGCGCCGCCACCGCCCGGTTCAATGGTATCAATGTCATTAACACAGCAAGAAAAATCTAACTTATGTCCCTTCTCTCACAGGACGAAGCACGCACGCTCTTACAAAAGGTCCTCAGTTATTCCAAAGCCGACGAATGCCAGGTCTCTATCAATGGCTCCATAGGAGGCAATATACGTTATGCCCTCAACGCAGTCTCCACCAGTGGCGCTGCTGACCAGATGTCCCTTGCCATTTCATCCGCCTTTGGTAAAAAGGTCGGAATAACCACTATCAACGAGTACGACGACGCCTCGCTGGCAAAAGCCGTACGCCGTGCGGAAGAACTGGCCCGCCTGGCCCCCGAGAACCCTGAATACATGCCCTTCCTTGGACCACAGACCTACGAGACGCCTTCAAAGACATATGTAGAAGCCACCGCCGCACTCAATTCAAAGTCACGTGCGGACATGGTACAAGGCAGCCTGCAGATCTCGAAGGACAACAAGCTCAACGCCGCCGGCTACCTGGAAAACAACACCAGCTTCTACGCCATTATGAACTCTCACGGCCTCTTCGCCTATACAACCAATACAGCCGTCAACTTCTCGGTGACCCTCCGCACGGACGACGGGACAGGCTCCGGATACGCGGCAAAAGCCTATAATGACAGCGCCAGACTGGACGTGCTGGCGGCTTCGAAGACCGCCGCCTGGAAGGCAGCCAGATCCACAGGCGCCAAAGCCCTGGAACCCGGCAAATATACCGTGATCCTGGAACCCGCCGCAGGCATCGTATTACTCGAGAACCTCTATGGTGGCCTCGATGCACGCAGCGCTGACGAAGGCCGCAGCTTCCTTAGCATGCCGGGTGGCAAGACCCGCCTGGGCGAAAAGCTGGTCGACGAAAGGGTCAATATCTACTCCGACCCACACAACGAAGACCTGCCAACCTATGCCTTCAATTTCGAAGGCATGCCCCAGAAAAGGATCAATTGGATAGAAAAAGGCGTCATAAAAAATCTCTTTTACTCCCGCTATTGGGCGCAGCAAAAAGGTGTCACCCCCACTCCCTCACCCGACAGCATCATCATGGATGGCGGGACAGCCAGCATCGAAGACCTGGTAAAAAGCACGGAAAAAGGTATCCTCGTCACACGTCTCTGGTATATACGCTCCGTCGATCCACAAACGCTGTTGTATACGGGGCTTACTCGCGACGGTACATTTTATATCGAGAATGGAGAGATAAAATTCCCCATTAAGAATTTCCGTTTCAATGAGAGTCCCGTCATCATGCTCAACAACCTGGAAACACTCGGCAAGCCAGAGCGCACCATCAGCGGCGAAGGCGGAGGTTCGGCCATGATACCACCCATGAAGATCCGTGACTTTACATTCACGTCCCTGTCTGATGCGATATAGCATTATCCTGGTTGTACTCCTGGGACTGGGCTCCGTCACAAGAGCCCAGCAGGACACGCTTATCGTTCATTTTGACATCGACAAGGCCGACATACGGCCGCAGGACAGGACATCCCTCGACAGGATGGTCATCAGCTGTCTGACCGCACAAAGCCCGGGCGGCCCCTGGACAACCTTCCGCCTGACTGGACACACCGACAACTCCGGCAGCGATGCTCATAACCTCCGGCTGTCACAGCAGCGGGCCTACGCCGTCCGCGACTATCTGCGATCCCAAAACTGGCCCGACAGCCTGTTCCAAAGCCTCAACGGCCTCGGAAGCAGCCACCCGCTGAACGACAACGGCAGCCCCGAAAAGAGATCCCTCAACAGGCGCGTCGAGATCATTATACAGCATCCCGTGCTGACAGTCATTCCCCATCCCGACACAACCATAATAATCCCCGACACCTCGTCCATCGTAGACGATCCCAATACCACCATCTACAAGAGGCCCCCCTCCCTCGCAGAGATATTCAAAGACACCACCAACCTCGTAGGAAAGAACTTTGTCCTCCAAAATGTCAATTTCTACGGCGACCGCCATATTCCTCTCCCCGGATCCACCATTGTCCTGCAGGAACTGACAGCCATCATGAAGGAATTTCCTACCCTCCACATCGAGATACAGGGCTATGTCTGCTGCATGTCCGACGGCCTGGACGGCCGTGACGCCGACCTGGGCACCCCCGACCTCTCCACCCAGCGGGCAAAATTTGTATACGAGTTCCTGGTCAGTCAGGGGATAAAAAAGAACAGAATGACCTACAAAGGCTTTGGCGCCAGCAACAAGATATTTCCGGAAGAAAGGGATGAAGCCCAAAAGACGGGCAACAGGCGGGTAGAAATAAAGATTATTACCTTTAACCCTTAGATGCGATATAGCATAACACTGATTTTATTACTCCTGGGCTTCGTCACAAAAGCCCAGCAGGACACGCTTATCGTCCATTTTGCCATCGACAACGCCGACATACGACCCGGGGACAAAACATTCCTCGATAGTCTGTCCCTGCACCAGACAGCTGTAAAGCTCATCGGACACACCGACAACTCCAGCGGCGATGCCCATAACAACGGGCTCTCGGTTCAAAGAGCCCATGCCGTCCGCGACTACCTGCACTCCAAAGGCTGGCCCGACAGCCTCTTTCTGGATGTGGACGGCTTTGGCAGCAGCCGCCCGCTGAACGATAACAGCAGCGCCGGGAAAAAATCGCTGAACAGGCGGGTCGAGATCATTATACAACGCTCCCATCCCCCTGCCCTCGAAGATATGTTCAGGGACACTACTACTCTCGTGGGAAAGAACATCGTCCTCCCCAACGCTAACTTTTATGCCGGTCGCCATGTCCTTCTTCCACAATCATATAAAGTCATACAGCAGTTGCTGGTCGTAATGAGAAAACATCCCACCCTCTGCATCGAGATACAGGGTTACGTCTGCTGCAGCTCCGATGGGTTCGATGGATTCGACGACGATACGCACGCCCCGGACCTCTCCGTTCAACGGGCCAGATTTGTGTACGATTTCCTGGTCAGTCAGGGGATAAAAAAGAACAGAATGACGTACAAAGGCTTTGGCAGCAGCAACAAAATATTCCCGGAAGAAAAAGATGAGATCCAGGCGGCAGCCAACAGACGCGTGGAGATCAGGATCGTAAGCTTTGGCGCCTCCCGCTAAGGCATAGGAATTGCGGCACCGCAGCCTATAAGACCCAAAACGATCTATGAGGTATGTATTAAAGATCTCCGTCGGACTTAATATCCTGCTGGTGGCTGCCGCCATCTTCTTTATCTGCAAGCGGCTCCGGTTTCAGGAGCGCCTGGCCAAAGGCGAGATCTATCGCAGCTATCTGGACAACCCTCAATATAAAGAACAGGTCAGCATCCAGGGCGCCTATAGCAAGTCCGCAGGCGTGGTCATGCTGGGTGACAGCCATATTTACAAGGCCCGGTGGGATGAACTGCTGAACCGTAACGATGTCGCCGTCCGGGGCATCGGCAGCGACGTACTGGCTGGCTATATACACCGACTGGGCCAGGTCCTCAAGGCCCACCCTAAGATCGTCTGTATCGAAGGCGGCGCCAATGACATCTATTTTCATGAGCCCATAGATTCCATCGTACTCCGGCTGCAGGAGATTATCGACACATTGAACAGGTCGGGTATTCGCGTGATATTGCATACATTGCCCCCATGCCGCGGCAAGGGGGTGGAAGAATATAATGCCGGCATACGGCTGCTGAACCACCGCATCGAGCAGCTGGCCCTGCGCAAAAGGCTCCCCTTTATCGATCTCTATGGGCTTTTTCAAAAAGACGGTATGCTAAATCCTGCCTATGCCCAGGCAGATGGAACGCACCTCGTAGGAGAGGCTTATAAGCTATGGGCGGCCGAGATACAAATGAAGCTGCAGTATCTGCTGCAGACCGCCCCCGGACCGATGCTGGCCGGGCGGTGAACTATCCTGAACCCGGCAAGGGGCTATAAAACGAAAAAACCCCCAAGGATTAGTCAGGGGCTTTTCAAGAGAAATTGGAATTTAATGCTTTCTTCAGAACATGAGTACGAAAGCTGGTTTTTCTGGATTTTTGGACATCGGTTCCTTCATCGGTATTGGATAGAACAAATCTAGTCCAAACCAATATGTTAAAAAAGAGCAAAGACCCTCGATTTTTATAGTAGTTCTACGATATAAGACAGGAAGGGCGGGAAGACCCACTCCTAACTATTTATGTTCCAACAACTTAAAGAACTGATCCAATTGAGGTAATATAACGATCCGGGTTCTCCGGTTCTGCGTCCGCCCCTCATTCGTATCATTGGAAGCCACAGGCAGATATTCCCCTCTGCCCGCGGCAGCCATATGGCTGGGCTGAAGCCCATACTTATTCTGAAGGATACGGATCACCGACGTGGCCCTCTTTACGCTGAGGTCCCAGTTATCCAGCAAAACCCCCTTCCGGAACGGGCGGTTGTCGGTATGCCCTTCTACCATAAATTCAATGTCAGGCTGCGCCTTCAGCACGGTGGCTACCTTCCCCAATACCTCCTGCGCCCGGGCCGTCACATCATATTTTCCCGAATTGAACAGCAGCTTGTCGGAAATGTCCACATAGACCACCCCTTTGTCTACCTTGATATTTATATCCTGATCATTCAGATTGCCAATGGCCCCCTTCAGATTGTTCACAAGGGCCATATTCAATGAATCCTTATGCGCCAGTGCCGATTGCAGGCTTTCGATATAGGCATCCTTCGCCCCGATATTTTCCAGTGACTTCTTGATACTCTGCGCCTGGGAGGTAGAGATTACCGACATATCTTCCAGTTGCTTCAGCGCCTGTGTATTGTTCTCCTTCAAAAAGGCGAGCTGCTTGTTCAGCGCCGCCACCCGGTCGTCACACGATGACTTCTGTTTGGTTAGGTCCGCCGTCTTATCATTACAGTTTTTCAGATCGTTTCGTAAAGCACTGTCGGATTTGCTGAGTTCGTCGTATTTGGATTGAAGAGCCTTGAACTTTTTGCTGCTGACACAGGACAAAAGCATCAGCGGCAACAGCCCTGCCAATGCTATGTTTTTAATACGCATGCTGGATGATTTGGGAGGCAATATCCGACGCCCGTCTTAACAGGAACTTAATCCTGCATTAGAAAAGTATTAGAATTGACCAGCCTTCCCCCTCCTATGGGCAGCCGGACGATAAACCGCGAGCCCTCCCCTACCATGGACTCCACATTGATGGTCCCCTTGTGCAATTTTATGATCCGCCGGGCCAGCGAAAGCCCCAGTCCAAATCCGGGAATGGCATGTCCCTCGTCCGTCCTGTAGAAAGGCTGAAATATTTTTTCCCACTCCTCTTCCGCAATACCCCTTCCTTTATCCTCGATGGCGACAATGATCTCCCCCTCATGAACAGACAACCGTACCACAGCATGATGGTCGTCCGAATACTTACAGGCATTGGTGACCATATTCTTCATTGCCATGAACAAGAGCTCCTCATTCCCCAATACCAGCAGCTTCTCCTCTTCCTCCGGCAGCCGGTCGAAATCCAGTGTGACAGAATAACCTTCGCCAGTCTTCGAGATCTCACCCGGCAGCCGTAAGAGGATCTCGTCTATCCGTACCTGCTCGATCTCCAGCCCCCCGGCAGTACCCGAAGCCTTGGCAAACTCCAGCAGGGTCTGTGTCAGCTTGTTCATCTGCTGCACATCCTGGTATACGGACTGGATCACCCGCCGGTAGTCCTCCATGCTCCTTACACGCTGTAATGACACTTCCAGCTGACTCGATATAGACGTCAACGGTGTAGAAAGTTCATGCGACGCATTAGCTATAAATCTGCCCTGTATCTCAAAGCTCTCCTGCAATCTGTTCAACAGGCTGTTCAACGTATCCGACAGATAGCCCCATTCATCTCCCGGCCCGCCGGCGGTAGATCGTATCCTCCGGGTAAGATCACGGGCCGAAATATCATTCACTTCATCGGCAATCCTTCTCAATGGCCTGAGCAGCCTGATGGCAAAAAAAGATCCAATGACAATGGCGCTCAGCAGCCCTCCGATAAAGCTCAGCGAAAGCACCATTCTGAGGTGCCGCAACTTTTCGCTCCCCGGCTCGTCATAGGCCCCCGCAACAAGTACCAGGTCCGCGTCCTTATAATAATAGGCCACCGCATCCTTGTTTCCCCGGACGAAATAGATATTGCCTCGCTGCTGCGCCCGGACCAGCGTTTCGGGATCCACCAGGATGCTGTCGGCAGGGTTGTCGCAATATCGGTAGACCATCCTGCCCGTAAGATCATATGCCTCGACCACCTTGTCCTTCATGGCCAGGGACGTGGACTCGTCTATCCGCCGGATCAGCTTCTGATCGAACACTCCGCTCTGGCTCAATAGCCGGCCCGTGGTGATGGCCCTGTTGGTTAGCCTCACCTGTATATCCGTTATGCGATTGGTATAGGAGAAATAATAGACAGATGCACATACCAGGGTAAGTATCCCCAGCACCAGAAGAGAGAACAGTAAGGTTATGCGAACCTTTACCGGCATCACCGGAAGTTTTCTTTTAAGATATATCCCATTCCCACCTGTGTCTGGATCAGCTTGTGCTCGAAATCACGATCCACCTTGTTCCTGACGTAGCTGATATAAACATCGATGACATTCGTGTTGGTATTGAAGTCCACATCCCACACATTGATGGCCAGGTCGGCCCTGGAAACCACTCTGTTCTTATTGCGAAGCAGGTATTCCAGCAGCTGGAACTCCTTTGCGGTAAGCTTGATCTGCCGGCCATCCCTGCGCACCTCCTTATTGTCCAGGTTCATCTCCAGACCCGCAGCCTTCAGCAGCCTGCCTACCGGTTGTGATGCACCTGGAGTACGCTTTAGCACCGCACGTATCTTCAACAACAGCTCCCGGAACTCGAACGGCTTTACCATGTAGTCGTCCGCACCGGCATCATACCCCTCGATCTTGTTCTCCAGGGTATTCATACAGGTGAGCATTACGATGACCGTATGTGTATCTCCGCTACGGATCATCTTGCAGAGATCATAGCCGTTGACCCCCGGCAGATTGATATCCAGTATCACAAGATCAAAAGGACGGGAGGTGAACAATTGATAACCGAGCTTGCCGTCATATGCTACCTCCACCTCAAATCCCTGCTCCGTCAACCCCATCTTCAACGTGTCGGCGATCTTTTTTTCGTCCTCGATCACTAATATCTTCCTTTCTTCCATCATAAGGTGTCTGTCCCAGGAACCGCTGACAACGGTTCCTGGCTCCTAAAATTAGGCAAAATCCCCAACTACGCCCCCCGCGGTGTATTCTCTAATGCAATTCTAATACCCCTTTAATATTTTGTTAAGACCTGGGCCCTACTTTGTTGGCATGATAATCCTAACAAAAAAATTGACCCTTGCGATTTGCTTGCTATTTGTGATGGGCGGCCTCCGAAGCCAGTCGACAGTCGAAGCCTGCAGATTGTTATACTATCAACGCTATGAGGGGGCTGCCCATTTATTGCAGTCTATCATAAAAGCAGACCCCAACAATGCAGAAGCATGGTGGCTGCTCGCCCGCACATACCTGCACAATGGGAAGACAGACGTCATTCGCGACAGCCTCCGGCTCCTGCCGGCCGGCAACGCCAACGCTCCCCTTATTCTTTGCGCCTATGGACAGGTACTCCTGCAGGACCACAAAAAGGACAGCGCCATGCTTTGTTTCAACAAAGCCCTCGAAGAAACCAAACAAAAGGATCCCAGGGTCATGCTGGCGATTGCCATCGCCCAGCAGGACGCCCCCGACGGCGACGCCGGGTTTGCCATCGATTTGCTCAACCGCGCCATCAAAAAAGACAAGCGCAACCCCGAATTGTACGTGGCCATGGGCAACGCCTACCGCAAACTGGCAAATGGCACGGAATCCTACAAAGCCTACCAGGAAGCGCTCGATCAGGATAAAAACTATGCCGAAGCGGCCTACAGACTGGGAAAGATCTTCGTCTCCCAGGCTAATGACGCCATGTATGTAAAGTATTTCAACGACGCCGTCACCGCCGACTCCCTCTACGCTCCCGCCTGGTATGAACTCTATTACCACTATTACTTCAAGGACGTCAATAAGGCCATGGACTGCCTTCAGCATTACATCGCCGCCAGCGATAAGAGCAGCGCCAATGATTACCTGCTGACAGACCTCCTCTACGCCTCCCGCAAATACGAGGACGCTATTCAGCACGCACGGCAGATCCTCGGACAACAGGGACAGCAGGTCGAACCGCGTCTCTTCAAGCTTATAGCATACAGCTACAAAGAGCTCAATGATTCCGCCCGGGCGCTGGAATACATGCGGGCCTACTTCGGCCGGCAGCAGGATACAGGATTCGTGGTCAAGGACTATGAGACCATGGGCGACATCTACGACAGGATGCAGCAGCCCGACTCTGCCGCCACTTACTATGTCCGCGCGGCGGCCATGGAAAAAGACACGACCAAAAGCATAGCCTATGACAAAAAGCTGGCGGAACTCTATAAAAAGCTAAAGGACTATCCCAACCAGGCCGTCTGGCTGGGCAAATATTACCAGCACAGCACGCAGTCCACTAACCTGGATCTGTTCAACTGGGGCCTCGCCAGTTATATGGCCAAAGACTATCCCATGGCCGACAGTGTATTTGGCCTCTATGAAACAAAATATCCCGATCAGGACTTCGGCTACTATTGGCGCGCCCGCAGCGACGCTGCCATCGATACGTCCATGACTACGGGCAAAGCCATCCCCCATTATCTCAAGCTCATCGACATCGCCGCCAAAGACACCACGAGCAAGACCAATCGCAAACATCTCATAGAATCCTATGGCTATATCGCCGCTTATAAGGCCAATGCGGAAAAGGACTATGCTGGCGCCATCGACTATTTTGAAAAACTGCTGAGCCTCGATCCGGGCAATACGGACGCGCAGCGCTATATCTCAATCCTCAAAAAGAATCTGGAAAAGGGTGCCAGGCGCCCCGAAAAGGACGAAACCAGCAAGGCTGGCAAATAGTACTCGTCACATTTTAAGGGAGGTTTATCACATTTGACACCGGATAGGGCAGTAATGCCCTATTCTTGTATAAAAAAATAAGATGACGACCTCTCACAGCGATGCCCTCCAGGAACCCGCCACCCCAAGACTCCGGTGGAGGGAGCACGAGCTGACCCTGGCCACCGTACTCTGCATCCTCAGCGCAGGCGGCCCTATCTGGCATATCCTCAACAACTCATGGTCCGGATTGAATAAGGAATATGGCGAAGCATTTAATAACAACCATGTTCCTTTCAACTACTTCACAAATATTTTGCTGCCTGATATCAGCGTTCCCATCATGCTCTATCTCGCCTTCCTGCAGATGAATTTCTTTATCCTGCCCCGTCTGCTACAGACAGACGCTCCGGTAAAAGGTTCCTTTACCTTCCATTTTGCACGGGCGGGCGGCATCGATATGAAAGGTACCTCGGGCATCGTTCTCAAACGCACCATCTGGGCCATCTTCTATACCCTGCTCCTCGTCATTCTTTTGGGTGCCGGCTGGGGTCTCGCCATCTTTTTCCGTGAAGCTTACTGGTATGCCAGCCCGGACAACAATTTCGACCCAAGACAGATCATCATGGGCCATGGATTGAAAAAAGCTTTCTGGATTATGTGCTTTTACCTGTTCTATGCTTGCGTACGGGAGGGCGTTATCAGCCGGCTCATGCAGCCTTCCCAATGGAAATTATTTCGTATCAGGCTGACCAACCAGATCACTGTCAGCTTTGCCGTATATTTTGCCATATTCGATTTTCTCATTGCATTCGATCTGGCGGAAATGAAGATATTCCCCGCCATGTTTGCCATTATACCCGGCATCGCCCTGACCTTTCTTATCCTTATTTTTTGGATCTTCCCTTCCAAAGGTGACAAGTCCCTGGTGAGAGGCGTCAACCTGCGTCGTATCCTCTTATCTACCATATTGCTGGCCGTCCCCTTCAGCATCCTGTTTTGCATCTCCATCGACGAGGGTAAGGTCTTCATGCCCTTCCTCATCAGCGCCTGGCTCGTACAATTATTTGTCATCACCCCCGTATCCTGGTTCATTTATTATTGGCGCAAAGACAGCATCCTCCGTTTCCGGGGACTCGAGATTGCCCTCGACCAGTCCGAAGCAGACCTTCAGTTCCTTCGCAGCCAGATCAATCCCCACTTTCTCTTCAATTCTCTCAATACCCTTTATGGCACGGCCCTCCAGGAAAATGCCTTCCGGGCCGCCGAAGGGATACAAAAGCTCGGGGATATGATGCGCTTCATGCTCCACGAGAATCACGAGGAAAAGATACCCATGTACAAAGAGATTGAGTACCTGAAGAATTACATCGACTTGCAAAAGCTCCGCACCCAGTCCTCCCCCGACATCACCATCACTGCCGAGATAGAGGGGGGCGTCTGTGATCATATGATCGCACCCATGCTCCTGATCCCATTTGTGGAGAACGCCTTCAAACATGGCATCAGCCTCAAAGAACGGTCATGGGTGGACATCCGTCTGCAGTGCGATACAAAGGGCATCCTGTTCGAGGTCAAGAACAGTGTACACATCCGCCAGGACAGCGATCCGGAAAAAGACAGGTCCGGTGTAGGGATGAAGAATGTGGTCAACCGCCTGCGTCTGATATATCCCGGCAAACACGAATTTTTCGTCAACGGCAGTGACAGGGAATTCTTTATCCAACTGCTGATCGAGCCGGGGAAGATCACTAAATTGTAATAAATTTTACTAAAGTATGCTCAAGGCAGTAGCCATCGATGACGAACCCATGGCCCTGGAGGTGATCAAAAGCCTGTCCGGAAAGATACCCTTCCTGCAGCTCCAGGCATGCTTTACCAACGCCTTTGAGGCGATGAGTTACCTGAAAAAGGGGGATACCGACCTGCTGTTCCTGGATATAAAAATGCCCGACATCTCCGGCATGGACCTCCTCCGTAACCTCTCCCATCCCCCCATGGTCATCTTTACAACAGCCTATACCGAGCACGCAGTCCAAAGCTTCGAGCTGGACGCCATCGACTACCTGCTCAAACCCTTTTCGCCGGCACGCTTTCTCAAAGCCTGCCATAAAGCCTATGAGCTGTATACATTAAAGAAACAAAATACGGGGTCACACCCGGCCCCCGATCATATTTTTATCAAGAGCGGCTATGGACAGATCCGCGTGGACCTGGGAGACATCCTTTATGTGCAGAGCACGGGGAACTATATGCAGTTTGTATTACCGGACGAGAAGATACTATCCCGGCTGACTATGAACGAAGTGGAAGAACTCCTGCCCACCGGCCTCTTTGTCCGCATCCATCGCAGCTATCTGGTCGCCACGGCTAAGGTCAGCCGCATCGAAAGAGGTTCGGTTTGGATAAAGGATAAAGAATTGCCCATCGGGGCAGGCTACGCTCATGAGATTGAGAAGATCACCGGCAGCAGCTAGGCCATCGGCCCGCCGGCAATTTCGGCCTCGGGGTCTTGCCCCGGATTACCCTTCCTGCACCTCGAGCCGGTCCTGGTACACCAGTATAGTACCCGACTTGCCGGCAGCCACCATCTTCTGATACACTTTATTAACTACACATTTATTCAAAAATCTTGCTAAATACTCTACTGGACTTACATGACTAGGGTTGATATGATTCCCTCTTTCATCTACCAGTTCAATACGAATGTTCATGGTTTTTCAATTTCAAGTTTTCAATATACTATTATTTTCAATAAACTACTGTTTCCAAAAAGTTATTTTTCGTGTACGATGATCTCGGCGCGACGATTCAACCATGCCTGGCGTGGGTCCTTGTTGTCCGCCACCGGATTGTCGCTGCCATACGCTTTGGCTTGCATATAGTCCGAAGGCACGCCCCGGCTGTTCAGATATTCCAGCACCATCTTGGCCCTCCTGCGGGAGAGATAGTTGTTGTACTGGTTGGTACCCACATCATCCGTATATCCCTTGATCTCGATGACCAGGTTCGGTTTGTGCCGTAAGTGATCGATCACCTTGTCCACCGTGGAAAACGCTTTGGAGTTGAGGCCGAATTCGTTGAATTCGAAGTATACCACAAATCGCACCACTGGCATACCATCGATGGTATCAACCTTGTAGTCATCATCTCCAAAATCATCATCCAGGTTGAGGGACGTAGCGAGACTTCCCGTATGACGTCCACGTTTGCGGCCACCGGCGCCATTCGATCCGTCGGCGCCATCCCTGCCATCTTTTCCATCCCTGCCGGAAAGCGCGTCGTCATCATCCTTCAATCCCCTGGCCTTTCTCACCGAATCCATATTGATGGTGATATTGATCGTGATCGGACCGGTCTTGGAAGTGGAGTCCTTTTTATTATCCTTGCTGGTCCTGTTATACGGAGACTGATCCTCCTTCTCCTGCTTCCGCTGCTTCTTGTTCTTGATAGGAAGATAAATTCCCATCGAATACATGGTAGTATTGGAAACACTGTTGGTCATGGCATATCCATACGTGATCTGTCCCATTACCATTACCTTCTTCGCATTGAATTTAGCGCCAACACCGATGGGCGCGCTGATATAGGAGGCATCATTGATAATATCGTTGAATCCTACAGTGATATAAGGCTGCAGCCTGTAGGAAGCAGCAAGCAGATGATAATACAGCGAGACATTTACCAGGTTATAGGTCTTCGACTTGGTCTGGCTGATCAGCACATTGTCATTGGTTACATGCCCGAAACTAAGCCCCAGATCCGCGCTGAAGGACAGGCGGCCGGTAAGATTTTTATAGGCGCTGGCGGCAAAGGAGGCATTCCCACGATTAAAGAAAGGTAATGTGTTGGCGTCGCTGAGATATCCCTTCCTGTTCTTTTCCAAAAAGGCAAAATCCTGGAACTGGAACTTCATAAGAGGCGATATAAACCAGCGCGTATCCAGCTGCCGGGTGGGGTTTTCTTCTTTTGCGGTTGAATCCTGCGGCTGCGAAGGCTGAGAAGGTTGTGATGACTGAGACGCCGCACTCGTATTCGAGGCAGTATCCTGCGGTACAACAACAGCGACAGAGATAGTATCCTTATTGGGCATTTCCACTTTCACAGTGGTATCCTTCGTCGTGCCGGTCGTATCCTTAGCAGTCGTCGTCGTGTCATGCGCCGAACCTGTAGTATCCTTCACAGGGGCCGTCGCCGGACTCTGAACGGTATCCACTACAGGCTGCTGCCTTACCGTATCTGCGCTTGGCGTGGTACTGTCCTGCGCCCGCAGACCTCCAAGGGTCAGCAGAAAAGCACCGGTCAAACAAATAATTACCTTCTTCATTGGGATAGTATTTAAAACCTTAATTGCTAAAAATCTATTTTAAGCGCCAGCTCTAATCCATTACGGGTAATACCCGCGGCGCTGATGGTTGAAATATTGATATCGTATAACACCCCTATGACCAGCTTCTGATACCGTATGTCCAGATTGGGGACCAGTGCATCGTCATAACGATACCCCAACCCCAACCCTACAGCTGCCCCACCCGCTACTCCGGGTATGGCCTTGGTATAGGAGAAATTATAGTAATGACGATAGGCCGGCCCCTGCCAGTTCATCATCATATAGAAAGCTACTTCGTCATCGGACTGCGTGACATAGCGATATCCACCCTGTATGCCATAGTTCATCTTCAGACGTGTGCTGTCGGACTTGATCTTATAGGAATAGGGCTTGTTGATCTGCATGGCGGATACCCCGAAATACCATTTGTCATAACGTGCATTGCTGAATACAGAGACCCCGGCATTCAGATTGAAATGGCCATAGCTCCAGCCCGAGGCCAGCCGGTCGGCAGAAGGAGCGCCCTCTATGGGACCATAAGCATCATACTGGTCGCCAAAGGCGTTCGATACTCCATTCACATTAAAATTGCTCTGGTAATACGCGCCCTGGAAACCTGCAGCCAGGTATGTTTCCTTACGCCCGATAGGTACAGCATAAGAAATACCCAGCATCCCCGTGACATTGTTTAATATGCCCTCATTGGACTTGTCCGAGGCAGCCCCGGCGGCCAGGCTGAAATAAGCCGCATTCTCCTTGGTCTTGGCGTCCTTGGATAACAGCGGCATGTCGAAAAGGGCCGCTACGCTGTTATAAGCTATCTGGCCTCCATATTGAACATTGCGGTAATTGAGTTTGAGACTGTTTTGCTTGTCGGTCTTGAGGGATTGGTTATACCAGATTGCCATATCCTGCACCCGCGAGAAGTTGATCTCCTGCCCACGGGCAAAGCCCGCGAGTAGCAAAAGAGACAGTATGATATAA